>Ga0209700_100159_pt1 | contig 105190 bp, 38 predicted proteins | sample SiratroredBW_FD_187528 | JGI IMG/M metagenome (GOLD analysis project Ga0209700, IMG submission 187528) | Root nodule microbial communities of legume samples collected from California, USA - Siratro red BW (SPAdes) (version 2) | ecosystem: Host-associated > Plants > Roots > Nodule | place: USA...
AAAAAAAAAAAACAAAAAAAAAAAAAAAAGATAAACATAAAGCAGGAGTTACAAACTGACACCTGTAAACAGTACAGATATTTATGTGCATGAAGGGTTGGGATCACGTGAGAGTTGATAGGCGGTTCCCTACCTGAACCGCTAATCAATCCATCTTTTAAAAAGTTTCCGACACGTGTTCAAAAGAAGCGTGATTTGTAACCTTAACAACCATTTAATGGATGATATATTACAAGCTTGACCCTCCTAATCAAGCATACGCAAACCCTACTGGGTAACCGATAACCCAACCATCCGGTAAAGGGCGGTTCAAACCGGCATACGCCATTCATAAAATAATTCAAAATTCCAACCCCGACACCTCTATAAATAACCACTCCCCAACCCCTCAATTTCCACGTTTAACTGTAAGAAAGAAAAAGAAAACACATCGTTTTCTCTCTCTAAAGCGAGTTTCATTTTCTCTCTCTAGAAATGGGAACAGCCGTCCTTCGTTCCCACGATTGCCTCCAAGGTCGCTTTCTCCCCAACGAAGCCTTCGCCATCGCCACGTCACGTGTCGCGTCGCGAACAAACTCTAACCCTAACCACAACCACGCCTTAACGTCCTCCGCCCATCAGATACGCCGACGGAAGCGGAGTCCGGCCATCGATCGAGATCGCCGTCGATCGTCCGACCGATCGCCAGCGAATTCTCCGTCCCAGGCGAACCTCGTCATGGGACAAGTTAAGATACTGAAGCGTGGCGAGAAATTGAGTCTGGTGAACAATCATGCGGATCTTAGATCGAAGAGGGAGATGGGCCTGGATTTGTTACTGGGCTCCACGGACCGATTGGGGCCGGATCCTTTAACCGTGCAGAAGCAGATTAGGGTTTCGGATCCGAGCAACGGCGTGTACGCGGGATCGGCGTTCGTTTCGTCGCCGCATCCGAGTTCCGTTCCGGTGCCGGGATTTTTAGGGCGCAACGGCGCGGCCACCAGCGATTTGCGGCGGTTGCTGCGACTCGATTTGGAATGATTAGTTCGATGATTTGGGTGTTTGCTTAATATTGTCTTCTACTTTGGAATGATTAGATGTTGGTGTATGATGATTGCTCGTATGGTCTCTGACGCGCTTCCTTTATTTTTTCAAGAGGATAGCCGCAGGGTTCGGGCACGTGAAGAAGAAGCGGAGACAGCAACGCGAGAAGGTGGGGTAGGGAAGAAGCTTTATGTTACAGTTTCTGAAAGGGGTTAGTTAGTTAGGTAGTGTCGCCGTTAGTTTTAACTCTGTGGAAGGAGGAAGGGTGGGTAGAAGAAATGGGAACGTTGGTCTGATACATGCGAATATTGAATGTGTAGTTGATGGGGTTTCGTTTGGTAGAAGCAAGTTTGATGTTTGTTCTGTGTGTGTTTGTGTTTTTTAGGGGCTGTTTGTGTAATGCTCTTATTATCATACTGATAATGTAGCTGTGAAACTTATATTAGTAATGAAACAAAGTTCCTAGTTTAGTGTGTGTCTGTTTTCTCTTGAGGATCGTGGAATTGGACATTTGATTGAAAACATTGTTGTCTTTTTACTTGATTTGAAGGTTTCGGTGCCAGTTCAGTGCTTTTTGTCTCCCGTTTTCTGGTTCAAGGTTGATGTATTACCCTCTGTATGGATTTGTTAATTTGAGATGCGCGTCGTAGAGCTTGAATGTTTTTCGTTGTGTCTGGGTTACTACAGATTTCATATCCTCTACACAATGCAAAGATTGCTTATTTCGTGACTACTTGTTTTGATTTCATGGGGTGTTTAGTGAGTTTAACTGGGTTGATGTTTTCTGTAATAAACGTAAGATCTCTTCTACGTTGTGATTATGTTTGGATTTTGTTTTTCAAACCCGCATTTTAAATTTAGCAAGCTGAAGGGGGAATTGCCTGACTTGTTTTTGTCCTTTGTTTGTTAGCTCATCTCCTGTTAAAAAATTGTAAAGAATGGCTAATATTAGACGGGTAAAATTTTTCCCAGTCCTAGAAGATGCCTCTCTTCCCTTCCAATTCTACTCGACCCATGGCAGTTAAACCCCACTGCACTTTCTCATCGCCGCTGCCTTCTGAACCTCTCTTTCCTCCAACCTTTCCTCTACAATCCATTCTAAACTTTTCCAGATCTCCCTTTCTGTTTGATGTTTCTCTTATATACAATGTTGATGAACATACTGTATGAAGTTTGACTGGCTATAGAGTGACACATCAAATTCTAAAGCTTGTTCCTAATTTTAAGCACTTTCACAATGACTACAGATTTACACATCAAATTCTAAAGCTTGCTCCTAACTTTTGAGCACTTTCACAAAACACTTCGTTGCTTGAAATTTTGTGGCGAAAGATACATTTTTTTTAACGACAGTCTTCTTGGTGGTGTTAACTTGAATTTATGGTAGCTTGAGTATGCTAGTTGTGCCCAAATTTTATGCTTGTTTCTCGATTATTTAGGGCATATATACAGTGGTGGTCAACTCTCATCAGCTTATCTGATAAACATCACAACCGAATTTTGATTAGTCTTGTCATCAAGGTTGTTTAAGATTGTTTCAGAATATTATTTCTAATAATGTATATGAAACGACTCCGGATAAACATGTTGGCTTAAAATTTCTATGTTTAACCAAAACAAAATAACTTGCAAAAATGTTAGAAAAGAGGGCTTATAACCTTTGAGCTGTTCTTTTCCATTTTGGTAGTCAAGTAAGATTTGTTTGCTTTCATTCTCATTTTTAAGGTTGTATTATTTATATAGATCGATTATTCATTGATGCGGATGGATTACATATGGATAGAAGCAAAAGAATTGAAAGCCTAAAAATCAATAATTAAAACCAAATAGACAAATAAAAATTTTATGATATTATTTTTTTATATAATTACAAATATAATTATTACATTAAATAAAGATTATATTTCCATATAATTAATTTTTATTATTAATTTATTAATATTTAATATTTATATTTATATTATAATAAAATTAATTATATGATATAACATAAAAGAATAAATAATTATTATTATTAAAATAATAGTAAAATTAATAAAATATAAAAATAATAAAATAAAATAATTTAAATTATTAAAAAGAAATTCACAAAATAATAGTAAGATAATCATAAAATAACAAAAGAATAATAAAAATAAACAATAATCATAAAATTATAATTATAATTTTTTATTTAATTAAATTAATTTATTATAATAAGAATAACTTAGTCATTATATATATATATATATATATATATATATATATATATATATATATTTTTTTATATTTTTTAAATTTATTATGTCTATTAAATCACTTATAAACTTTCTTTTCACTTTACAATTTTTTTAATCCAAACATTCTTACTTTTTACTCATTTTCATATTTTTGTTATCAATTGTAAAAAGTAAGTTAAGAAATAAAAGGTATGTTATTTATTTTAAGAGACGAACGGGTGTAATTATGTTAAGAAAATATTTGTATAATTACGAATTTTATTAAATAAAAATAGTTATAAATGATACAAATTATGAAAGGATAAAATTGTCTTTAACAGAAAATAATATTAAAAATGGTTAAAAAGAGAGTGTATTTTCTTTATACAATAATATAATCTCAATCTTTCAATCCAAAGCACAGGTGTCTCAAAGGAACGATTGTCTATTTGAACCTAAGCCTCTGCACAAGGCCATCATCTCAGCAATCACAATTGAAGTTCAATTTTTTATTTTTTTCCCCCACCTAAAAAGAGAAATTGTGGTGGGAAAAACAGCCATAGGACTATGAGGAAGCATCAAGCACTTCTTAAAAGTATCAATAAAACATATTTTTAATTAATGTGTACTCGATTTAGCACACTATTACAAAACATCAGTAAAATGGAAACTAATCGTATGAATGAATGGTCACGATGATCCGATCATCAGAATTACATACCTCAACTGCAGCAACTGCCAAGTACAGTGTATAAACTTCAGAATTCCAAATTTATCATACAATGATATTATATCTAAGAACGAATAAAGCAAAACTGGACAAAATTATTGTTATGAAATTTACTATGTTCCCTAGTAAAACATACAGAAATGGAGTAACATAAAAATTGAACATTTCAGAAGGTCCTTCCTGTTTATAACTGTTGTTTGTAGAGCTCATTCTTTACTGTGAAGATTCTTCAATCCAGCTTGACTGAAGAAAACAGGTAGTAGACAAACCAGAACGAAGAAAGGAATCCAACTGTGCCTGTAGCCAACATGATTGCAAGAACCATGAACAAGGAATATCCCAAGTAAAGAGTTGCAGAAACAGGCCCATTCAGATTCTTGAGGTCAAACACAAGGTAGTTTATGGAGTACAAAAAGATGTATATGGCAACAGAGCCAGAGGCAAAGAACGATTTCCACCACCATCTCCAGTCCTCCACACACAGGTGCATGTAGGTTAGAACAAGAGACACCTCAGCACACACCACCACAAGAAGAATCAACACAATCAACAGAAACCCAAATACATAGTAAACACGACCCATCCAAATACTGGACATGATGAAGAAGAGCTCGATGAACAAGGTACCGAACGGAAGGGTACCAGCTCCAAGAACCAAAAGCCATGATGGGTATTTCTGCTGGGGAATTTCACGAGGGATTTGATTGGTTCGAACTGGATACTCAGCGTGAGGTGCCCTTGCTCCAAAGAGCCCACCAATGAGAGTAAGGGGAACAGAAATGCAGAACCAGAGCAAAATCAGTATAACAAACAGTGAGAATGGAATGGCTCCTGTGCTGTGGCTTCCCCACAAGAGGAAGTTCAAGGTTGTGAGGATTAAAAAGGCAATACCGGGGAAGAAACAAGCAGCTTTCCATGCCACAGAAATCCACCCCTTTTGATCACCACAGCCAATAGTCCTCCATAGCCTAACTGCAACGTAACCAGCAGCTACACCAAGTATCATGTAGAAAAACAGCATACCTGTGATGAGTGTTCCGCGAGAGGCTGGTGACATGAATCCAAGTGCAGCAAACAAGATTGTCACAACAGCCATCCCCAGAATCTGAACTCCATCCCCAACCATTATACACAACAAAGCAGAATTTGTTGGTGCGCGGAAAACATCCCCCACAACAAGCTTCCAACCAGATAACTCCTCGTTCATCTGTGCCTGTGACTCCTTATCAAGCTCCTCATACCGGGTCAGATCCCTCCTAACAGTCCTCAGGAAGATAACAAGAACAATACCAGCCAGAAAAGTGATCACCATAAGCGAATTCAGGATGGAGAACCAGTGAACCTTGGCCCCCTCCATCTTCAAGTAGGCATCCCATCTAGATGGCCACTTGATATCACTCTCCTCAAAGGTCACTTCATATGTGAATGCCACAGGCTGCCCCTCCTTGATAGGCATGGCCACTGTGGAAGGATCACATTTGATTGGTGAAGGGTATTTGTCATACATTTTCATCCCTTTAACCGAATCAGCATTGTGCAGAATGCTGCAAGGTATCACTTCAAACCCCACAACCATGTAACCGGGCTTGTCAGATCCCTCCTTACCAATTGTGGGGATCATTTCAGCCGCATCACCGGTCCCCATAACACGTGCCACATTGGTCTCCTCGTACTTATGGACAAGAACATTAAACCTCAGATGGTTGAAGATATAATACACATCCTGAATCTTGATACCAACAGGGTACCCTGTCCACCTCAACAAGTAGTCCTCCTTCTTGGTAAACCTAATGGCAGGCAAATTATCAAGTATCAAATTAACCTGATACATCTCATCAATCCTCTTCTGCAAGATCTTAAACTCATCACCAGAGAGCTTGTCCAGTTGACACAAAAATATCTCAGACTCATTGGTGTACGTCTTAAACCTGTAGGGCGAGTTCTCGATCCGATCCCCCACAAGGAGTTCACCCAGATTCTCAGCACTGTCCTTCACACCACCCTCGGGCTTACAAAACGGAAGACTGTAATAACTAAACGGCATTTCTGTGTCGATTGAAGTGAGAGAATTCACCTTCACCCACAACTCATCGCCAATGCCATACTTGTGAGGGTAACTACCCGGGAGGTAAAACCCATTTCCCGATTGAAACAATAAACACATAAAAAGGAATACCCACATTCTAAATCCACGAAAAGACTCCATCTTTGCAAGGTTTTGCGTCAGATCTGAAAGATCCAGATAGATAAATGTCAAGAAAACAAAATGAAAAAGTAAAAAAGACGAAAGAAAAGCTCTAACTAGGGACTCAGTTCAGGGAGAATGCAGATGCAAGAGATGGCAGTTGAAATACGAGTTAAAAGACGAAATGCATGTATATATAAAGGAAGAAGCCATTGAAATGTTCGTGAATTTCACTCACCAGAGGGCAGAGGGAAGAACATCTGCGTGGAAATTGAGTTTGAGAAATCTAAAATTTATGGAAAGAAAGGGAAAAAAAAAAAAAACGCGAGACGGTGAAACGAAGGCGTTGAACGCGGGGACTGCAAATTTATATGCTTCCTTTCCCTTCTCCCTCTCACTGCTTCTCTTACACTGTTCTCAATCTCATTTTCATGGGAACTCATGCCTTCAATCACCATATTACCCTTCTGTTTATGTATTTATGTTTTTTCATAAATAATAATCAATATCTATTAAATTATAAAATATTTTTAGGTATTTTTAGTAATTTTCAAGACTCGCATTCTTAAATCTCATAATTTTTTTAATCTAATTATTCATTCCATAACGTATTGTTTATTTCAGCGGGATAAAAGCGTGAATGGATATAAATAAAATTAGTGTACGTTAGAGTCAGAATAAAAAATACTGACATCTGAATTATTTATTATGAGGAACACTATTAATATATTATTTTTATAATTAATTAGAAGTTTGGTCCACTGATCAAGAATATGGTTTATTAAATTTACGTGATTGGATGTTGTCAGCATTTTTGACGTGTCAGTACTTGCAAATCTCTTCATCTCTCCTGCACTCCATACAGACAGAAAGAGAATTTTTCCAATCAAATATAGAATTTTAATAATTTAACAATGTCAACAAACTTATTAAAACATTGTTGCAATTACAACAATGCCGCAGAGATTTGTTGTAATTACACAAGTACCTTCCATTTAAATTTTTTATGTTGGTACTCTTTCCACTAAATTATAGAGAATAGGAACTTATCAAAATATTAAAGGGAGATTTCTTAAAGTGGAATTTTATTGTTTTTTTTTTTCTAAATTTTTAGAGTAGGAAAGTAATTTGTCCGTATCTAGTTTTTTTTTTAATCATGTTATTCAGAATAATTTTTTGGTTAAGTTTTGCAAAAGAAAAAAAAATCTCGTAAAAAGATGAGAGCTAACCTTTCTACTAAAAAATTTTCATCTTAATTTTATTACATAATTCAACATGATAACAAATATTTCTTCAATAAAAATAACATTTTAGTTTTACCAGTTAAATAATATTTCAACAATATATTTCACAGTCAAATAATATTTATTTATTCTTATAACTAAAAATTCTCAATATCTATGATTGTTAAGATTTGTGATTTCTATAAATAATGATTTTTAAGTATAAATCTTAAACGTGCAGGGAGTATTCCATTTAACTAAATCTATTTTATTATTAATATCAATATTTAAAAGATATAATTTGTTATTACGTGTTAACAGATACTGATATTTCAAACAACACATATAATTTCAATTAATATTAATAACGTTGTTCATAATAAACAATACCAAACACGGTATTTTTTATGAAATAGCCGCTAATCTTATTTATAATTAATTTTCTTAAAAAAACAATTTCATTGTTTACTCATGTAAAGCTTAAATTTGAATTTCTATTTAAGAATTTAAAGTTATTTTTACACGTATTAATAGCACAATAATAGTAATAACTATAACAGTCGTAAATAAATAGATAAAAATGTAAATTAAAGGATTAAAAGAACAATTATTTTATTAAAAATCACCCAAGGATAAAAAAAAATCACAGGAAGTACAATTTTATACATCTTATATATATTGAGATTATTAAGAGGCCTAAACCACTTAATTTGGATGGAGGATTCTCCAACCACCAAGGTGAGCCACTTAGGAACACATGAGTTTGTATTGAATCACTTACTTTGACTGTACAATTCTCCAACCATCTAGGTGAAACCAGCCAGGAACAAATCTTCAAGAGTTAGTGGTTTTGCAAAACATACTAAAGCCTTTGGGTCTAAGATGATGACAAAGATGGATTTTGTTGAAGGAAAGGCATTATGCAGAAAATTACAATACATCATCACTCCGTTGACCGCTCTTAGGTTACCAAAGTCACGAGAATTAGGTGTCAAAAGTTGATATAAACATAATTTCTTTTCTATCTATATATCTAATCGTATTGTATACTGTGTTAAACCATATTATTCTCTCTAGTAGTTTAAATTTATCATGGGATGAGCATTTACTTTTAATCACTCGGTTAAAATCCACTGATTTAGCTTCCTAATTTTTTTTAGACTTTTCATAGGAAAAAAGCATCAAAAACATATTTTGTCAGATCTACTAAGCTCATCAATCAACAAAATGGTAGCATTCAACTTATCAATTATTATTTTTATGATAATTGAGTAAATATGACATTATATATGGTGCATGATGTATGTGATATATCCATGTCAACAAACTACAATAATACATCTCATATAATTTGAACATGTCTTATTTTGGATTTAATTTCACAGCAGAAAAGAATACTTCATCAACAAAATGGTAAGCTAATATAATTTTCAATAATAACTGAGCAAGATGGCATTACTTATGTTGTATGTGATGTATTTATCTCAACAAACTAGAATAGTATATCTCATATTGCTAATTAATAATCCAAAAACAGAATTAAGATAGAACACGAGGCTATATTTGAAAAGCTAGCAGCAGCAATGTTAGTGATGATTGATATAATGAAGAATAAAAATTTTCTATTCCAAAACAATTCACTTCTTAATGGACGGAAGAAACTTTGAATAACATGTCAATAGAAAAAAACTAAAAGTAATTATGTTGGTTAATTGATGAATCAACCAATAAATGTTCAAACAACAGTTGACAACAATAGAGGAAGTGAGAAGATCTTGAAGAATTGGTACAAATAACAAAGGAATTAATCAGTTACCCTAATTAAGTTACACTAACTATGTTAAAAGATAACTGGATAAATTAAAAGAAAAATAGATTTTTTTTTCGTAAATGAATATTAACTTATATATATCTTTTTAATGATTATTGTCTTTTTTTAAAAAAGAACTCATAAAAAGGTGTTCAGTTTAGGCTAGAAATCAGCACAAAATCTTATTGCACAACTGATGCTTATAACCCTGTTGGGGTTGGCCATTATTTATTACAAACTACAACAAGGTTAGCACAGAAAATTGTGATTCTAACCATCCGTTTATTTTATACATGTCTTTGAAGTGACACTAACATAAAGGGTTGGTATTCTCAATTATGAAGCTTCAACATGCAGGTAAATATAGATCTAAGTGGGAAAATAGCAGGACAATGGGAAACGTTACACCTTCATATCGAATTTTGAAAAGCGTTAAGCACATACTAAAGATGAATGAGATCAGACCTGACAATCATCCTTTTAAGAAAGTGTTGAAATTACACTACAAATATGCAGTGTTAATATAACTGAACATCAATGGTTTTTAAATAATTAAATCCCATATATGGATTATGTTAGTTTATTGAGATAGATATATGACAAACAACAATGCCATCTTGCCCAATTGCTGTTGAAAATGAAAGGGAACAGCTTACCATTTTGATGAAGTTTTCCTTTCTTCTCTGCCTAATTAAATCCAAAACAACACGGGTTCAAATTTAAAATTGAAAAACGAAAGACCAATGCGATAACGAGAGAGTAACCAAAGCATTAAAGAATATTCAAAGTTCGTGCATGAGAATGCCTTAATGACATAATAGTCTTTGATGACTTACCTTTTACCAAGAGAATTGTCTAAAAATGAAAATAAGGGAGCTGAAAGTATTAGCATTTTAACCGTGATTATAGAGATGGTCATCCTACGGAAAATCTAAACTACGAGAAAATAAGGTTTAAGCCAAGACACAATACAATTAGATACAAAGACAGAAAAGAAATAATGCTTAGATAAACTTTTGACATCTACTCTTGTGACTTTGGTAACCCAAGAACAGTCAATAGAGAGGAGGATGTCTTGTGATTTTCTACCTAATCCCTTCCCTTCAACAAAGCTCATCTTTGTCATCATCTTAGAACCCCAAAGCCTTTAGTATGTTTTTCAAAAGCACCAACTCTTGAAGATATGTTCCTAGTTGGTTCAGCTGAGTGGTTGGACAATTCTACACCCAAAGCAAGTGATTCCTCACCAACTCTTAAAGATGTGTTTCTAGCTGGTTCGCCTGGGTGGTTGGAGAATCCCACACCCAAACCAAGTGATTTAGGCCTCTGAATAACCATAAGTTGTGTCATGCCTTGACCATTTTTTCCCAATCCTCCATGCTATTTTAGCCATCATTTTTGAACCAAAAACCAGTTGTGTGTTCTTCAAATAAACCTATATTAGTAGAGCTAGAGACACCCTTCCCATAAGTCTGTTCAGTCCCAACAAGTATACCCTGTACAGTTTCTGAATGGATCATGACACATGATACAAATGACAGAGGCAGATTAGCATATGAAGCCTTTTGTCCACTCCTTCTCTTTTCCTTCACTTTATGGCTGCCTGAGTACTTATTCTGAGAAGATTGAAGTTCTTGCAATCTAAAATCATTCCGTTTAGTATGCTTCTTTCCTACTCTTATGTTTCCACTCACAGGTTTCTTATTTAGATATTAAACAATAGAAAAATCGATATCATCATCATCAACTCCCAACAACTGAAGTTTGGATAATAGTCAGGGTCAACTATAGCAAATTAAAGTATAGATAATTCCAGATATGTAGCATCGTATATGTATTAAGTAAAAAATACTAAGGTGTTTTGAAAGAAATGTCCAGTGATTGAAATTAACAAAAAATTATTCAAGTAGATATTTCAAAGTTCAAAGAATTAGGGTGCAACACCGAAAAAAATTAGGGAGAATGGGTCACTCTATCTCAAGGACAGGGATAAAAAAGGAGCAAAAAGCATAAATGTCATGCAATGCATAAATAATTGTGAAGATGTCAAACACTACGAAACCTTTTCCAAGCGTTGTCTACCACTTGAAGATGGATGTAGGCTGTGTCCGCGTCACTGCCACAAATCTAAAACCAAAAATCTAGACAAAATTTATTAAATATACAGGTCCTCACATTTAATTCAATGAATAAGGCAAGATCACCATAACCTTTTTTATGCCTGAACCTTGGTTGCTGCTCTGCAATTGATAAATCCCTGCTAACCTTGTATCTGTATTCATTGAGAACCCACATCAGTGAGCGGCATACGGTATTTAAACATTGATGAATCAGCTGTTATCCAAAAACAAATAACATACAACAGTTTTCTTAGACAAAATCAACGGTTGTGGCTTTGGTACATGCACAAAATTCTTGAGAGTAAATGTAAAAAGAGGCACAATAAATTACATATGTCTTTACCATCCCAAACTGTTTGAACGTTCCAAACTTGACATGTTACTCATCGATTATCAGCCATGGCGGCGCCATGATGAAAATCGGTGTCAGTGACCACCACAGCAAGGTGGTGGCGAATTGGTTTTTGCGTGGCAGTCCATGGCGGCCGCTTTAGCCATCACAGAACTGTTGTCGCGGAAATCGCGTCTCACGGAATCGTCGGGTCCGTTTGACCCGACCCGAGACAAACCCTAATTTCTTTTTTCGGATCGGCGATACAATCAGTCAGCCCAAACCCTAACGATCCAAAACGTGGCCCAAACCTTAAGGAAAGACTCTTACCCGTAGACGCTGTCACCATTGTCGCCGTCTTTCTTCCTTCTTTTATTTGTTTCTTCTTTCCCGCTTTCTCCTTTTATTATTCTTCTTTTCTTTTTATTTTTTTTTTCTCTTCTGGTTTCTTTTTCTTCGTCTCTCTTTTCTTTATTTTCATTGTTTTCTTTTTCTATTCTTTGTTGTCTGAAGGTAAGGCATGTTTATCAATAATCGAATCAAATTCAGCTGAGACAAAAAGAAACATATAATAAATGTAAGACAATAATGTATCAAAATTGTTCTCACCGATTGACTCCCGCATTCTCCAGACTATTCTTTGGTATATTCTTTGGTAGGTTCTTTGACTCTCACAACAATAACGTCTTTCCATGACTGATTCTTGGTCCTAACTCACGCTCAACGACGCATTTTGCTGGCACTCAAAATGCAACGACGCGTCCTGCATGTACTCGATGAAGCTCAACGTCCTGCACGCACTCAGACGCTCAAAGACGCGTGCTTGAGACGACGCATCCTACAGGCACTCGACGCTCAGCGACGCGTCCTTAACGCGAGGCGACGCGTCCTTAACGGGAGGTACTCACGCTCAAGTCAGCTTAGGACTAGAGTGTATAAAGAATATAGATTAGAGCTTGGAAGTATCTCATTAGTGATGAATGAACTCATATTTATAAATATTATAATGAATCTGAGACGTTTAGGTCCATTGGGCTTGGACCTAAAATAAGACCCAGTCTATTATAATTTCATTGGGCTTGGACTTAAAATAAGATCCAGTTTGTTATGATTTCATATGATTAAGTTAATATTCACTATATTCACCTTGTAACTACCTCGTGAATCTTAAGAATGGAATTGTCACGTGTACCTAGCGTTGCTTGCTTATGCCAAATTTTCTGACTGGTTAAGTAGACGGTCGGACGAAAACCTACAAGGTTTGGTGAAGCATACTAGATATAATTGATTCCTGTATGTATATAGTACATAGGTTGACCGTATAGTACAAAAATCAATTGTAAGAATGAAATCCAAAATTCATCTTTAATTCTCAATCTCTCATTTGAATGTATGCATTAACTGTGAACTAAGCTTCTGAATGTGCAAGATGCTGAAATTTTAATTTTTTAAATAAAAAAAATTTGATTTAATTCTCGGAAATAACATAAAAAAAACCTAGTCTCTGATTTAACAATTACATATTAACATTGATAGACGAAGAAATCTTTGAATTATTTTCCAAAATCTTCATTAATCACGAAAAAACATGTTGAAATGACAAGATTTGAGAAATGAAAACAAGAAACACGTTTGGTGCAGTTGAGGGGAAAATTACCATTAGGTCCAAGATGAGGGCAATAGAGAGAATCCAGTTTGTCAGTCCCAAGCAGAGGAAGAAGCCCCTCCGCGTCTTACTCTTGAGCGCTATCTCGATAACCGCTGCAACGGGGTCCTCCTCGTTCACCACAAACTGAATGGGCCCTACACTCCCCATCACTTGAAGCTGATGAGAAACCTTCTAATGTTCTGGTTCTTCTTCTGCTTGCTCAACAACATCGTTTCTACATTCACAACGAGGGAACGATCTGAATGGAATTGGAGCGATTGAAACTGGTTTTGGGGTTAGGGTTTTCAAATTAGGGTTAATAGGAAAAGTGAGTGCATGAACCGAAGAAGGACGATGTTTCTACCATTCACAACGAGGGAATTGGAATTGGAATTGTTTTTGGGGTTAGGGTTTTGAAAGTAGGGTTTATGACCGTTCTCTGTTGCGAAATAGGAAAAGAATTTTAACTAACCCCTAAGTTCGCGCCAATTTATTTTGATTTAAAGCTTTTTCCTTTTTTAAGTCCGTTTAAAAAGTGTACAAATTTAGTCCTCGTTTTACTTTACATCTCTCACCCTTCAATCTATATCTTTTTTCTCTGTCTCCATTCCTGAGTTGGTTACAATAATATTAGATTTGAGAAATTATAGTTTGACAACCCCACATGTCACACACTTACCTTACAACCGAACGTGGCAATGACGTGGCCAACTTTACTGACGTGGAAAAAATGCTCTAGCTTAACACAGAGGTTGGATTGAAGTTGTTAGGGTTTGAGAGGTGGGGGATTGTATCACAATCGCGCCGCCCACCACATTCCAATCGAGAGCTCGATAAATAGTGCCCCCCACATCACAGATCGATTCTCCTTGTCCGTTCTTCGAAATAAAAAAATCCCATCGATTGTTCTTCTCGAGCACCGTTTTTCAGCCGTCTGGGTCGATTTCTGTGAGGGAAAAGTGTAGCCACCAATGTCGCCTCCATTGTGATTGTCGCTTTTGTACAAGAGAAACCACAACCCCTTGGTTTTGCAATCACAGAGTAAGAACGTTGCCTTCGTTCTTCAACACCCAAAGCCAGAGGAACCGTCACCCGCATTTCGTGTGTAGGTTAGTTTTTTGTGTATGAGCAGATGTTCATTCTCAACGTTTTGTCTGTGTTGGTGTGGTGTGAGTTGATAATTTGTGGGCCTGTTTGTAATGTAAGTATGATTTTGGTATAGATTGGTGCCTGTGATGGGTGGTCAGAAAGTTATGCTTAGTTAAACACTTAAGTAGACAAAGTTAAACACTGTATGTGTAAAACTGGTCATGGCGCAGCAGAACTGTCCCTTGGCTTATGGCATTGTTAGGTGGTTCGTGGTGAATGAAGGCACACTTGTGTTGAATTCAACAGTTGAAAACATTTAAGGATTTGAGGTATGGAGGTGAGGGAAGAACATAATTGCTGCCTGTGATGGGTGGTCAGAAAGTTTTACTTAGTTAAATACTTAAGTAGAAAAGGTTAAACACTGTGTAGTTGTAAAGCCGGTCATGGTGCAGGGCGACGATCCCTTGGGTTAGGGCATTGGTAGGTGGTTACTGGTGAACCAAGTGACAGTTGTGTTGAATCCAAAAGTTTAAAACGTGTAAGGATTTTAGGTATGGAGGTTAAAGGGACACAAAATAATTTTTTTTCAAAATGTGTGAATGTTTATAATTAGTTTTGGATTGAAATTATGCAACATACTATTTTTTTTAACTGAACTCTTTTAATAAACAGGTTGCTTTAAAGCTAGCTATGGTTGCAAGAAGGTCGGATGTAAGAAAATCTAATGTTGATATGAAGGAAACTAAGGCAAATGAGTTATTTGTGCATTGTAAGAAGGTCGGATACAAGAAGATCTGATTATAGTTGATTTATGAAGATATTTGTATACACCTTTATGAAGTTATATTTGTAGGTTGTAATTTGAAGTTAGTGTACAATATTCAAATTTGAACCTTTTATACGAATATTGTTAGCAATTATTGAAATCATAATTTTCAATTAAATTAAAAATGGTGGCAAAAATTGTTGCTATATTGCGGTGTTCATATTTTGTTGTTTACATTTAACATGATAGGTGTGATAAATGATCATATCTACTGCGACAAATATTTTTTGAGTCAAGTTTTGCTAGTGTGTGTACAGAAATAGACAGGGTTAAGCAATTTTATCTGGAATGGTTGTGATGGCATAGGACTTGTGTCGATCGTGAAGCAAGGAACACTTGTATTCAATGCCAAGGTGCAAAACATGTAATGATTTCAGGTATGCAGGTTAGGGGACACATAATTACTTTCTGTGATGGGTGGTTAGAAAGTTATGGTTAGTTAAACACTTAAGTAGACGAGATTAAACACTTTGTATGTTCAGTGGTGGTAATGGCATGACACAACTGTCCCTCGGCACATGACATTGGTAGGTGGTTGGTGCTCAAATCTCCCCTGACGTAGTTTCGCTCACACCATCCATACTCGCGTTCGCGAAATTGGTTCAATATATGTTTAACCCTGTGTTATTATGTGATTAACTCTACAAAACTTTCTGACCGTTTACCAAATTTGACACAAAACATGTGTTATTTTTGCTCGGACATTTATATCTTCGCTTAAGCTATTTGACTTCAGAGGCTTATGAATCTCCTTTGACGCAGTTTCGCTCAAATCATCCCCACTCGTGTTAGCGAATTTAGTTCAGTATGTGTTTAATATTGTTTTATTATGTGATTAACTCAACAAATTTTTTTGACCATTTACCGAATTTGACACAAAACATTTTATTTTCGCTCGAACATTTATATCTCTGCTTAAGCTATTTGACTCCAGAGGCTTAAAAATCTTCCCTGACGCAGTTTCGCTCAAATCATCCCCACTCGCGTTAGCGAATTTGGTTCAGTATGTGTTTAACCCTGTGTTATTATGTGATTAACTCAACAAAACTTTTTGACCATTTACCAAATTTGACACAAAACATGTGTTATTTTTTCTCGGACATTTATATCTCTGCTTAAGCTATTTGACTCCAGAGACTTATAAATCTCACGTGACACAATTTCGCTCAAACCATCCCCACTCGCGTTAGCGGATTTGGTTCAAAGAATTGGTTAGACTATGTGTTTAACCCTGTGTTATTATATGATTAACTGTACAGAACTTTCTGACCATTTACCAAATTTGACACAAAACATGTGAGGCTTTTGAGGTTCTGTGCCTATATTTTTGTCAATATTTGCTAATACATATGGTTGACTAACTTTAATCCAGACCACCAAACTTCATACAAATTACCTTAGCAAAATTAAGAGAAAGTATGAAGAAATAAATTTGTGCAGACGTTACTTCCAGAAAATGTGTTTAACCATGTCTTATTAAGTGATTAACTCAATAGCACATTTGGACCAATTATGAGATTTCACACAGAATGCTACCAAATGTAGTAAATCTCATTGTTTGTCATATAATTTTTTTACACGAATATATTAACTGATATATTACAAACATATCATTTTACAAAAAGACGACTAAGTGCACACAACTTTAACAAACTTCAATTCTCCCATATCGTCTGTTTTGCTTTAATTCACTTCAAGAATGTCAATTTTAAAGGCTTCTTTGACCACATGCTGTCAACGCCAATAAATCCCTAAAAGAAAATATCAGTAAAAAATCTCCAAATACAAATCGGAAATCATACCAAAACCAATGTATATCTGCCTCTATTTAGTTTTCACCGTTCCAGACCTAAAAATGTCGTCAACAAGGACGGGTCAGCTTCAACACCTTCAACCTTTCGTCTGTACAACACTAGACTCCACAAATAGCAACCACCTTCCAATCTTTCCGACCGTCGGTCGATTAATGCCACAAAATCACTCTTGCTCAACTCTCATGTGCACAAACCCACTGAAAATCATAAACCCGTGACAAACCGTAACCACCTTGCAATCTCTCCGACCGTGGGTCGATTGTTGGCCCTAAACCACTCTGTCGCTCAACCCCTCACGTTCACTCCAATCCTAAAATTCCTAAACTTGCTCGCGCCCACTCTCTCCTCTCAGTTTTCAAATTTTTGTAACTTTACTTACTCAAATCACAATTATGTCCTTCTGTAGTCAAATACCATAAATGACCTTCAGAAGGAAAAGCTCAATTTTATTCTTCTTCACATATGCAATTGAACCACGATTGTTGGTTGTATGCCAGTTATGATTGACAAAACAAAATTTACAGTTGACAAAGCAAAGTTTTCTATTAGATTTAGCATCTAATAGGTGATAAAGTTCTTGTTAACTAATCGAAACATTACTTCTCGTAAGAAGTTTTCATGCAATAATAATTGATGTTGTTGAAACGCCTTTATTATTATTTATCATTTCAAAATTTGTTTTCAAGTTGCAGTATAAAATTTTAAGATTAATTTCCAAATGCTAATTAATAATTTCTTATCCACAAGTGTCATATAAAGATAATTTTGAGTAAGCTTTAATATATCCTCTATAATATATGTTATTTTATATATATTAAGTAATTTTTCTGAGACAGTTCAATATTTAAACTGTTTGTTTTCGCAGACGGATTACAGATTAAGAGAAAGAAAAGTGTAATTTTCGATAAATAAAATATTATTAAAAAATAGAAATTGAGATAAAATATAAAGAATTTTATCTTCGTAAGAGAGAAGTTTTGAGAGAAGAGTTGTGTTATATTTATTATAATTAATTTATTCATTATATTATAATAAAATAAATATATTTAATTATGTAATATATCATAATAATAATAATAATTATTAAAATAATAATAAATTTATTGAAATTATAAAATAATAATATTAATAAAAAAAGAATATTAATAATAATAAAAATAAAATATTAATTATAGTAATATTAAAAGCTAAAAATATTAATAAAAACATAAATAATAACTATAATAATAATAATAACAAAACTAAAATTATAACCATAATTAAAATAAATTTATAAAATAATATTATTATTAACAATAATAATTTATTTTTCTTTTAAAATAATTAATAATTTTATTAATTAATATAATAACTATGTTTAATTTTAATTATAATTTCATATACTAACAAATTATTTTATCAATTACACATTATATCATTCACAAATTTCTATAAACTCTTCATTCAAATCTCACTATCATTTTATTAATCGAAACAACAAAACTTTTTACACAAATTAATTTAAATTCATTTTCTCAATTTACATCCTAATCTAAACAAAACAAAACCTTAAGATTGTGGTACGATGAATAAGGTTATATGTACATGTTATGTGAAATTTTGTTGTTTTTTCAAAATTTTTGGAGTAGAAAAGTAATTTGTCCCTCTCTAGTTTTTTTTCTAATCATGCTATTCAGAATTTCTTTTTTTCTTTTTTTTTAAGTTTTGAAAAAAAAATCTCATAAAAAGATGAGAGCTAACCTTTTTACTCAAAAGATTTCATCTTAATTTTATTAAATAATTTAACATGGTAAGAAATATTTCGTCAGTATAAATAACATGTTATTTTTACCTTAAAAGATATAATTTGTTATTACGTGTTAACAAATACTGATACTTCAAAGACACGTGTAATTTTTATTAATATTAATAACGTTGCCAATAAGAAACAATATCAAACACGGTTTTTTTTTACGGTACTTTTTATGAAATATCCACTAATCTTATTTATAATAAAATTTTCTTAAAAATCAATTTAATAAAGTACTTTTTGTCATTCATTGTTTACTCATCTAACACTTAAATTTTAATTTCTATTTAAGATTTTAAAGCTATTTTTACTCATATTAATAGCACAGTAATAGTAATAACTATAACAGTTGTAAATAAATACATAAAAATGCGAATTAAAGAATTAAAAGAATAATTATTTTATTAAAAATCACCAAAGGATACAGAAAAAATCATAGGAAGTACTTTTTTATACAACTAATGGATGTTTCTTATTCTTAACGGGACTATACACTATACATAGTCTTGTGATCCCAGCTTCACTAATCTCACCAAATCTATAATTTAGGTAGATGGTGTGATAGAAAATTACATAAATAAGAAAAGAAAAAAAATAGTTGCTATAATGAATTCTTTTAATATTAAAAAAAGATATTTATAATTAACTGTAGATAACTCATAATTTGTTACTATTAAAATATATATTAAATCACTTTTTAATATATAAAAATATTTTCATCAAGACCCTGGCAATATGTCACAAAAAGTATAAGTAATAATTATAATTGAGACTGACTATTATACAAACTTTATTTCTTCGATATGTAAATAAGAAATATGTGAGCAGAGACAGAAGAGTGGGGAAGAAACATACTAAACGGAATGATTTTAGATTACAAGAACTTCCATCCTCCAAGAACAAGTACTCAGGCAGCTATAAAGTCTTTAAGAATTAACGTTGAATCACTTGCTTTGGGTGTAGAATTGTCCAACAACCCAGGTGGAACTAGCTAGGAACAAATCTCCAAGAGTTGGTTTTTGCAAAATATACTAAAAGCTTTAGGTCCAAGATGATGACAAAGATGGACTTTGTTGAAGGAAAGGTATTATGCAAAAAATTACAAGACATCATCACTCAATTTCTAGTAGTTTAGATTTATCATGAGATCAGCATTTCCTTGACTTTTCATAAGAAAAAAGCTCAAAAACATTTTTGTTTGTCAGATACTAAGTTTATGAATCAATAAAATGGTAGCATTCAACTTAACAATTATCATTGACTAAATATGACATTATATATGGTGCATGATGTATGTGATATATCCGTGACAACAAACTACAATAATATATCTTATATAATATGAATATGTCTTATTTTGGATTTAATTTCATAGTAGAAAAAAAATACTTCATCAACAAAATGGTAGGCTGTTATCATTTTCAATAATAATTGAGCAAGATGACATTGCTTATGTTGTATGTGATGCATTTATCTCAACAAACTAGAATAATATATCTCATAGAGCTAATTATTAAACGAAAAACAGAATTATGATCAACTCGAGGCTATATTTGAAAAGCTAGCAGCAACAATATTAGTGATGATTAATTCAATGAAGAATAAAAATTTCCTATTCCAAAACAATTTACTTCTTAACAAACTGTAGGAACTTTGTATAATATGTCAGTAGAAAAAACTAAAATTTGTATAATATGTCAGTAGAAAAAACTAAAATTTGTATAATATGTCAGTAGAAAAAACTAAAAGTAATTATGTTGGTTAATTGATGAATCAACCAATAAATGTTCAAACAACAATTGCCAAGAATAGAGGAAGTGAGAAAGATCTTGAAAAATTGGTACAAACAACAAAGGAATTATTCAGTTACACTAACTATGTTAAAAGATAACTGAATAAATTAAGAGAAAAATAGATTTTTTTTTCGTAAATGAATATCAATTTATACTATATCTTTTTAATGATTATTGTCTTTTTCAGAAAGAGCTCATAAAAAGGTGTTCAGTTTAGGCTAGAAATCAGCACAACAAATTATTGCACCACAGAAATTGATGCTTATAACCCCGTTGGGGTTGGCCATGCAATCATCCTTTGAAATTACACTACATTTAATATAACTGAATACCAATGGTTTAAAAATATAACTGATGGTTTTTAATATAACTGGCAGTGTTAATATAACTGAACACTAATGGTTTTTAAATAATTAAATCCCATATACGGATTATTTTAGTTTATTGAGATAGATATATAACATACAACAATGCCATCTTGCCCAATTGCTGTTAATATAACTTAACACCAATGGTTTTTAAATAATTAAATCCCATACAACAATGCCATCTTGCCCAATTGCTGTTGAAAATGAAATGGAACAGCTTACCATTTTGATGAAGTTCTCCTTTCTTCTCTTCCTAATTCAATCCAAAACAACACGGGTTCAAATTTAAAATTGAAAAATCGAAGAGCCAATGCGATAACGAGAGAGTAACTAAAGAATATTCAAAGTTCGTACACGAGAATGCCTTAATGAGATAATAGTCTTTGATGACTTACTTTTTACTAAGAGAATTGTCTAAAAAAGAAAATAAGGGAGCTGAAAGTTAGCATGCTAACAGTGTGATTATAGAGATGGTCATCCCACGGAAAATCTAACTACAAGAGAGAATAAAGTTTAAGCCAACACACAATACAATTAGATACAAAGACAGAAAAGAAATAATGCTTAGATCAACTCTTAGCACCTAGTCCTCGTGACTTTGGTAACCTAAGAGCAGTCAATGGGGTGGTGATGCCTTGTGATTCTCTACCTAATCCCTTCCCTTCAACAAAGCCCATCTTTGCCATCATCTTAGACCCAAAGCCTTTAGTATGTTTTTCAAAAGCACCAACTCTTGAAGATCTGTTCCTAGCTGGTTCAGCGGGGTGGTTGGACAATTCTGCTCCCAAAACAACTGATTCAACACCAACTCTTAAAGATGTATTGCTAGCTGGCTCACCTGGGTGGTTGGAGAATTCCACACCCAAACCAAGTGATTTAGGCCTCTTAATAACCTCAATAGGTTGTGCCATACCTTGACCATTTCTCCCCAATCCTCCTCCCTCCCTATATCCCATTTTAGCCATCATTTTTGAACCAAAACCAGTAGTGTGTTCTTCAAATGAACCTATATTAGCAGAGCTAGTGACACCCTTCCCATAAGTCTCTTCACCCTCAACAACCATAAGTGGTACAGCTTCTGAATCGATTGTGCCACTTGATACAAATGACACAGGCTGATTAGCATAAGAAACCTTTTGTCCACTCCCTCTCTTGTCCACTTTATGGCTGCCTGAGTACTTGTTCTGGGAGGATCGAAGTTCTTGCAATCTAAAATCATTGCGTTTAGTATGTTTCTTCCCTACTCTTCTGTCTCCGCTCACAGATTTCTTATTTACATAGTCAGCAACAGAAAAATCGACATCCTCATCATCAACTCCCAACAACTGAAGTTTGTATAATAGTCAGTCTCAACTATAGCAAATTATAGTATAGATAATTCCAAACATGTAACATAGCATATGTATTAAGTAAAAAATATTAAGGTTTTGAAAGAAATGTCCCATGATTGAAATTTAAAAAAAAAAATAAACTTCGAGATATTTCAAAATTTGAAAGAATTAGGGTGCAACACTGAAAAAAAATTAGGAAGGTTGGGTCACTCTATCTCAAGGAGAGGGATGAAAACAGGAGTAAAAAGCATTAATGTTATGCAATGCATAAATAATTGTCAAGATGTCAAACACTACGAAACCTTTTCCAAGCGTTGTCTACCACTTGAAGATGGCATGGATGTAGACTGTGTCCGCGTCACTGTAACAAATCTAAAACCAAAAATCCAGACAAAAATTATTAAGTTTACAAGTCCTGACATTTAATTCTATGAATACGACAAGATCACCTTTTTTTGCCAGAACCTTGGCTGCTACTCTGCAATTGATAAATTCCTGCTAATCTTTGTATCTGTATTCATTGAGAACCCACATCAGTGAGAGGCTTATGGTATTTAAACATTTATGAAACCAGCTGTTTTGCAAAAACAAATAACACAACTGTTTTCTTAGACAAAATCAATGCTTGTGGCTATGGGACATGCAAAAAATTCTTGAAAAACAGAGAGTAAATGTAAAAAAAAGCCACAATAAATTACATATGGCTTTACAATCCCAAACTGTTTGAACGATCCAAACTTAACATGTTACTAAGTGTTATCGATTATCAGCCATATTGGTCAGATTTGTCAGTGACCGCCATAGCAACACACAATGGCAATAACTGAACAAGTCATTTCAAGATCATCTAATAGAAATGAACCGAGTTGGAAATATTTTTATCCTTTGCATAAATCGAATTTAAAAACTACCTATTATGTAATTGTTGTGGAGAAACTACATATTATCCTTTGGAAAAAGCCAGAGAAGATCTAATGGCAAAAAAGGGCCTTTTACTATATATATATATATGTTATTTTTTTGCTATAGCCTGTTATGGCATTCAATTAATTTTCATAAATTCATAAAGGATTTGTGGGTTACCATATTTCCGGTTATCCGATATTGATAAAAGTGTTACTTACTCAAACACTCAATCCCTTCAAGATTATTTTTCCACAAATCCCAATTTGATTTTTAGTGAAAAATCTATGACATGAACAGGACACTGATGAGCAACTATTGGTGGTGCTTATAAATTTTAAATAGTAATAATTATAGGAGATAAAAATATTTAGGACCATGAGATAGAACAGCCATACAGACAGGATACACACCTGTGAACAATCCCGAGAATGCATAGGCTGAAAAGAGAACATATCCACTTCCTCCAAAACAATTTGTTGTAATTTCTAGAATTTCAAAAAGGGAAAAAGTTATGTCGAGATATTAGAGCCAAAAACAATTTGAATATTGAATATTCATAAACTACCTCATCTAAGTTCAACATGTTTAACTTTAAAAAGATGTAGTTGTACTCAACATAGAATGGTATGATTTGGAATGTAGAAATAGATCACAAGACTCGGATAATGTGCAGGGTTTAGCTTATATAGGAGGAAAGTTAGCTTCGGATTTATATTTCTCATAACACAAAATGAAATGTGTCACTAAACAATGGATAATGCAATCTCTCTTTTGTGGTTCTTCCTTTTTATCTGCTTTCAAAGGCATATATACTTCATACAGCTAGTACATAATCTCTAACCTGCCACAAATACATGTTATCGGTCCAACTCTCGTAGAGATCCAAGTCTCTAAGATGTATAATAAACCTAAATACGTAAGCGAATCTTTATCTACACAACCTTTTTAACAATAGTTAAGATAGGCAAGAGACCTTCAATATAGAACTTCTACATGATTAGAAAGAAGAATTGCAGGCAACAAGCATAAGGAAACACCAGATGTATGTGAAAAAGATAGTAGAATCAAACACAGAATGTTAAGTAGTAAGCTGGAACCAATTCTGTTATAGGTAATCACAAGTAGATCTTGTTAATCTATACATATATAAAATATATTGAAAACTGGCAATTGTTTTTGAAAGATAAAAAGGGTGAAACAAAAGAAAACCATAAAAAGTATTGTTGCCATACCAAATTAATTTTCTCGAGGTCAACCCCACGATGCAGCATTCTTTCTCTGCGCTTCACAGCAATCCTTTCTTTACGAAGTTTCTTCTTTTCACCTGTATAGAATCTGTTTTAGCAAAATGAAGTGGTTGAAACTCTATACTATCACTTTCTCATCAAACTTAAAGAATAAATAGATGAGCACAAACATGCACGCATTTCCAGTTTCAAACTCCATGGATGTGAAAATCCTATAACATAGAACCACACTTCCACAACTAGGATATCTTTACAAAAAACAATGCAATCTAACATAGTCAAAGTATTCAAAGCTCAAGCAACAAACTGTGGAGTTCTAAAAACACACTCTATTCAAATCGTTGAAATTTATGTGAATCCCATTTGTTTGGGAATGGGACCAACATATTTAGAGGAAACCACATGAACTTCAACCTACAAGAGAGAGCGTGCCGAAAAAAGTGTTAGAAAATGTTGCTAAAATCCCTCTACACTAGTATTACCAGGACTTTAACTGGAAAGTTCAATGCTTTTGAGGTTCAAAAAGTATAATGTAAGTTCAATGAGACATATTAACTTCAACTAAAAGCTTAGAACTACGGGAACACTGGATATTTAACATATGTGAATGTGTGATGGTGGTACCGTGCATTTTTTTGGAAGCTTTGCTTTTCTGAGCGTGTGAAGGCCAAGAGTGAGGGAACCGAGGAACATGCTTCTTTCTAGAAGAGATGGTTCTTGGATCCTTTTCCATCATTAGGTTTTCCAGAGCTAAAGGTCCAGAATTTACAAATTGTTTCTTCTTTGGTTTATTTTTCTTCATGCCATATTCCCTGGAGGCTTCTTGAAGGGCAAAGCCATCCAACTTCTTCAATGCCTCATCATAGCAACTACTAGAAGAACTATCATCATCTGACTCGTTAATATCAGGTTTTAGCAACCATTTTGCATCCAATATGTTGTCACTACCACCAACTCCTTCTAGATAATCTTCTGCAACATCTGCATCAATGTCTGAATCACTATCAGATGTGTATTCTGAATCATTATTTTCAGATGAGTCAAGTAATTCTTCTGGCACGGACGATGCAGAACTCTCCTCATCCGATGAGTCTTCGTTATATTCTTCATTTTCATCATCTGAAATGTCCTGGGTGTATAACTTAAGACCTCCAATTGACAGAAAGCCTGAATTTCTCTCAGCACTCACATTTGGTGAAAAGTCTTCTGCCATCTCATTGCTTAACTCACAATCCATACCCTCATCAGAACCAGCATCCTTCTCAAATGATGATGAATCTAAAACTGGAGTTGATTGGGGCATCTGTTCCTGTGAAATGCCAAAGCCACTGGGGGTTCCTTCTTGTTCAGAAGGGAAACCTAAACCTTTATGGGAGCTGTCACCCAAAACAAAATCTGCATCATAACTGTAAGTATATTTCACAGTGTTCGGTTTTGAAGGAGGTGTTCTGTCTACATGAACAGTAACTTGGCACTGCTTGGTGTCCGCCAAAACAAAAGGTTGCAGCTGATTTTGATTACTATCTTTCGTGTTGTTCCCAGTCCCCATGCAAGTTACCTCCTAGTAAAGATAATATCAAACGGCAGTTGCTCAGCAGAAACTACAAACATAGTTCATCAGATCTTTACGTAATAAAATGCATACTAAACCAGAGACACAAAGACATGCTGAACACAAGTTAAAAGATGAGCAATATCATTTTCAACTATTCATGAAAATGTTGACAATATCTTCCACTAGGATACTTGGTAAATGCACTAACAAACTTCAGCATACACATTGTAAGAGTTCAAATTCATATTTGATTAGTAACACAATCCATTTTGCTTGCCTATATGGACAAGAAAAAACAGATCCACCCTTCAAGCCTGTAAAATAATCAAACCTTGGATAGTGGGAGCTTTTCAGTATCCTAACCTTAATTAATTCACAATAGCATAATAGCATGCACAATGAGAGTGAAGGCAAGACGAGTAAAAACATAATGAACAAAGCAGATATGCTATGTTCCAGTTTATAAGGAAAATGAATGAAAACTAACATCCTTATCGGGTACAACAAACCTGATAATCAAGTGAAGGATAATTGTATCCAATAGTAGCTCCGGAAGGTTTTGCCAACCCTCTTTTAGATGCAGATCCTTCTGCTCTGCGTTGGCTCCCGGACTTGTTATTGGAGCCAGAACTTCTCCCTGCATCTTTTTTTCAAAGAAGCACCCAGATTCAAGAATAATAACGATAAACAAAATCCAATTATCAGATTTCAACAGTAACCGGTTCTTGACGGGTTCTTGATGGGTTCTTGATAAAATACAAAAAACGTCTTAAGAATTTCTCCCAGCAACCCAGTTACAAAACAAGGCATAGAAGCACCAAGACCAGATTTTTAAAATAAGGGAATCTTGATGACAAAAAATTGAGAATTTCTCCCCGCAACCCAATTATAAAAACTAATAATAGAAGCACCCGAATTCAAGAATCATTGCGAAAAATTAAAGATTCAATGACCAACTATAACAATAGAGGAATCTTGATAAAAGAAAAAGTGCAGAATTTCTCCCTGCAACCCAATTACAAAACAAAGCATACAAGCATCCAAATTCAAGAACAATAGGAAACAAAAAAATCAATAGTTCAATGATAAGATTTGAATAAAGTAAAAACTTTCTGAAACCTGGAGTGTGGGTGGGAGAGGGAAGATGCCAATCGGCCAAGAAACCGCCCTCGACGAAGAAAGCGGTTTTGACATCTGAACCTCTTTTCTTTCGGGACTTAGGGTTGTTTGGAGTGGCGTTGCCACTGGTGCTGTTGTTGGATCTTCCTCTTCCTTTCGATCTTCTGTTTCCACCACCCATTTTTGCTTCGAGTGATCAACAATTGCTTCGATCGCTGTGTGAGAAAGATGCAACGAGTTCAAGAAGAAGAAAGGAATTATATCCACCGGGTTTGACCCGACCCAATAGGATATTCCCATTACAAATATACTTATTACGTGACTAAGCAAAACGTGTCAACCAAGCAAAAAATGAATTATATTAAAAAAAATTAAAAAATAATACTATTTAAAATATTAATGAGTTTTAGAAAAATAATTTTAAAAATAGGTAGATTTTAAAATTTTTATTCCGAAGCATGACTTAGTTATGCTTTTAAGTATAATTTTGATTTTGTAAAATTTGCTCTTAATGTCGTACTTGTTATACACTTTTCAATTTTTTTAATTATTTTCAGGAAAGTTGTGCTTAGAAACATAATTTTAGTTTTTTATTTTTTTATTTTTCGAAACTGTGGTTAAAAATATGAGTCTACTTTACTTTTTATTTTTTTCAATTACATGTAGAGAAGACGTATTTAAAACTAACAGAATTTCGTTACCTCGCAAATCAAGAAACATAATCACCAAGTTACTATCATTCTTCACAACAAATCATAGGTGCGAGTGAAAGTAACAACTTCAAGACCCTAATTTTATAAAAAATAAAAATAAAAATCTGAAATCGTGTAACTCATCATGACTTAGATAAAAAAAGAAACATGTACTTTTTAGCCACGATTTAAATATATATATATATAAACTTTCCTACGAATAATTAAAGAATAAAAAATAAAGTAAACTCTTATCTTAGACTCGATTTCAACAAAATAAAATAAAATAATAACATCTATTAACCACAACTTCCTACTAATAATTAAAGAAAAAATTGCATAATACGCTTTGAAATATGACTTTAAAGGAAATTTTTCACCATTTAGTAACTTCCCTTGTTAAGAGCACACTAATACTTAAAAAAATATCATACATATTTTTTTATTAAAATTTCTCTTAAAATTGTATTTCGGAACATATATTGTAAAAGAAAAATAGTTTATTTTAATTAGTTGTAAAAAAGTCGTACTTAAAAAAACAATTTAAACTTTTTTATTTTTTCTATTTTTTGTTAAATTTGTGCTTTGAAGTATAAGTTTATTTTACTTTTTATTTTTTAAATTATTCGTAGAGAAGTCGTTCTTAACCACGATTTTAGTTTTTTTATATTCTTTCTATAAAATCATACTTAAAAACACGAAATTACTTTTTATTTTTTCTTTAAACTCATGTGGAGTTACATGATTTCAATTATTTTTATTTTTTCTTTAAAATCATACAACACACCGAAAGGAGTGGAGGACGAATAAACTATAGAGGAATGAGGCGGCCATGAGGAAAATGGGCTAGAAAGATTCATGATCCGAATAAGGCATTTGCTTCGTGCACTCCATTAAATGCTTCCTGCACTTTATCAAATTTTGAATATTTCAGTTATGCCCTTTGAAGGGTGAGCTTCATTCTTTCAGTTGAGAACGAGTTTGGGTTGTTTTAAAGATAAAGAAAAGTAGTATGGTTAAATTTTGATTTTTTTTTTCTCGCATTCAGAATCGTTACAGGCTTCCCAAAATTAGGTTTTGGAAAACAATTTCAAAAAACCCGTTTCGAAAGTCATTTGCAAGGTATAGAGATGTATTTCGAAAAGGAGTTTCTGAAATTCAAAAATGGCTTTTTTAAATAATTAAATTATTGTAATACATTTTTTATTCTTTCAAAATTTTATTTAAAATAAAGTATGTTAGGATATACAACATTTCAAATTTAACCATACCTTTATATTACTGTGATATTAAGTCACAAACATTTTATCATCAAACTATACTATCTATTAATCAAATCATATTTTTACATTTTTTTAACGAGGATACTTTATACCTTCTAAAATTTCAGACTATATTTTTTTTTTAAATTAAATCAATCATGCCTAACATATTTTTAGATAGGTACTTCACCATTTAGACGGTAAACAGTCTCACAAGTAAATTAGGTTAACTAGAACTAAGCTAACTATATATGTATATATTTTATGTAACATGTGATATATATTTCTTGGCTAATAGCTAATATTTTATTGTATACAAGTTATCACAAACCATAGTATCTGCAAAATGTATTTTTTTTTTTTTTTTCTCTAGCAGGATCGTTCCACTAAGACGTTTGTTTAGGTGGAGGTTGTTCAGATTCAGGAGGAAATTGTTATGCGTGTTTATTGCGTGTTTCGTGTTTTATTCTGATAAGTTTCCTTATAAACCTAATTAATTCAAACTATTTTTTCTTTCTTCCTCCACAAGAACCAATATATGTTTAATCATATTTAATAATTATCCGTCTGTTCAATTCTTCATTCAATCTCTTAATTTCATTTTATCATTTTCAAAACATTGCAAATACCAATTTAATCACTTTTTATAATATATGCAATTTAGTTATGTATGTAATTCTTATGAGGTAGATTTTATAAAATTTATGCATGTAAGATTTCTTTGAAAAGAATATAAAATTAACTGTTACTTTATTTTATCCCAGTTAGTTTTATTTAAAGTATAAGTAAATAACCCTTCTAAGGGACACTATCAACAGATGAATAATTAATGTGTAGCTTGATATACATAATAAAAAATCATTAAACTTTTGACTTATTTTATTCCATATGATAAGAATGTTTTATTAATAAGATATTTGTAACTACAATAAAATCATTACCAAATTGTAGTAGTACTGTAATATTAATTGGACCACAAATAGTAAAAATAAAAAATATTTATAAAATTATTTAAGAAATAAAAATATTTTTTTTACATTCAATAATATTTACATAAAAAAGGTTATTATTTTATTTTTTTATTGTTACGTAAACTTGTAATATTTTTATTTTATTTACGACTAATACGATATTTTTATTATTATTTATTATTTATTTATTAACATAAATTAGGATGACCTATTATAAATAATTTGTTTCACGATATATATGTATAAAATAGAAAAATATATACAATACAGTAGGTTTTTCAATAAAAAAAATTGTTTTAGCTGAATGCTTAAAAAATAAACTAATATCAAATACATATTTTGAAGACTAAATAAATAATTTTTTAAGTATCACATATTGAAAAATATAAACGGAATAATATTAACGTCATTAATAAATTGAATAATTTTCCAGAAAACTTATAAAAAAACTAAAGTGAATAAATAAATCACTTCTTGATGCGGAAATTAAGCGCCTGTTTGTTTTTTCAAGTAACAGACTTACCATGACTGTTGCACTATGAGAACGGCCGTGGAAAGTTAAATAATCGAGAAATAAAAGAATAATTAAGAAGAGATAACGAGGTAAAATCTTTGCTTCTAACTTTCTTTGCCACTATGCTAAGATTTGTAGAGAATATGATACATTGTTTATTAAACTATATTTATACATGATTTTTCAAAGAGATTTTATTTTTTTCTTAAATTGGAGGTCACCTTACTTGTGTTTATTGCATTTTTTCAAGACTTTATATTGTATTAAAAAAATAAAAGCATTTAATAACTTTAGTTTATCTTTTTAAGAATCGAAAGTTTTTTTTTTTCACATAAAGTTTGAAAAGTGTAACTCCACGTTCATAAGAGCATTGGAGTATTTCCTCAACTACTATACAAACTTCGAATATAAATGAATATATTAAGTTTTTATTTTTATTTTATTTTATGAGAGTAACCTGTCTTTATATTTGTCTTCTTTTGACTGTTATAGATGCTTAAGAATATCCTTGTTATAGAAGAATCTCTCTTGGTGTAATTCTAATATCGTTCTTGGTTAATCTTCACATCTAACAATATCACTTGATTCAATACATGTAAAATATAGTGTATATAATAAGTATTCATATAAAATGATAACACATTAGATGTTGTTTTGAACAACTAGTTAATACTTGTATAGAAACAAGTAATGCAATTAATTTCAAACTTTATGTTATAAGTAGAATTAAAATTAAAAGTGTTACCATTGTTTTTATTTTATTTTATATGTTGAATCTTAGACTAACATATTAATGATAAATATATATATATATATATATATATACATATATACGCTCATTTGAAGATCTCTCCAATAATTTCAATCCAATCAGTCTTCCGTGAACTAAATAGAAGAAACAACATAAGGAAAATTACAAGTAAAAGACTCACCATTTTTATTACTCAATTTGTTAAAAGTTAAGAGAGATAAAAAGAATTTGATAAATGAGTTAAAGATAAAAAAAAAACAAAAGTCATAATTATACCATCTCATTAACAGTTAAATAAGAGTAAAATATCTAAATATTTTTTTTTAAAAAGTTGAATAAAAAAATTATTTTGTAGAGATTCAACTAAATATTTAAATTTATGATATAATTAAAATTTAGTTATTAAGCCAACCTAAATTTATGATATTTGAATTTCATGAGCTTAATTTATAAGAAAAGAAAGAAGAAAGTGATAGAAAATGGCATGAGAATATGCGAATCTGAGTAACGCCGTATCATGCTCCCTCATTAACATCCAAACAAAGCCATCCGATAAAACCGAAGACTATAAATTGGGTGAAAAGCAAAGCAACAGTGACCTGATCTGAGCCATTCCATAGAAAAGTGCAACAAAAGCCCCAACGTGTACAACTCAAACACTCAACTCATAATCAAAACAAACCTAGATTTTGGTAACCATCCATAAATTCCACCCTCTCTCAGCCAAAAAACTCACCAAATTGTTTTTGGTCAATCAAATACCAAAAAATTCCAAAAATCAAAATTGTTTTATTTGGGGAAGGCAAAAACAAAACAAAAACAAATTGGCACCGAATAGGTAACCTAAAACAAGTGTCTTGCGGATAATATTACCCATTTTTTTGTTTAACTTGTTGGCTACTGACTATTACATTCTAGTAACACCTCCTAACATCATGTGTGTACCTGGTCAAACCCCCTCAAAAATTGTTTAATTAAAAAATATATATCATATTATAAGAATTTAGGATCTACCCTAAACCCTAAACAATTTTTTTTCACCTAGATTAAACTTTTACTCATTTATTCTATTTCTAGTTATATAAATTTTATTTTTGTTATCTTTATATTTGAAATTTATTCATTTTATTTCCCACGCATACTACTCTCTTATTTTTTTTATATATAACATTTTTAATTATAACATATTTGTTGCAAAATTATATTTTAAATCATTATTCATAAATTACCTCTACAATGGCTTTTTCAATAAAACATTACATAATAATGAAATAATAATTTACTTAAGTACTTTAGCGCCCATATTTGTGTACACGCTTCATTCATATTACCAAAGTGCTAAAGCAGAAATAGTTCAAAATCCAACTAATCTGAAAAACAAACCAGAACTTACCCACAAAATTGATAACATCAAAACCAATTATTTATTTACTCATTTTTATTTATTTTCTTAGTTGTTTGGTTTAATTTTTGGTTTAAAAAACAAAATTCGGAGCAATATATATATATATATATATATATATATATATATATATATATATATATATAGTAATTTTTTTTATGATCTGTTTTATAGTTTAATTGTATTGTGTTTGGAGTATAATCATATTTATCAAATGACAAGGGTTTATATTGTGCCTTTTCTCTATCAAATTATGATGATAAGTTAAAAACAGTAAAATGATAACAATTATAGAAAACTTGAAAGCCAATCACTTTAGTTTTCAAATTCTCATTACAAATGTTCAACCATTTATAGAAACGATGATAACAACACCTAATTCAAATCGTGAAACATTTATTTTCTTCGATTAAATTTTTTTTACTAAATTAAAATTGAACCAGATCAAATCATCTAAATTTTATATTTAGACTTTTCAATAAAAGATCGAACCATAAAACGACTCTAAATTATTTAGGAATGTTAATGGAAAGTCCATTTAAGGTATTTAAGTTGAAAAATATATAATAATTAATAAGATCTAATTAATAATTAAGGTATTTAAGTTGTAATTGTCTTTTTATACACAATTTTTTTATCGTTTCTCTATATTTTCGTTAACCAACTTATAAAGAGTAAAAACAATTAAATAAGTAATTTATTTTTCTTAAATAAAAAAAGTGTAGGAAGTGGCCTACGAGACAGAGTCCCACGATGCTTGAACGTGCCGTTGTTAATTTATACAAAAACTAACTTCCAATGTATATTAAATTAACTACCAGCGTATGGTATTATATAAATGCCCATAATTTTGTGCTCTAACACCTAAATAAGCACTTTATAAAAGGACCTTGCACGTTGCATCATCAACAAGCTACAAGAGAAGAACTTTATGCGTAGTTAAACACACATAACGAAAGAGAAAGCAACCACCCACATATTATCAACTTCTTCTTATTGGAAGAAGCAAAACATGGCCACCGGAGCCACCCCAGATGGACTATTCTGGTCGGTGTATGAAGGGTGCATATCTGGCTACGATAGCGGCGTTGAACGGCGACCCTACCACCGTAATTGCGGCTGTGAACTCCATAACAAGTCTCTTCATTGCACGCACAAGCTTCCAAGGTCTAACAATGTGTCATACCCTATGAGGAGGGCTTGGAGTGAAGGAAGCTTGGTGTTGGCTACTTCTTCTTCTTCATCTTCTCCTTCTCAGATTTCTAATGGGGGAAAATAAGATTTGCTTTAGTTAAGGTTTGATGACAAGAATATTCAATCTGTTTCATTAGTTTGAGTCTGGTTTAGGGGTTATTTTTTCTTCTTTCCTTTGTAATTACTATAAGATGATTCGTGAAGTGTTTGTATGGACGTTTTGCAATTATATGGTTCAAGAACTATGGTTGTTTCTTGGCTTCTCATAAATTGCTATTATGCTCATCAAAATTGAATATTTATACGTATTTGCAATGTATCTATGCTAATATGCATCTTCTTAATTAATCTTTTTGCGTAAATATTAGGAATATCAGATTGTTCTTGGGTGGATTTTGTAGAAATTTGGGATGCGTTTTGAAATCCCAATTTGGTTTTGATTTAATTTCACCGTCAGCTGCAAGCTGTGTTTGAAATCGTGATCCAAGAAAGAATCTTGACATAGTTTTGGGGTTCTTATATCATATAACTATCATATCCATAATACTGCATTAAACCAGATATTAATAAGAGTAAATATTTTGAGGTCAGCACAGATAATAGAACTACCCTTATAATTGCGGAGAGTTTATTAGTATTTAATGGCTGAAGGTGAAGTTTATTATAAACATGGATGATTAATGAAAATCGCTGTCCTTGAATGGCTTTGAAGAATCTTCAAACTGTCAGATGAATTCATCACATGGGACGGTCAGGTGCTGGCTTGCAATTTCAAATGGAACAATGAATTTGATCATGATTAAATAAAAAATATGATATTATAATATTCATAATTGAATATCCATTGGTCCTGTGAGGTATGACATGGGTGAACTCAGACTAAGACCTCATCTGCAAATGACAGAGAAGACAAAGGAAAAAAGTGATGAGGGCCTACACACGTGAACTGTGAAAACAATCAGAATACAGAACATACCATATGGCAGCTGGATTGAGAATGTAGTTCTATGGAATTTGTTCTGCAAATTGCATATGAAAATCAAATGTCCTTTTCTTAGACCAGAGATGCATATTTTAATTTTATACATCTACCTTCCAATGAAAAATAACTACCTAGTTGCATTAATTTTTTACTCAAGACTTGTTCTGAGGAACTAAATATGCATTTACTTGGCTAATCATACAAACAAGAGTTGCCAAAAAAACGTAAATAAGTTTCAATTAGACCCTTCATTTCCTTTCAACTGAGACATTCTGCATAATATTGAGTTTCTACAGTGCCACCATAAATCAGCCACAATCTGAAGCTTTGAGTTTTATTGTATATAATCATGTACCAAAAGATCCTGATTTCTGGCTTACCCTGAGAGTTACAACTCTCATTAACATTTTCCTTTATGAATTGCCATTCATTTGGATGCATAGAAGGAGGGGTCAACAATAAGTATTATCTTACAAATTACCACAACCAATACCACATGGACTCAAACAATAGTATCTGAAAGCAGCACATAAAGTGAAACTGCCACATTTTGACTTAGTAATTGAAGTGACGCAAAAGTTAGAACTTTCTGCTTAGGAAATATCGCCTACCTAAGAATCATAATAAAGTTAAGCAAAAATTTTTGGAGAATTCTATAGCTAGAATGAAACAGAAAAAGTGAACCATACGACAAGACAAGGAGAGGTAGGTGGGTTTGAAGCACCCATGAAAGAGAGGCCAAACCTCTAACTTGTCTCTATTTTCCCTAGCGATGCATGTCTTGTGTAAGTGTCTACTTTAGCTTCGAATTTTACGGGAATAATAAGTACAAATTTACTTTCCCACACTCTTGATTTCTTCATCCAATCCCACACTCTATATGTTACATACAGCATTTATATATATGTATGTTAGAGAAAGTTTGGCCGCATCACCAACAGAAAATGGCCACTGGGGCATGTGAAATGATGCTTCGGTGTGTCTTTGAGGGAAGCATTTCATTGCATGACATGGAGATTGAGCGAAGGCCATACCACAAAAACTGTGGCTGTGCATTGCACAACTTGAATGGCATTTGCTCCAAAGCCTGTCCTCAACAAAGATGTGTTTCATTTACCAAGAAAACATCATGGACTGAATGTTGCATGCATATGACAGCTTCCAAGTTTTCTTCACAGTCTTTTCTTTCTTAACAAGACAATATTTGGTGCCTCTATGGCTCTGTGAAGTGAAACCATACACTTCTCCTAGAATGCTTAATGCAGTTTGAAGGAAATGGTTACAAAGTGATGAGTTCGTTTTGTTTGTTAGTTCTGTTTCCAAGCCATTGATACTTCTAATGGTAATAATGCACCACCAATCAAGGAGTATGTGCAAGAGTTTTTTCATGCAACACTTTTTGTTTTCTTAATTGTGTTTAATTTCATGCAGAGATTAATGTATCTGCTTTGCTTTTTCTTTGCCTTCTGGAATCTCACTGCAATGCAATTACTACTTCATTGGTGTTGTACACAAATCCAAAGAAACACCTTTATAATCTATTTTAATTTCTTCTGCCAAATATTACCAGTGAGCAGTGATTTGTTACATTGGGGAGGAGGGAAAACATTAAAAAATGTGCATATTGTATAAAAAAATAAACTTGCAGTTTTGTAAAACATTATATATTTTATTATATCAAGTGAATGCTATAGTTTAACAAACTTTTATGATATTTTTATTTAATTTGGTAATAATTTTTTGATTTAATTAAATTTTAAGTACATCATAAATTTAAATATTTTTAATTGGGTTCATATTTAAAGTTTTTATTTTGTTTTAAGTATTTATAATGTTTAATTTTTGTCACTAATGGAATGATGTGACAATTAATTTCATTTTTTCGTCTGAATCTCTTTAAACTCACAAGTCTACTCATTTTTTTTATTTTTTTTCTAAGAACGAGTTGATCAACGAGAAGGAAAAAATTAAAAAAATAAATTGATTGACGAGTTTAAATTAGAATGACAAGAGTAATATTCACGTCATTCTGTTAGCAACAAAATCAAATAATTAAATACTTAAATAAAAATTAATAAATATTTAAGATACTCAATAGAACAACTTTTGTTTTAATAAGAACTCAATTATAACTTAATAAATTTTGACTTTATTTAGAGAGGATAGTATATTTTAATTTTCAAAATAATAAAAAAAGACAATGCAATATTTATATATTTTAAAGAGAGATAATTTACTTAATAATTGTTAATGAAATCACAGAGTTTAATTTTTTATACAATATATTTACACCTAAGAAAAATCTTATAAAATAATTTTCTAATGTTATGACAGATTTTCATTAAATTTAATTATTATTTCTATTTTGTAGTTATTTAACAACTAAAAGCTAATTTAGTGATTATTTTGATAACAATTAGTAACCATTTCATTTGGTAGTTAAAAATTGATTTCTAAACAATATTTTTTTTGCAATGTGACCGATATTCATTACATGGATGTTAACGTCAATCTAGTATATAGGTACTAAGTTTTGGTATAGTAATGAATTTCTCACACAATACTTTTGGTTTAATTTGATATCTTTTTTATAAAATTTGTAAGAATGGTACTTTAACTTCTTTAAATAATTCTTAATTAAAAATAAGCTTATAATAAAAAATTGGGATAGTTTTTTTATTAAATCAACATTTGTCTTTGTATTATAGTTTGTTTGGTATAGAGGAGACAGAGAAAAGTACGTAATAAATTTTGTTGGTTTAGTTTCCGGAGAAGAAGACAAAAGTAATTATATATATATATATATATATATATATATATATATATATATATATATATATATATATATATATATATATTACGTATTTCTATTTTACTAAACGTCTAGACATTCAAGTTTATTTATGATAATTTTTCTCTCTTTTTTTTCAACTTGTTTTTTCTTTATTCATTTTCTCTAAATCGAACAGTATAAGGCATCATTTTAATGTAAAGATGACGATGGAAAAGAGAAAAACAAAAGACAAAAAGAAAAAGAAAAAAGTGAGTGGTGGTTTGAACACGAAGAAATGCAACAATGAGAGATGGATGTTATTGTACACTTTCTTCACGAAATCACCATAACATGTACGAAATGTATGGCAACATAATTGATTGTGCGTATAAATATATCGTAAACAATTATGGTGCAAGAATAAAATTGATTTAGAGTAATTTATCGAATACATACTTGATTATGAAAGACTTATAATCTATTATTAATATATTTTTATTTTAGTTTTTATTTTATATTATAATAATAAATTATTAAAAATAGTAATTTTTTTAATAAAAATTACATGCTACACATCCCTATAAACTTTTAATTTTGTGTTATGAATATATAAATATATTTTGGATAATTCTATTTACAATTTAAAGACAAGCTATTTCAATTACGTTTTCAGTTCAATTATTTATGTATTTTTCATAAAAAAAAATATTATGTAAAAGGAGATAAAAAGTAAATGTTAATAAATTTGTTAAGAATGAAAAGAAATAAAAATATACAAAATTAGAAATTAAAACATTACTTAAAATGACACCTAAAAGCAACATATTCCAAGTTATTAAAAGAAGTTTAATTAGCAAATATACTACTTATATGACATATTTGGACAACAAGAGTGGCATTTTGAAGTATCCTATGTTAAAAGATGTCTACTTCGAAAAACCAAAATGAAATTAGTATGAAGAAGCCATTGGAGGAACAAAGTTTTGTGGAACTAAACTCCTAAAAATGGCCAAAGTCCTACCTAGAAGAAACAGTGGATATCCTCAGTTCCCTCAAAACTACTTTTGGCACCTACTGAATTTGTTTTATTGATGCTTCAAGTTAGAAAACTTTTCATATATAGATTGATATTTTTATGAGGATTTAAAGTTATCGTAAAGTATTATTATTTATAATATATTTATTCTAGAAGGTAGTGTGAAATGCTTGAAAAATAAATTTATTATTTTAGTTGCAAAAATAGTGTGTGAAATGCTTATATAAAAGAACAGAGAAAAAGTATTGAAATTATTTAGTTGAGAGAGTAAGGAGAGTAACTCTATAATTAGTGCATTTAAGTTTAAATTACATAAAAGTATTTATAATTATATATGCATTTATTGATTAACGTTAGATTAGAGAATCTTAATAGGTAGTTATGATGATTACATATAACTCTAAATTATTAAAATAATTTGTTATTATGTTTTTATTCATTAGATCTCAACTCTCTTCTAATGAATTATTGGCTATCAAAAATGATGTTGTTTTGGTTTTCCTCTTCCACCAGAAATTTTTCTTCACTGCATCTAGTTCCAAAATCTGCATATGAAAGGATCCATTTTTTCTATCCAGCTCCACACACACAAAAACGAAAAACAATAATAATAATAATAATAATAATAATAATTATTATTATTATTATTATTATAATTAACAATAGTAATATTATATGATCAAGAGAGTCTTTTGTCTTTATAAAGTTGTCAGTCTAGTAATAGGTGACAGATAGATATGTCCTTGAATTAATACAAATCTCAATCAATTAACTAATTCTTCATCATTACTTACTTACTTCGAATTTCACATCACCCATCTGACAAACAATAGTATTTTCATTGTTTTACACATTCTATCTCACAAAAAGTAGAATGACATATCAATCACCAATACAAATAATAGAGAAATTAATAAAAATATATTTTGTCTTATCTTATCTTTCAACTTCTAATATCTCGTATATGAGAATTGACTTTAGAAGTATTTTTTACATATATCTTTCCCTATTCTATCAGCGGTTGGAGACCCAAAATCAAAAAAGAAACTTTTAGAAAAAGGGTTAAAAAATAATTGTTATAACATACCCATCCAGTAAAAAGAAGAAGAACAATAATAAAAGTAATGTTATAAACATAAGTAAATGTATATTTATATCATAATCAATTACATATAAATTATATAATTGATTATGTTGTTAATTTTTATTAATATTTATGTTTTATTTATCATAATAAACTAAGTAATTAAAATAATAATAAAATTAATAAATAAATCAGCAATGAAAATATATATATATATATATATATATATATATATATAATTTTTATAGTTTTTATTTATATTATTCAATTTTAACAATTTTACTTTTCTTAGCCTTTTCACTTTTTATTTGATTTTCCCATCTTTCATCTCTAATCCAAATAAAGTATTAAGTAAAAAAACTTATATATATATATATATATATATATATATATATATATATATATATATATATATATATATTTATTGTGAAAAGTAAAGAGAAAGACCATAAAAGTGTGGAAGATATTTAATAAAATGATTTTATTCCTAATATAACTCAGTATCACAAAAATTTTAAAGTAACTTGTTCGAAAATGAAGAACATAAAGTCTCATCACCCACAATCAATTAGAAGCTATTGTTTATTATAATAATAATAATAAATTAATTAAATATTTCACATTGTTTTGTTTTCAGTATAATTCTCTTTTTTTTTTCTCACCTTCTATTAATCATCCAATTAGAAAAAATATAAAAAAATATCATAGTTTGTTGCATGGTAGTCACACCCGAAATGCTCACCTAGGACGGAGTATGTGTTGTCATCGCAGCTATTCATTGTGATATGTGAATCATTTTTAAGTATAATCATTTTTCTATAAAGAATTTATAAGAAATATGTTATTTAGATAAATTTTTGAAGTAAATTAAAATTCTAAAAATTTATGAAAATAATTTAATAACATAAAAATTAATAAAATTTAAATTTAGTAAAAATTGTAATTCCTTATATCACTTCATCCCTCAAATTCATGAATATTATTTTTTATTCTTTCTAAGGTATTCTCGCCTTAACGTCATTTTTTTTTCAGCTGTATATCTCTTTTTTTTTTTTTTTTATTTTTTTGTTTTTTTTTTTGCTTTTTTTCTCTTTTTTTTTTTTTTTATATAGGTTAGTTTTATTTTTCAATTGACTTTAACTAAAAATTTCTTTGTTAACATCACTGATGATGTCAAACACAATATTTTTTAATACAATAGATATAACTTTCAATTGATTTTTATCAACAATTATTTTGTAGTTGACCTGAGTGTTTTATTTGTTTATATAGTGATATAATTTAAAGGTATTTCTCAGTTGATACTTGTTAGTAATTTTTTTAACTAATATCGGTGACTACTTTTTGTGTGGAGATAAACTATATTTTTTGAGTAATGTATTATTAATTATTTTTTGTTAAAATTTAAAGAGTTGAAGTAGTAATTTTGTATTTTATGTTAATTGAAATATTTTATCCAAATAAAAAAATTAACCAATTTTAACTATCTTATCTAAATAAAATATTTGAAAAGTTAAATACCTTAAAAAAATCAATTTAAATTTAATATTTAAATTATCTAAAATCGTAAAATTTCATATACAAATATAAACACTTGTGTGAAACTCTTAGCAATTAAATGGTTAGAACTTTGTCCAATGAAGAATAAACGATTCTTTATTAGGTATTACTTGTAGTGGCTGAATTCCTTTTTTAAGATATTAACTTTCACAAAATTGACTAACTATGTAATAATTTTTGGGTTATCCTTTGAATATTATTTGACTTCATAACCACTTTTAACTAATTATTTAAATATTTTTATGTTTGTAATCAATTCTAATTAATCATTTGAGTATTATTTAAGAATGTAGTTATAGTTGAGTAACCCTTTAGTATTGTTTGAATTACAAATATGTAACAATTTCTGGTTAATCCTTTGTGTATTATTTGGACTAGTAACCATTCCAGACTAATTATTTGAGTATTGTTTGGATTTGTAGCCACTGCTAACTAATCCCTTGAGTATTGTTTGAAGAGCAATTACTCTTAACTAAAACTAAGTATTATTTAAATCTAACTGATCATGACTAAAAATCAAGTAATCTTTAAATCCAACTACTTAGGACTAAAATTGAGTATTATTTGAACCTTGTAACTCCTAGCTAAAAATTGCTCATTCTTTGGATGCAATAACTTATGCCTAAAATTGAGTATTCTTCAAACTCAATCATTTTTGAATGAAATGGGTATGGTATTTCTTGAATAATAATCAATCCTAATTAATAACTAAGTATTCTTTGCCAAACAATTATTCTTGATCAAGAAAGGTAAATTATTTGATTAATTAATGATCCACAGTTACTCATAGTTAAGAAAGGTAAATTATTTGATTAAGGATCCAAAGATCACATAGTTGTTTACTAAAGAGTGATAACTTCTTTCTACATATATAAGGTTATTATATGTTTTCTCTTCTATTTTGCTGAATATGTATATTTATGTGGTAAGAAATTAGCTTAAATCTATGTACATGTTGTCTGAACATATCATATGTTTATCAAATGTAAAATAAGACTACACAATATTATATTATCTATTAAAAAAACACTTGCGCTATATAAGATCAAACATAAGAATGTTTTATTATTATTTGTTTTTATCCTTTAATTAAAATTATAAGTGTTTGAAAGTGAAGAAAATACATAGAAAATAACAATAGTCAATGTCTATTTATTCATCTAATTTAGATGTAAAAGATTTATTTGAACAAGTATTTATAGGAAAAATAAAGAAAACTTTTTTTAATAAATAATTAAGATAAGAAATAGAAAGGAAAAATAAAATAAAAAAAGTAAATATATAAATTTGTTTTACGTGATAGATGTACAAACAACTCTATAGGATATGATAGTGGCCTAGCCATGAATGGTAGAGATTCAATAGGAGATTAATAAACTCATAGGGTTCCAGGGTTACATTTGATTAGAACAACAATTCTTTACTAATAATACTTTCAATTAAAAGAATAATTGAGAAGTGTCTCACCTGCAATGTTTGTAAAATTGCATCTTTTTAAAAGAGAAAGAAATGAATGAAATGACAAAGACAATTTCGCTCAATTTTCATTCCTTTTATTACCCTTTCTTTACTTTTGGTGTCTTCCTTGATAACTTTCATGCCTCCCAAATCCATCCAAGACATGAAAAAAGGCCCTTCAAAATATACTAAAAAATTAGAAAATTATGTTTTAACACTACTGTTTTTCAATACACCTATTCAACACATGGTTGTAAAAAAATAACAGTGGTGTTAAAAAAAATTACTTACTCTATAAACTCACTTCACCTTTGTAATGTGAATGCACTCCTTATACTACACTCCAAAACACATTGGAAGCTTTATGCTTCCTTAAAAGCTAAAAACGACCTCCTCCATCTCTAGTGGAAAACCTTTCCCAAATATCTTTATCTTTCCCTTCACTTCTCATAACTATTAACCACAAAACCATGCAAACATTCACTTCATCGTTAGGACCACACTAGCTTAAGCCTCTCTATACCATTGCCAATATTACAACTACTTCCCTAGCCCTTACATCTTTTCCACCCTCCCCATCCACCCACTTTTATTAGAAAAGCCTTTAGACTTACATTTTCATCTCTCTACTTATGTTAGAGCTCTTCAAGCTCTTTTCAAAAGTTGTGCAATAAGTTATTGGATTTACCCAAAAAATCATTCTTAACTGTTTTATTTGTCATCTTATTCATGAGATTTGTGAGTAACTAACCCTCTTACAACTAATTACATCTATCTCCCAAGCGTTTGGTCTTACTAATTTAGTTGAGTCCAAAATTTAAAAATCAATTTTTTGTGCTCCATTTTCCAACAATCCCAGTACCTTTCACCACTGTTGTCCCACTCCAACCTAATCCATCACTTTCTCTAATTCATTTTACAGTTCAATTCACCCTTATATTCAGTATCCTTTAAAAATTACATTTGACTACTACGAGTGGTCATTTTTTTTGGCTAAGAATACATGTGCCACTTATAATATTTGCAAAAAAAATGGATTTTTAATTTAGAAGACCAAGAAATGAACGAAAGGGCACAAAAGTTTCACTCAATTTTAGTTGTCCTTTTTTACTTTTTCTTTGGAGTGCCTTCCTATATATCAAAATCGCCTTTCTGATCATCCAAACACCATTGTCTTAGCCTTAGCATGATCCAATTAGTGCAAATACCTCCTTTTGATGTCGCAAACACATTTGTTATGCAACAGAGACGGATCAGGGAATGAAATGGAACCAAAGATGAGGAATCTGGTCGCTTGAATTTATGAAACTAAGATAAGAATTAAAGATTATCATATATCTTAATAGTGTTTCAAGATCTCCTCAAAGGTAAAACATCCATTCCACATTCTCTTTGTGTCTATTGTTTCCTCATTCTCTTTAACTATTCTACTGATGCAAGTTCATCTGATTATGTAGTTTCTTGCCACTGCATGGTAACAGTCACATTGTTTTTGTTTTTGTTTTTTCATCATGTCAAGAACAAAACATGCAATTTAAGCAGAAGAACCTTTCCTAAACGTGACTTACCTTGAAAGACAGAGCTTTTGTGGTTCAAAGAAGTGTTGATGCAGCTTGTGATCATGGTGGACTGGTAGATGAGGGAAGATAAAAAGATGGAAAGTTTTTGAGTGTAGCTGAGAGAATAGGTGAGAGGTAGTGAGAAGGGAGAGAAAATGGTTTGTTTTTAAAATTAAATTGAATGGGTAAAAAGAAAGAAAGAAAGAAATGGTGTTGTTTGAATGGGTGATGAAGTAACGATAACATGGATGCATGCAGCAGTGGCAATGACCATGCTTGTGGGGTCCACATGGTGCATGGTTAAGATAGGGCATGTGTACGAACCTGATTCACTCCTACTTTATTTCGCACTCCCAAATCTTGGAACACACAGGTACTGGTTGAGTGGTCCATGAATCCTGGGCGTGACGCGTGTCGGTCGTGGGTGCTGAGGTCGCTGTCGGGTTGGGTAGTGGCTAGCCGAGTTCAGGAACGCCAACGTCCACTCTGCCCGGTGTGGGCCTCATGCTCACTGCCACTACCGCACCCTCTCATACGTCGTTTTGGGTTTCTGGGACCCCTGACACCGACCCATTCCACCACAAAAAAAAGATAAACAACGCAGACACACACACAGCCTCTGTTTTATTTTACAACGAAAACGATGCCTTCCTCATACCATAGCCTCACTGCTTTTCGATCCAAGAGATCATTAGCGTCGATGGAAACTGGAAAAGCACCTTGTCACTTCACCCATCAAAACTTTTCCCAACAAAATTTTAATGTTTCGGAGATGTCTTCAGATTAGTCGCAAAAAAAGAGATTCATTCATGGAAATACGTTAACCCCCAACTTCATGCCTATTTTAAGCCTAGTCATAATTATCTCTTCTTGACTTGCTGGTCAAATACTCATCAATTCATGTCACATTCATTTATAAACTTCTCACTTCATTCAAAAGGAAAATGCCACACTATAAAGTATTGCACCCATTTGCAGGTTTAGAACCAGGAAATATCAACTCTTATGTGATCATATTGTTTTGGGAAGTTTAATTATCTCAATTCAATAACCCTTGCTCTAACAAAGGGTCTGTCACGGACTTTATCCAATTGAAATTGAATGAAAAAAATCTCCTCTTTTAAAAAATAAAATACCCTTCTGATACCCTGTTGACACTGTGTTAATTAATTTAAAAAAGAAAAGATTGAGTAGATTATTTGTCATAGGTGGAACTTAACAATAAAGAAATGTCATGTAGCTGCCTCCCACATCGACCAGTAATCCATTTTTTATCCATCTTTGTCTTTATTATTACAGGAAAGCTCCAATGAGTACTATCCACAAATGTCTCCACGTTATCGCCAATCCCACCGTTGGATCTTCCCCTATCCTCGATATCTGCGTCGACCTTTCCAAAAGTCTTTCCATAAAAAGTGCTTTTCCAAACTTCTTCTTCCTTCTTCCTCTTCTCTCTCACCCTTTCTTCTTCCCACTCCTCATCACCTTCAACAACAGCAACAAACAAAATAATCAATCCCTCTACTCCCAAACACGGTGTTACTCCTTCTCCTTCAAATCCACGTTTCTCTCACTTCAATCGAGAAGTAAAGTCACCAAACCACTAAAATGTAGTGAGAAGAAACAAAAACAACAGCGAACAATCGGTTAACTATGGCTTTCCACGACCATCTCCAGCACGAAATAGCGTTCCAGCGTTTCACGGAGGAGCAAGAGCTGAGCGAGGGAAGAGACGTGCAGCAGAGGCTCCCACCGACATGGCTCAACAACGTGAACCAGCAGCGGCAGCAGAATTTCCTCGACGGCGCCGCCGAGAAAAGCGCGGATCGGAACCGCGGCGAGAGCAATTGCGAATCGGAGGATTTGAGGGAATACAAAGCGGACATTCTTGGACACCCTCTCTATGATCAACTGTTATCGGCGCACGTGTCTTGCCTCAGGATTGCCACGCCGGTCGACCAGCTTCCCAGGATCGACGCGCAGCTTCAGCAGTCGCAGCGCGTGGTGGAAAAGTACTCTGCACTGGCGAATAACGGCGTCGTGGATGAGAAGGAGCTTGATCAGTTCATGGTTTGTGTTTCTTTGTTTGTTTATCTCTTTTCTTTTTCCTTTGTAAGTTAACAAACCTTCTGCTTTCTTTGTACTTCAATTCGGTGTGTTTTCTTGTCGCACTACTTTAACCCACTTCCCAGGAGTACTTCTCCTTCTAAGAATCTTAATTTCATTCAATTCTTCTAAGTGCTGCTCTGAATAAATTATTAGGTAATTTCCGCTTCCATAATCTCAATTAACTTTTATGTATTTAACTTTGTCAAAATTTGAAAATAACCTTTAATCATCTATGGTTTAAGTGGATTTAATTATTTCTTGTCTTTCTGATTTAGGGAATCATTTTGTCTTTTGTGTCTATCCGATTATCCTCATTCATTGACTCATTTTTTTATTATGGTATGCTGCTTTTGAGAAATTTTCATGTCAAGTTTTTGTGGACTAGCTATAACATATAAGCAGAAATCAGAAAATGAATAATAAGAATGATGAAAATGATATTGGGAATGATGGTTTTAGAAGTTTGATTTTAGATGGATGGTGGTACGAGGCATTATTTTTTGGTGAATCTGATTTGTCATGGAGTGGCTACGCTTGAGGGTTCTCTTGCTGCTGCTTCCTACAATGACCTTTAGGAGTGCTTTATGGAATCTTTTCTGTTAATGCTGTCATGATCTTCCCACTTGTTCACATACTCTTTTTTTCTTTCCTTTCCCCTTTTTGCTAAACTTTGATGGTTCAGTTCTTGAATTCTTATGGAATATGTTCTGAGCCAAAGTTGAAGCTCTCATCAAGTTTTCTCAACCTTTACTTCCTCATCAATGTACGTTTCTGGCTTCGCCAAGTACAATAATGAGGGGATACGGAGTTTGGTGATTCTGTACGTATCAACTGGACGTAGTGTTTGTCCTGTAGTGTATGGTAGAATCAACTATAATTAAGTTGCTGATTTTCAACTTTGATTCTGACTTGATATTTACTTTACATATAATGATTGGAGTGATGCAAAATATGTAACACACTATATTTGTATGATGGAAATGTTAATGCTGAATCATTCTAATTAAAATAACATATTGGGGGTTTATCTTAACTGTTTAACATTAATTATCTTTGCTGCTCTTGTGGTCTTTTCTTAGTTGTAAATTATCTGAAGCTCCTTTTTGAGTTTTCGCAGACCCATTATGTTCTGTTGCTCTGTGCATTTAAAGAACAACTGCAACAGCATGTCCGTGTTCATGCCATGGAGGCAGTGATGGCTTGTTGGGATCTGGAGCAGTCTCTGCAAAGCTTGACAGGTAAATTTTCAGCATCTTTCCTCGCTCCCTAGATGTTACCCTGTCTTTTGTACTCATTAATATTCTCTCCCTAAACAAAACCAGGAGAGAGAAAATTAATTAATTAACTAATTGATGAAAAAGGAAATTGAAAGAACTGATTGCAGACCACACACTCTCCTTCCTCCAAAACTTTCACTGCATTCATTGTCTTTCTCCATGGAACAGAAAAAAAAAATGTAAACTAGAAGGAGAGAGAACAAAAACAAAACTTAAGCGAGATTTAAATAGAAAAAACAAGATAAAAATAACAAGAGAATGAGAGGAAAATGAGATTAAAGAAAAAAAAGTAAATGCATGTTTATAAGAGTTGAGCTAGATAATACTTAGTTTAGGTACACATTTCACTCCACTTATTTATAAACAATTTTATTGTAGTTAATTTTTAGAATAATTTGTTATTATTTTCTAAATGTCATGTTAAATATAAGTTTAATTAGACTTGGTGTGAATGTCAGAGAGAGATCTTACAATTCTTTAACTTTTAATTAGGAATTTCAAAGTATATTAAATACAAAATAATATTAAGTAAAACTACACTATGTATGCCTACTAGGTACATATGAATTTTAAAATAAAAAATTGTAAATTTAATACGCTAAAATTATTCTGAATTAACTTATAATAAATGAATGTTTGTTTACCTTTCTTAATGTATGCCCATCTCATATACATTGCAGAGCTGGAAACTCAATCAACAAATTCAGATTTTTTTAAGAGTAATAGTAGGATATTATCATATTATAGAGAAGAATACCATTTTTTTTAAATAATGACCTATCACTTTAATTATCAGGAGATATATACAAGATATCCACATCCAACTCTCATGTAGTTTCTCAAACATTGAGATATAACAGTGCCCAAATATTAAGAAGTTAAAATTAACCGTTGAGATGTGGAGTTAAGTATTTTATTGTATAATAGAAAAGTGAAAGAGAAATGACGAAGAGCGGGTTGAGGTGGTCCTTACTCAGATCCCAGAGTAGGGGCTTGAATTGTTGGTGACAGTGAAGGGAAAATGAGTGGGTAAAATGAATCAAGAAAAAAAATACAAAACTTGATAAAGAAATAGCATATTAATCTTTGGCAAAAGAAAAAACTAAAGGAATAATAATTTGACCAATTAAAATGTTCTCATTCCTCCCACTCATGATAGTGGGACTAGTGGCACTGTGGTTGATATTTTTTTCTTCTTTCATAAACTTTCATTGAATTTAACTTTTAATTTTATAAATATTAGAGTTTAAAAATGTCTTTACATTAGATAAAGTGTTAAAGTTATTACCTACAAAAATATTAAATGTAAAAATCATTTTTATATTAACCTTTTATTTTAGTCATATAGTTTAAAAAATGTAAGTAAAATAAAATTAATTTTGTTCATTAATTAAACGTGAGAAAAAATATTTTCTTTTGGTGAAAAAAAAAATGTAATCTTTGATTGTATTATTCAATAGAAGTTAAATTAATGAAATGGAAAGGAGACAATAAAAATGTTCTTCTTTACTGGTGTTAAAATTGGAACCACATAAATATTTAGTAAGAGATTTACAAATATTATTGCTGTAATTTTCTTCAATCTTTTGTTGATACATTATGATTTAAAAATAATACTTTCATGATTGCTTTATTTGTCCCTTTCTTTTTTATCTGAAGAGATTGGTTTTATTTTGAGTATGTCAAGACATAATCCTTTAGAGATTTTATCTTCTCCAGTAAAATTTGCACTAGGTAGATGCGCATAGTGAAAGGTATAATGAAAAAAGAAAGTAGTAAAAACGGTGATATAATTATGTGAAATAAATCATATAAAAGATAATCAGATAAGAAAAGAGATTAAATATTTGTTGCTGAATTTATTTTCCCTTCACGTCCCCGTGTCCAACTTAACATGCAAAGCATTGATTGAGAATCGATAAAGCCGTTTCCTACTTTATCAAACAGTATGTACAATTTTTACCATAACTGGATGCCCTAAAATAGAGCCTATTAAATACCCCCACAGCTTCTTCCCATGAATTAAATTACCTGTCCTCTTCGTGTATTTTCTTTGTCACTCAATTAAAACAAATATTGATGGAAATAACTAATAAATAAGAGTGAGAAAAGAAGAGAATATTTTTAACCACATGTTAATTTTTAGTTATTAAGAGATGGAAGGAGGAAAGAGACACGACAGAACCAACCGGGGCACCCGTAACTTCAATTCTTCTTCACAGGGGCATTTCAATCAATGTAATGGAAGGAGAGATTCTCAAAGTGGTGCATCCAAGTTATATTAAATGAACTGTCGACACATTACTTATTAGTAATAGTTTATATCACAGTTTAGTAAATTTTGTAATTAATAATGTGATTGGCTACATAAATGGTACATGCAACTATTATTCTGAAAAGAAGTACTCCATCCCTTTCAAAAGAGCTTGGAAAAGTTAATAGTAATAAGCATATATCCTTAAAAGTAGTCTTCACTAAGTAGAATCAGAAAGCAATAATAGATCTAGATTATAATACAAACAGTTGAATAATGAGCTGAGATTCTCTTAAAAGCTACAAGTATCTCATACTTTTTAAATTCTTGTGTAAAGCTATGAAGACAACATATCTTACCACTAATTATGTATATATTTTGCGTCTTTTGATTAGTTCTAAAATCGACGTGATGATTATTGCATGTCTCATGCTTCACATGTATAACAAGGATGAATTTAAAGAGGTTATGAGGATGCAGGTGTATCTCCTGGAGAAGGTACGGGTGCAACAATGTCAGACGATGAAGATGATCAGGCAGAGAGCAATGGCAACCTATACGAAGGCAGCTTCGACGGCGGCGAAACCCTTGGCTTTGGTCCTCTTGTCCCCACTGAGACTGAAAGATCCTTGATGGAGCGAGTCAGGCATGAACTGAAGCATGAATTAAAACAGGTAATTGTTAAAACTATTCCAACCTACCCATATTTTTAATACTTATTATGTTTGGCATCATATGTTTTTGGGATATAAGATCTGTTTTAAAGTTGAAGCATCTATTTTACCTTAAAAGATAAAGAAGAAGACGTGTCAGCTACTTTTAGTTGAGAAAATGTGTTTTTTTTTTTTTTTTTATGTTTTCTATGATGGAACATTATCAAAGTTTTTATATTTTAATATTGATGAATTTGATCTTCAAATTTTTTTAAAAATTATGAATTGAATCCCTTATAGGTGATAATTTTTTTTAAAAAGTTATAAATATTTTTTTATCTAAAAGTTGGGGATTACGAAAATATGGGAACTTTAATCACCCTTAACGAAAATATTAAAAAATTAAACCATACTATTTTTCTTCTAAGATCTTTTTTAGACTTAGTGTTTAGCACTTTTTTTTTTCTGAAAAAAAAAGGAGCCACAAACGATGTTAAACACTACTTAAAATCAACTTATTATCTTGTTTTACTCCCTTTTATATTAATTAATTATAAGTGACATACAATTAAAAGGTACCACTTTATTTTTGTCTCACGTGTCACTTTTAATTGTGAGAACATGAGAAAGAGTCAAGACAGGTGATTTGACTTGGCATTGCATTCTGAACACCACAGTTTGGATCACTTTTACGAAATTTCTTTCTCTATCAGGGTTACAAGGAGAAGATTGTGGACATAAGAGAAGAAATTCTACGAAAGAGACGAGCAGGGAAGCTTCCAGGGGATACCACATCTCTTTTGAAAGCTTGGTGGCAAGCACATTCTAAATGGCCATACCCCACTGTAAGTTTGGATATACATGTGAATCATATATTATACTTTCGATTTTTATATTCTAACATAAAAAGAAGTGTAATATATATACAGATACATATATTTTTGTGAGCATGACCGAGTCTCTATTTTTAGGAGGAAGACAAGGCTAGATTGGTGCAGGAAACAGGGTTGCAATTAAAGCAGATAAATAATTGGTTCATAAATCAAAGGAAAAGGAACTGGCATACTAATAACCCCTCATCCTCTAGTAACACCAAAAGCAAGCGCAAGAGGTAGGTTAACTGTCATATGATTGTCGTTAAGTTTGAAAAACCAACCTCATGCTGTGTTTTATGGATTAATGTTTGAATTCGTGTAATTTATTCGAATAATATATATATCAATTGGTAGTTTAATTTTGATATACTGTAAGTCTGTAATGTAGAACTTTTCTTCATATCATGACGTATTGAATTTGACTATGTTATTATTAAATGCTATCATTAAGTGGTATCACATCATTAAATAAAATACATTTTTGGATATTGTTTATTTAACTCAATTTTGCCTTGTTGCTTTATATATTGATTGATTTATTTATTTATTTAACGCAATAATCATGTATGAGACATTTCTTCAATTTAAAAATGAGTCGTGATTCATGCATAAACCAACTTGGTCATCAATGGATTAGATTCATGAAATAACGATTCACTTTTAGTTGATTAATTAATTTATATATTTAACACCATAAATATCATTGATTATCTAAAACTTTAATATGAGTTGTGATCCATAAGCCAACTTGGTTCATCAATGGGTAAGATTAATGAAATTTAGACTCACTTTTTCTTGAGTCAGTGTACCTAACCCGCTTGTCATATTGGGTTTAAATTGGATGGAGAGAATTAACTTATCCTTTTTCTTTAAGTCTTTTAAAAGAAAGGTTATTAAGATGGTCGTTGGTAATGGTTTACAGTACTTTAGATTTGTAAAGTGTGGTTTTTATTTATTTATTTTTACCAATTTTAGAAGAAATAAGACTTATCGATTCACAGTGAGTCAGGTCAGGTTATGTATAGCTCACTAAATGAAGCAACTTATTTGACTAATTTTTTCTCTCAGCCTGTCATGTTCAAGTTGAGCAAATCAAGTTCACTTAAATTTACACCTCTAACATCAGCATCGATGTTCAAAATATACCATGGGAAGAAGTAATTAATAAGTAGCATTTTATGTGGATAGGAATAATTGCAGTAATAAAAACTTAAAAAGTAAATTATATATGAAAAAGGAAAATAGGATGGCTTGAAATTTTTCTAATCTTTTATGGCTACATCTGATTACTATTTTTGGTTGCTAGCAGTGCAGGAGAAAGCAGTAATCAGAGCTTCATGTGAAGGGTCGCATATTTTGAACAAAAATTATTGGTATTATTCTTCTTTTATGCATGCTCGCGGGGATGCTCACCGGGGATTCTTAGATCTTCCAGTTAGTTAGCGTGAATCTGAAATTCTGGACTCTGAAACTAAGGAAAAATTTATGATAAAATCACTGTTTAGAAATAGTATCTGTTATAGAAAATTAATCTTGATATTGTTGTATATGAGGCTGCTGCTGCTTGATATCTGATATTGATACTGGCACAATTAAGCTTTTCCTTTTCCTTTTAATGGGTAGCATGCTGATACCTATATATTTTTCTGCTTTTTTAAAAATTTATGGATTAAATGGTTATGATTCGATTCACACATGTTTGTGGTGAACATATGACTAAATTACAATTTACAAATTAATGTCATAATCAACTCAAAAAGATAAATTTTTTATAGTAGAGGAATAAATCTTTATAAGTTCAAAGTTGTTGAACAACTATCTTAAGTAGTAACACCTAAATGTAGTAAAAAAAGTTCCAATTTTATTTCTATATTTTTCTTTTGTTAATTACTATAAACAAGACTATCAAGTTTTTTGGTTAATTACTATATTTTTCTTTGCAATCATTAAGTACATACTTGATTGATCTCGAGAAGATTTAATTTAATATTTTGTGCTTTAGGTTTCGATTGCATTGTAACTCTGATTCAAATAAGATTTCTTGTCAAATGAATTATGATATCAATATTGACATATGAAAAAAAAGGTTAATTACAAATATCGCTCGTTTGTAAACCATCAACAATTATGGTATAAATATTGGATAGTATTCGTGACATAGTACAATTTGTTCTTTTTAGTTTTAGCAGAAGCTCAATATAGTAGAGTTTTTTGTGAGAATTCTATGCCAAATTTATTTATATTACACCCTAAACATTGGTTGAATCATGCATTCCATCTTTCAAGACTTTTTGCCTCATTTTTATAATAATTTTTGCGCCGGTTTGGTGATAACTTTTAGTTCCATATTGCGTGTAATTTTTAGAAAGAAATAATAATGACATATTTTATTCGAGATTTTAAATATAGATTTTTTTTTCTTTCTTTGAGCATCCATCTGTTGTAGTTACGATAGTAATGTATATAATACTCCTCGCAAAGTATTAAAAAATTAAAACAACACGTTACTTAGGTATATTGTTTTAACTTACAATATCTAGTATTAAACAAATTTTATGAGAGCTTTTACTAAGAAGTTCTAGTATTTTACTGGTGAAACTTACATAAAATTCATACAATTCATACGCGTAGTGTTTGTATCCATTCAAAAGGTGCACAATGTAAACTTGTCATCTATAACAATATATTACGAGACTTCTTCATTGTACATATTAACTTTTTTTTAATTACCTTTAGTTTATATATAAGTTAACTAATTTTTATACAAGTATTCCATTAAACTCTTTTTAACTTCTCATCCATCAGAAAAAAAATAAGATAACTTTAAAATATATTTTAAACGATTTACTTTTCATAATTTTTTAATTACAATATTTAGTAATTATTCAGATTTTTTATATAATTTTAAAAATGCTAACACTGTGGACGAGGTCTATGTTTTCAATATTATAGGAATTGCGAATGAAAAGTATTTGGCATACATAAACCAAAGGAAAAGTATAAATTATTTCCGACGCCTCCTCAATCCAACGCGTTTACTTTTGGAGTGAAATCCCAATATGTCTAGAATTTCAAATGTGACTTCATTTCATCCTCAAAAAACTAATGGTTTGCGTGAACAATCCAAATTCTTTTCTTCCATCTCTATCACAAGAAGAGGATATTGTTCAAACTAAACTTTGCCTGGTGGGTACCCTCTTCTACTAGTTTTCTTTTCACGTTTCCATTCAGGAAAGTTTAGCAAGAGGAGAGAGAAATTAAAAAAAAATCGGATTTTTATTAAAAGTGGTGGGAAAAGAACATACCATCTCCACACAATGAATGATAATCACAAGATTAAGATCACAATCATGTAAAAACAAGTTTAGGCAACAACAATAGATGTTTTTAAGAAAAGAAAAACATGCAGGCACGTGTATCATGATTCATTTTGGCGGCGTCCCGGAGCAGCAAACCTGGCTGAGAAGCTGTAAGGCATGCCTTCATCTTCACTCTGAGCCCCACTATTGAAGTTCAGATTATAGCTTTGTTCATCATACTGGAACCTGTTTCTTTGCTGCTTCATCTTCTTCCCATACCCACTTATCTTTCTTATGAAAGTTTTCCACTTGGGACCTGCAATCACTTCTGAGGCCTCTTTTGCCTTCCTTAGCTTCTCCACCACCCATGATTCTCCCTCGCCCCTTTTCTCATCAAGCAGCCCTTTATCCTCTTCGTCACTTTCTCGCCACCATTTCTTTATGTCAAAACCTCTGAAGCATCCACATCCGCAGCCACTGTTGCTGGCTTCATCGAAATATTCCTCACGTTCCATTTCCATCACCAATGGCCTTGCCTCGTGAGATGTCATGTTTTCGTGTGAGAGGCCTCTGGTTGTGGCGGCTTTTAAATTTGAGTAGAGATTTATAGGAGAAGAGAGATGCAGGAGGAAAAGTCAAAGAAAATTAGGAGACACTTTTGGACTTTGAATTTGGAAGTTTCCAAGCAAATATCTTCCTATTCCATGGAGATTTTGCTTTCACAATAAGATTGCTTTAGCATGTTAGTGTATGTTAATCTAAGTGTAATATTTAATATTTAGGTTTTATGAGAAAAAAAAAAAACTGATTAAAATATGCCGATGTGATTTGATGAAACCTTAAAAGGAAGTTCTTTCATTTCTAAGTAGAGAAAAATTAAAATATAAATAGAAAAATAGTTTTATAAAATTAATCGTTGAAACAAAATTTAAAAAGGAAACGTTGGGTGATGAAGTTGAGTTAAAATAAGATAAAACTAAAAATAAGGCTTTGAAGACACTAACAGTACTCATTGATGATATATTACTAGCCTCGAAGTGAAGTTAGGATGATTAATATTTTAAATCTGACTTACCCACACGGCGCCATGCTCAATTATTGCAACCGTGGCACACCTTGGACCAAGACATAAAACACACCTTCCACGCGATATTCACAATGAAAATTCATTGAATGCACGCGATTTAAACACTACAGGTACAACTTTTTACAATTTTAACAAGTAATATCAGAATATTGACAGTTTTTCTCTTATCTCCTTTTTCTTTACTCACACTCATATGACACGTTTCGTGTTGAGGGTTGGAAGTAATAGAAAATATGCAGTAAAACTAAAACCTACACTTAATGACAACCTCGGAGGTACCTATCTTTGTGAACCAATTAACGAATCATTCCTTCCCCTATAATATGCAATTGGATGAAAAAAACAAATTAAGGAAAAATCATTTGTGGAGTTGAGTGTGCAATGGAGAGTGTTGCAGCTGTTGGTTTTGTCCTTTGGGAGAGTTTTGTCCTTTGGGAGAATTTTGTCCTTTGGGAGAGATCTTGGCCGCTATAGAACGCAATTCATTGGCAATCTCAGTGAAGGTTGGTCTCTCTGATGGCTCTGATGACCAGCATCTCTCCATCAACAATGTCCATTCTGGATCACAAGATTCTGGAACAGGAGGACGCAAAGTGTTGCTCACGATACCACCTGAATATTTTTTAGTAACCCCATGTGCAACCGATCAATTTAACTTAAACCTTGATAATTAATCACAAAATTGGATTCAACAGAAAAGTTACCAATAATAGCACCATAGTGCAAGTCAGCGTATGGCTCCTCTCCAGTCAAGAGTTCCCACATCACAATGCCAAATGAAAATACGTCAACCTAAGCAAATATCAAAACACAAGCCTTGCATTTAGAGGGTGATAAACTATGAAGGTATCAAAACATCAACCATTCAAACTGATTAAGCTAAAGCATAAACCTTCTCTGAAACAAGGCTGCTGCTGCCGTTCAGCAATTCTGGAGCCATCCACGGCAGAGTTCCTCTCACCCCACCAGAGATCAGTGTCTGACATTTTACTTTGGACAGACCCAAGTCTCCAACCTGATATCACATGTATAAGTGTAAAAGATAAACTAACTAATGAAGGATCAATCATCAATTGCACCACGCTACAAGTAGAGCTGTTTTGACCCAGAAAGCAAGCATTGAAGATCGAAAATCGGTTAACAAAAAATCAAGGAGAGAAAGTGATGGTACTAGATCTTGCAAAAATGGAACTAGGAGCAAATTCTAAATCTTTAAGAGAATGGATGTTTTGATCCAGCGCAAATTGATGGAACAGCCAGTACAAGACACAGTAGTCATGTTTTGTATATTTGAGAGCTCTCAGATAACATATCTAGATTTTGTAGATTATTCTTTCACATTGAGAGGAAAAATTCATTTGACCATCCCATGATTAAGTCCTGACAATATAGGCTGAGTTTCAAAACTTAATAACTGAAAGGGAACAAGAACCCTCTTGCTTTTTGGGGGCAAACCACAAAATAAAATTCTTAAAATTTGGTTTTCGGGCTAATTCCACACACAACCTATTAAAAGGGTGAAGATTACTCAAGTTTTATAAAATCTATTTGAGTCATATTTCTAATCAATATGGAACTAAATCAGCACTCTTGAGACTGCAATTAAGATACTCCCCAAAGAGACCGTAAATAAGGTAGGCTAGAGGTAACTACAATTTTCTGAGTTAGGTTTAAACTTTAAAGTAATACGGAGATTTCCAATCCAAATGTCATCAAGTATGAAATAAGCCATGAGTATGAAGATGAGCAAGTTAGGTTATTAAAAAAAAATCACAAATTGTAGCATTTTAAATACTAATTCAAAACACAAATATGCTAATGGCTTATGATATAAACATACTTTATTCATCATCCCCCAAGAGGATAAAATTATCCGAACACAGAAACTACCAAGAGAACAGAATAAGAGCGTCGAAAATATCAGTCAGAGAAATTACAGCAGAGCCAAGGAGCCATGACTTTCAATGCTAAACATTTTTTCAACGAGAGGCAAACTGATGCCAACCAGTACGCAATAGATAATCTTATGTGAAAAGCCAGTCCTACAAATTCATAGGGTCAAAGTTATATCCTTAGTTTTAAGTCAGGTGCATCAGCATCTGCAAGTTAATGACTCGTCTTCGAAGGAATATCCAATATTCTCTGTTTTGTTTTCATGATACCCATCCAGACACTGGAGTGCAAATCTGCAATCACTGATTTCCCTCCAAAAATAGTGCTATATATTTCTAACTAATGTATGACTTTCTCCTTTTGCATATTAAGTTTCATTTGTGTCATCTGTGATTCACTCACTCATTCAAAACGTAGCCTATACAACAAATATAATTATTCAAACAATACATAAGATATGACATGTCTAAGGTACATCCACATATTGTAAAAATTCGTAAAACATAATATATAATTGGCATTCTGAAATCCAAATTATGAACATACTTCTATTGCACACTTCAATATCTTATATGGGTATTGAATATTCATAACTTGATTTAAAGGCTTGGATACTAGGCTAATATTTATGGTTGAAGTATCCAATCCAAGAGTATTGGCATCAAATACAAATACACAACGCAAATTAAAGTATCGGTGTTTCATAGAAATCACATGATGCCAAAATAAACTTTCACCACAGCCAATTTGTACCTATGCCTGGTTAACAGATATATCTAGATCTTAGACAAAGTCAAACTAAAATATCATAAACAATATTTTAGTACTTTTGATGGGTCAAATTCCTTAAATTGGACTAAAGCAGCAAACTGATCATTCTATCTCATCAGGATCCATCAAGGTAAGCCACTTCAGTATATTTCAAAGACTTTAATGGAGGATAGGTTATACATTAATAAGAACCTAAATCCTAAACATGCATGAAAGAAAATGTGCAATCTAACATATCTCATACAAAATACTGAAAGCATATCTACCCCACAATAAGATGCAACGGAACAAGATTCTTGATATGACAACATCAGTATCAAGCATTTTAACCTTGCATATTGGGCGGTGTGGATCTCTGAGATTAACAAGCAAGTTGTCACTTTTCAAATCAAAGTGTACAATGTTTTTTCCATGTAGGTACTCCATGCCAAAGGCCACGTCCATTGCAATCAAAAGTCGCTTGCGCTTGTCAAGATTCCTAATATGATAATATTAGCATCAAGCATTTATCAATAGGGAAACATATTAACTCAGGGCAATGCAAAGTAACTAATAGACAAAAATGAGCATATACAAGGAACATGCCCGTGAGTATATGCAGATATTACCTCTCACTCTTCTGCAAGGCATTTCTTAAAGAACCATTAACCATATATTCAGTAACTGTTGCCACAGAACCCCCGGGGCCATCAAGCACAACACCGTAGAAAGCTACCACATTTGGATGGTGCAAGTCAGCAAGCTTGATTGCCTCATTCCAGAAGTCATTTCTCTGTTTGATGCATAAACCGAGAATCATTGTAAGTTAATTCTTAGGTCATGGAAGAAAGTTGGAGAAAATGGAAACAAAACAATAAATGAGACACAAACCATGCGCTCCTGCTCTGAAGGCTTTCCCGCAAAACACCTATCAGTAATGCGCTTGATTGCAACATCAGTGCCCCTCCATTTTCCATGATAGACGGTCCCAAATGTACCAGAACCCAGTTCTGTCTGTTCTTCAAGATCACAGTTCTTTATAACCTAGTAAAGTCCCACCAACAAGGTGTTATCTCTACTGCGCTGCGCTGAGCTGACAACATAAAATCATAAAGGGGAACATGAGAAAGACATCCAACCTGTAATTTTCCAAAACCTGATGCTGGAAAGCCAAAATTTGTCTTTTCTAGTTGCTTGCTCCTGACATCCTAAAGGGAGAAAAAAAAAACATCATAATAATTCTAATAATACGTCATCGTAGAGGTGAGTGGCATACAGAATAGTAGACAATATCACCTGAGTTTTATGTCCACAATTTACATCCATTAGATTATTTTGAACACTGCCATCTTCAATGTTATCACAGCAGGAAACATCTCTGGAATCCAAGTCAGAATTTGATGGATGTCTTGAGTGCAAAACAGAAGCTGCTACATTTTCCGCAACAGCTTGGAGTTGTTGGTCTTCTGCTGAACCTTCAACGAAGAAACAAAAACATGAAGAGTAGATGCTATGGGATCCACTACAATCTATCAGCAACAAAATTACTTATTTTAGGACTTCAACAATTTACGGACCTTTGGCAGACCGACCATGTTCTAAAGTTAAATTTTGTTTGAATGACTGATAGAGGCTATCATCCAACTGGGCTTGTTCGCCAAAGTTACCAGGATCCTCACGAAAGGGATCCTGACAAGAATAGGTCTCTTTCTTCAATGCAGCTTTGCTAGGTCTAGCAGGTGGAAAGAAGGTACCATGCTGTATATTCCATGGATCCTGATTGCTGAAAAGTGAGTTCGGAGTATCCTGCACATCTCCAAACCTTACAGATGGGGATGATGTAGATAGTGCTGGATCGTGGGTGTGGGGGTTTCCAATATTCGGTTGAGGATTTGAGCCAGGAATGCCCCAAAAAGGGGGTTGTGTAGCCTCATTGTGTTCCCCTGACCTGGAATTTTGCCTGTAAGAAGTTTCCACAGAAGAACAAGGCAGCACGCCTGCCATCTTATTTTGATTTGCATCAACTATCAACTTTGACCTGCCAAAGTTGTTATCCAGAATGACCTCTTCCTCTACAGATTTCTGAGTGTTGTAACCTAAATTATCATTCCCGCTGGGTTTATCAGCTGGCAGAAAAGAGTAGTCATTACTTACATAAGCATCAGAATTGTGTATCTTGAAGGTGTCCATCTTTCCATCAATAGGTTTTAGATGGTCTTGTCTAATCCAATTATCTATCTCATCTGATTTAGAAATAACCCGAGTACGTTCATCAGTATATTCATTTGGAGATCCTTGAATCATGCACTCTGAAGTTCGTATAGATGTTCCATCAACTATAGACATATCACTATTCACAGGTTTGTTAATAAGCACATCCTGTTTAACCCAGTTTTCAACTGGTATCATGTGTTGGTCGCCAACATCATCTAAATAAGACAGTGCTGCTGTTGCCATGAGCTCATCATTTGGAGATTGTTTTCTACCTTCCAATGCAATTTTTTCCTGGAAACATGAATTGCCGGGATGATCAAATTCTTCTGGCTGTGGATCAATATTATGAGAAAGCCCAGTGGTCTCAGTCTGATGAACTCCATCAGGAGGTTCCTGTTTGCCAACGACCCTGGGTCTGGTCCCAGCCCCTTGTTCAGCAATGCCTTCTTTCAACGGCGCCATCACCACTTGCATAATCCTATTTGGTGCTTGAGCTTTTATGTTGTCCTCCATTGGGAAGCTATAGTGACTTGGGGTTGAATCAGGAACAGGACCTGCACCACCACTACGCTCATCCTGAACTACTGGATCTGAATGTGCATGAGGTAGTTTTGTCTGACACATAGAACATTCCTCGGTTCTTCGGAATTTCTCAGGGCTAGTTACCTGTTGTTGAGGTAATAGTCCATCAGAGATAACAACGCGCTCTTGTGAAGGAACCTGAACCCAGCCATAATTGCCTCCAACTATGACAGGTGGTACTTGACCCACTGGAACCTGGTAAGCGTTGTAGCTACGTTCAGCAGGAAGCTGGATAATCCTTACCCCTGACGTATTTTCATCATGGTATTGATCCAAAAGATGTTGCTGTGGTTGCACCAACTGTTGTGGCTGAATAACATTCGGTCTCACACCAGCGTGAGAAGATTGTTGAGCCACAGGCATTTGTACCCCAGGGATGACCTGATGATGGAATGCTAAGCCGGGAGTATTATCAGAAAACTGCTGTTGTTGCCTGAAGACAGGTCCAGTCTTTCCTACAAGCTGAGGGTTTGTGAACCTCATCTGTGAAGTAACCTGGACACAGTCTTGATGGTTCATAACCTCCTGGCTAGGATCAACACAAGGCTGCAAATAAGGTGAAGGGGCTGGAACTTCTATTCCACCTTGCTGCAATCCAAAAGGCTGCTGGGGCAAAGCAGCAGGGACAGACCTTTCTAACTCAACCTCATTCTGAAAATAAGGACTGGCCCTAGCCACAGGCATGGCAATCGAAACTGCAGAAACACCCGAGTAAACCGGTGCACTGGCCTCTGAAATCACCATATTAGCACTTGAGTCTGAGGAAGCCACTGCCACATTCTCTTTAGGTGATGACAAGGGCACCCCGGTGACATCCCCTTGACCAATAATTGAACTATCAAAAGTCTCAGCCCCGCTCAAATCCGAATTCTGGGTTGAAGCAGCACTTGTAACACTCCCCTTCCTATTGATCCCACCACCAAACCCAGTCGCCTCTGTCATACCAATCCCATTCACAGCATCAAAATATTTCTGCCCGGTATCCTGCAAGTCCCCCAACTGCATCCCACTAGAAACTTCGCTCTCCGAAGCAGAAAACAGAAAAACTCTTAGTTTTGCAGAACCGTCGGGAGATCTCTCAACCAACTTATCATACTCTTCCATCATATTCTCAACATCATCGTGACATGACACGGACACCAAGGCATCAAGATCCTCCTCAGGAAGCTGATACTTGATAACCACGGCGTGCCCATAAGTGTCAACCATCTTCTGCACCAAATCATTGAAACTCACATCCTTCCTAACACTAATGATCCTTGTTTGCCCCCCAACATATCTCAACATTCCATCACTAGGCCTAGGCAAAATCTTCCCTCCAAAACTGCACAGAAACTTCACCTTCCTCCCGGCCGCCGAATCATCACCGCCACCACCACCACCCTCATCCCCGCCACCGTGATCGCTGCCACTCCCGATCACTCTGCTTCCCCGAAACCCGCCGACACCATAACCAAAACCATTCGCATCATTGCAGGCCTTGTCCAATCCATTACACCCCACAAGCTTCCCCAAACTCAAAGCATTCCCGGGCACGACGCGATTGCCAAAGCTGGAAGCGCCGTAGTTAAACCCATACGCCGCGGCAGGGCTCACGTTGGCATGCGCAATTGGGCGGACGCACCACGTTGCACAGCCGGCGGAGGCCGCCGGCTGGTAGAAAAGCTCGCCGACAGAATTCGGCGTCGGCGGCGTGACGGTGGCCGGCGAAATCATCGGCTCCTCCGCCATCGCGGCGGCCACATTCAACGGACGGAGATCCAACGGAACGGAATTCTGATCAAACGCCATGGCTGAAAACAAAAAGTCTAAATCGTGATCGCAAGGAAAGTAATGAAGGAGGAATGAATGTTGTCGTGGGATGTTGATTAAGGATTATCGATTAACAATTAATGATTAGTTTATTATAAGTGGAATTAAAACCCTAGTAAAATTGGGGAAAAATAAGAGCGCAAAAAGAATTGAAGGTTGAAGGTTGTAGTAAGAGTGATGAAAGACAGAGAATAAGAGAGAGAAAGAGAAAAATGGTGAATTCCCCGAAAAGGAAAAAATGGAGAGGAACGGTCACAAGCGTAAACAATTAATCCTTCTCAGTCTCACTCGCCCCACAAATCAGCCTTCTTTTTTGCTCTTTTTTATTTTTTTTAATTTAATCAAATCTTTCTTTCTTTCTTTCTTTTTAATTTAATCAAATCTTCCTTCTTTCTTTCTTTTTAATTTATATTCTTTTTCTCATTCTTCTGTCGCTGCTGCTGCCACATATGGAAGCACGCCACATCGGAAAAAATGGGGAAATTTTTCATCTTTTCCCGCCAAAACGACAACGGCAACGCCAGAGGAGGAAGGAGGAGGCCCAATATTATTTAATAATATTTTTTTTTATTTAATTCACCTGATTTATTATGGGATCAAATAAAATGTAATAGCTATTATCTATAAATAATAAATAATTATAAGTTTTTAATTTGAAGTTTTGAGTGTTATTTTATTTGTGGGCCCACGTTACGAGTCATGGGGCCTTTGGTTTGAGCAATAGAGTAAAGGGTCCACCAAATCTTTTTTTCACACCAAACCAAACTTTCTTCCAATTTTTTTCTCTTTTTTTGTTTTCAAGACAGAAATTTTTCACATGAACCACTTTGAAACAGTGAACTTATTTTCAGCAGTTAACTACTTAACTTGAAAAATATATTTTATAACAAATATTATAAAAAAACACGTACACTTATCTCTAAAAGTTAATTTCATATTTAAAGCAGTTAGTTGATAATTTCTGGCATTGTATAGTTTATCCTTTACTTTAAGAAATTTAGACCATTTATTATAAATTTTAATAATTAACTTTATAAAAGAAAGATGTATTGGTTTTATCTACACTGAAAATATTATGTGTGCGTGTCCTGTTTTAAACCAAACTTAAATTAGATGTTTATTGATGTAATAGGTGAAGTTGGAAGTTAATTTGTAGGAAACGAATTAAAAATAGAAAGTGTGATAAATTACGTTATAGATAAGGATATTGTATTATATTTATTTTTATAAGATTTATTTGTTTTGTTTCTTTGTGAAGGAAATGAAGTGGCACATTAGAACTCATCGCCCAAAAGAAGGTAAAAAGGTAACCCAACAAGAAAGTCCAATTAAAAGATTTGAAAGTGGGTAGTGAAGAATCAAATAGTGTTAGTTGTTGGTTATGTGAATCTTTTGGTAGGGTTAGTTACCCTTTCATAAGATAGTGACACTATAAACTCTTTAATCAAGTTTCATCAAAGTTAATATAGAATAGAGATTAAGGTTCCCCCATAGGACCAAAAGAGAAAAAAAAAAAAAAAAAAAAAAAAAAAAAAGGATGTTTGATTAATGAAAAAGAGGCACAACTGACAAACACTGTTTAGGTTGAAAGAAAGTGGAGGAAGGGCTCCACCCAAACGTCATGGATTTTTAGGTGGCATTAAGGATTAGCTTCCATTCCATTCACGCACCTTCTTTAAGATCCCATTATGCTTCTAATCTATTTTATATTAAGAGTTCTACTTTATTTTCTTACATTTTTATATGTTTAGTTTTATATGTTTAGTTGCATTCTATAGTTTATTGTGATTTTTATTTGTTTCTGTTTTCTTTCTTCTCTCAAACCTATCTCATGCATGCACCTACATAGTAGACTATTTTTGTTATAACGAGAGAAGGTTATAAGTGATAAGATATGTTATTTTTTATTTATTTTTTAAATATTATTATATAGGATAAATGAAAAAAAATGTATATTATTTATTTTGAAGTTTTGAGTTTTGTTTTTAAAAGTCAAATGATTAAGAGGTGAAAATATATTTAATTTGTTATTAATATCAACTCTTAAGTAATATAAAATTTTTAAATATGAAAATAAAGATTTATAGAAAAAAGGGTTCATATTTGGAATTATCTTTTTAGAGATGATATCAATGTTCTAACTTAGAATTCATTCAAATAACATCATTAGATTTAACGAAATAAATGTTCATATTTAAAATTAATAGTTTTATTCTTAAAAGACATATAAGATAATTAAGAAAAAAATATATATTTAAATTGTCTTTTACCTTGATTTGTAAACTAACGTGTGACTAATATTTCAATCTCAAATTTATTAATATAATATCGTTAAAGTTAATCATTATATCTAAATTAATGTTTGCTTTGCTTTAAAACTTAAAAATTTATCACATTTTTATCTTTAAAAAATACTTTAAAGTTAAGAGAAAAAACATATATTTAAACAATCCTTAACTTTAATTTCTAGACTATATATTACTATAAGACTTACTAATTAATATATATATAATTTATTTGTTAAATTTATATTTAAGAATTATATTTGTACATATTTTGTGTAAAGATTTATTACTTTCATATTTAAAACTTTTAATCTCCTAATTTTTAACATGCTATGTAGATATGGAACACGAAGATTTATCATTGAGGTTTGGAATGATTTAAAAACAAAATGAAAGTATTGGACAAAAACTTTTATATAGACAAAAATAGTTGGTACTTTGTAAATATGAAAAAAAAAAAACTTAATTACAGAATAATGTCATCGTATCTTATTACTATACCAAACTACATAAAACCGGATGAGATATAATATTTCGTGCACAGAATTTGTTTATTTTTTTAATTGCTATAATTACAAAATAAATGCTTATATCTATTGAAATAGTTTAAGATTTTTATTTCTTGATACTTACCATGCACTTGGGATTTTTCTAAGTCAGATGTTATATATTTCCTTACTTAATGTACATTTATTCTTTTTATCAAAAAGATTACGCGTGTAGAAGTATTATATACTAGTGTATTTTTTAGAAATTAATATGACAAAAGTAAATTGGTAACATAGTTTTATAAATGTTCAAGGGTTAAGTATTTTTATGTAAAAGGAAGGGTTTGAACTCTTACTTTTGTCTTTGGGAATGTAAGTATCTTCCTCCATGTATGAAACAATTATGTATCAATATTAATATTAAAAATATGTTTTTCGTAATTATATATTAACTACGTTATTAATATATTAGAAGAATATAACAAGTTTGTGAGAGATATATAAGTTAAACACTTTTGTTTAAAAATATTACAAATATTAATTATTAGTTTCGTTTTGTTACTTAGTGTATTTGGAATTATAACATTCATTTATCATATTCATAATTTGTTAAGAAAACACTTTATTAATTATGTTCAAAAAATCTATTATATCATATTAAATCATGCTGAGACAATAATCATTGTTGTAAAAGTAATCTTTGACATACTTGCATTGGTTTGTTCTAACTTTTACAACAGTGTTTAATCCATAAATATTTTAATTGATAAAATTAAATAAGTAATCGTTATTTTCAAACAAATTATAATCAAATCAATATTATAAAATTTAAAACGCCAGTAGCAGAATAGAAAAGGAATGAAAATATTAATAAAGTGTCTAGAGAAAAATATTATTTAATTCCTAATGAAAATTATACAAATAAAATAAATCTAAAAAATGAATTGAGTAAAATATGGTAACTGGTTTTTTCCCACTCAAAGATAATTTTGTTCACTAGAAAGTTCTGCAATCTCTTAAAAAAAAAAAAAAAAAACTATCCATCATGCATTTTGTTTCATCCATGGATTCAAAACTTAGTTAATGGAGTCAAGAAATAAATTGAGAGAAGCAATCCATGTCTATCTTTTTCTATTACTTTTATGGGTAATGACTTATCTCCAAAGCAATCATATGTTGAAACTCAATTGTGACCACAAAAGGGTTTAAATAAATTTCAAAGTTGTACACTACAAATGCAATTCAATTGAGTCACAACTCATCCTACTTGTTTATACCAAAATGAAGGAGTAGAGACTCAGAAAAAGTATCTTCCTAGTTTTTGTGGGGGAATCACAATGCATAAAATGTGATGTGTGTGAATTGAAGTGCAACCTCATTTTAGTTAAACCTCAATTTAGTTAGGTTAAAAGCTAATTTAGTTAAGTTTTCATGGTGAGAGTGAGTGCAACATCAATTTCTGTTGTGAAAATTATCTCTACAATATACTAGGGCAAGATGTGCAATCACTTTAATTCATCAGTAAAAGTGAAAATATAATTTTTTTCTATTAACAATCATCCTAATTTTACTTTATTCAATAGGAACATGAACAGCTTCATGATATAGACAGCACTAAATCTCAAGTGTAACAGTGAATGTTAATTTGATGCTATTCTATGAAAAAGAATAAAAAGGTGAAATTGTCTCCAAATTGGTAATAATTTTCCATTTTTATATAGTCTTAAAATGACTTTTGTCTGTGTATATATTTATAATACACTTTGTTAAATATCTTCATAACCCATGACTTAAAACACTTATAGCTGAAAACTGCAAGCACGTTGGGATTTTTTTTTTTTGTTGGAGATTTAAAATTGTAATTGTTAATTTTAAAAATGTATTTCAAATGTGAGACTAAACATAGTTATAATTATTAGTTTTATACAATTATTAGTTTTATACAATTATTAGTTTTATACTGATACGTTATAATTTAACAAGTGATTTGACCTTAAATTTGTTTTGTGTGGTTTTGTGTTTACAGGAATTGGGCATGCATGCAATTTTATCATATATTTTTTGTTTTTGTTTTCACGAGGTAATGAAATGTAAGAGAATGAAAAATGATAGACAAAATGTTATTGTCTAAATTTTTTTTTTAATAAGTTATGAGATGAAGAAAGATAAATATTAAACCTAGTAAGAGCAGGAGGAGTGAAGATCATTGAATCTAAAGTTGAGTAATTGTTTGAATTATTATTTTTCTTTTATTTTGAGTAACATAAAATTTTTTGGTTGGAGTTTATTTAAATTATACAATTTGGAAATCAAACTTTTAAAGAAGCATTTTTCAATGATATAATTCAAAAATCAGTCTCAAATTACACAATCTAAAAATCTATAGGAAAGAAATTTTGTAGTATTACACAACTTAGAAAAATGAAATATGGGAAAAGAGTAAGAGGGGTGAAGGGATTCAGCAAGAGATAAAGAGAACGTACGATTGACAAACAACAGATTTAAGGATAATTTGGTATTTTACTCACCTCTGTGGGAGTGCAAATGGAAGTTACAGGGGTGCGAAAAAAAACACCCAGCAAAAGTTGCAAAATGAGTCTCTTGTGGACCCAATGAATATCTGAAATATGCATTTTGTGTTCTGTAATACACATTTATAATATTTTTTTTTTTTTAGATTGTATAGTCTAAAATACACTTTTTGTTTTTGTTTCTGTTTCGCATTATAGATGATATATTTTAGAATATAAAATTTTATTTCAGAATGTACATTCTATAATATAAAATAAAAAATACATTTTAAAAATATATTACTTTAATAAAAATATATATTTTAAATTTAAAAATACACAGTAGAATGTATAATTTATAATGCATTTTTATAGTCAAATTGATGTTATAAAATCAAAAATAAAATTAACTTTTTTCATAAATTAATATAAAACAAACCAAGTTTCTACCACCACTTATATCTGTATATAGTTTACGCCTATGAAGAGTAACTAGTTTATCAGTGTTTAGAATTGATTGTAACTAATTTAGAAAAAAACACGACATTTTAGTGAAAAAAAATATTTACTACATTAAAATGATAAATAGTGTACTATACAAATTTTTTTCAGATTCGATTATTTGAAATAAGTCAAAGAGTTAGTGTTGAACATTTTCCTTAAAAAATGGCTATATCCTTTATTCAGTATGGCTATATCCTTTATTCAGTAGCATCATTCGCCAATCACCATTAGCAAAATACTATTAAAATACTATCCTGATAATAGATTGTGTCAAAAGAGTTACATTTTCCTAAAAAAAGGTTATGAACTTTTTAAAACTTTTTTAATAACTTAGAAAAATGGTGAAATGGTGGGACAAGCATTTTTGAGAAAAAATGAAGGGAAAGAAATGTGGTAAATCCGAGTCTGCCAGTCTCCGAAAACCGTTTTTGCAACAAGAAGAAGACAAAAGAGAATAGTGTCGTCATCCGTCAGAGATTCTGTTATCAAATCCACCACATCTCTCTTCCTTCAAGAGTTAACACACTATTCTCTCAAATTTCAATGCACACAAAATATCCAACTAACAAACAAATCTGTGAAGGTGGAAGCGAGAAAAACACGCCATCATCATCACTTTTGCACTTTTAACCTTTTTATTTTCTTTTTCGCTTTTTCATATACCTCTTCTTTGCATTCCCTTGGTGGATCTCACAATGACGCTATCTACAAAAAAGCGAATTAAACAACAAGACAAAAACTATTCCAAAACGACGCCGCAACCGCCGTTTCGCTTCGCATTTTCAGATCTGCGGATTCACGTTACGGCGAGGTCTTCGGTGGCGGAGAAGCCGGCAATCTGGCGGAGAAACTCTTGAGATCGTCGACGGACCTCTCGTCGGAGGCGTCGTCTTCGAAGTTGAGCGCGTAGCTGAGTGCGTCGTATCGGAAGTCAGCGGAATGGCGGCGGCGGTGGCGGCCGCCGATGCGGTTGAGGAAGTTGCAGCACTTTTCCTTGAGATGCGAGAAGGGGAAATCGGAGGAGCGCGGCTTGCTGTTGAGCGACGCGCTTCGAACGAGTTTGGGCCTGACGCGGTGGTGAGGGAAGCAACAGGAGAAACAGAGGGAGAATCTGAGCCTGTTCTTGAAAGAGTGAGGTGATCCAGGTGTGGATTCTTCTTCCGCCATGAACGCGAGCGAGTGAGCGATTAAGCTTCTGCAACGGAACGAAGGGAGAATAGAGAAGGTAACTAAATAGGTGAGAGAGGGTAGAGAGAAAATGACGAGAAAGGACAGGGAGGTTGCAGTGGGTGGTCACGGGAAAGAAGTGTTATCTTGGGAAGAGAAATGCAGTCACGCGTTTTTTTTAGGAGGGTATTTGCGTCAATTCGTATTTGGGAACATCGTATTCTTGACTCTCAGTAGTAAGAGATTATTGCACTTGCATAAGCCTAACGTCTATCTAACACTTGTCTATAGTGGAAAAGCCTTTTTCTTTTCACCTTTATACTCTTTTATACTCATTTTCCTTTTAGATTCCTTTTTTGTCAGAACCACCTTTTTCTTATTCAAAAGGTTGGTGTCTCTCTACTATGAGAGTAATTCTAATGGAGTGTTATCCAAGAGTTTTTGGATTTGAAGAACAAAATATTATTATATTATTTATGGTAAAATTTATTTAAATAAAAAATATTTTATAGGAGAATTTTACGTAGGAATGACAAAATAGGTTAGCTTTTTAACAATGAATGACCTTCAACCAAGCATAAAGTAATCGTCAAATTATATCTATGTATAAGATTTGATTGGAAAATTTTGGGGAAGATAAACTATTACATACTAATACTCTATAAAAGCTAAACATGCAAATGTAAAAAAGAAATAATTTCTTATATTCCATATACAAATTTTTATTCCTTTTTTTTTTCTTCCTAGTTTCATCTTTTACCTTTTTCATTGCATGTTATATTTAAATTTCAATTCTTGAATTGTTTGTATTTTATAATTTTTGTTTTATGTTTACATTTTCATCATTAATTTTACTCAATTTGTTCTTAAATTTTATTAATTATTTTCCCCTACCGTTCTTATTTTATCAACTTCATCTTCCATTAATCTATTCGTATAATGTATAAATTTTACATTCACGTTTACTTGAAAAATCAACATCATCCATCAGATATAAGTATAAAAGTAGTTATTTTTTTTATCAGAGTTGAATTATTTTTTGTTGATATTTTTAATTTTTAATACTTTCTAATAAGTTTAGAAAAAACATTTTATTTAGTCCTCAGTTCATTCAAATTGAAAACATTTTAGAAATTGAGTAAAAATATATAAAAAAATCCACATAATTATTTTTTGAGTAAATATTTTCAATTATACTTCTATTCCAGATTTCGATAACACGTAGTTTCTTATTTCATCAATATCAAATAAAATTCGCTATTCAATTATTTTTTGTAATATTGTCTTCTCTCTCTTTTCATACATCTCCTCGTCCATGTATTTAATTTTTGACAGTAGAGAGTTGCAAAATTTTTGGGTTGCCCTATTTTTTTATCATCTTTTGATCCTAATTTCTTTTTAATTTAAAATTAGTCATTCAATTTTTATTCTTTTCATATGTTCGTTTAGTAATTATTGTATTTTAAATAATCAATAGTGTTTACTGTTATAACATGAGAACAAGTAATATATATATTAAAAAAATTAGTGTAAATTTATCACATAACTTGATATTAAATCTCGTGTTTTTAGTAAATGATAAGACTTTGTACTCATGGTTGAATATGCAATATTTTTCTTTTAATTTATCTGAACTATAGACAAAATTCATCTAATTTGAGACATTGTAAAAGCTTTTTGTAAGGATATTGTATTCATCAAACATTGTTTTTAACGAAGAACTGTATTTATATCAATGTTTGTTACATTCTAATGACATTTGCAACCGCAAGCTAATAAGTTCATCATTTAAGTAATCAAATAAAATAATATGATTTTAAAATCAGAAGCACTCCTATCGTACACATATATAACTTCACAAACATTGGCTTCTAGTTATCAAAAGGTAAAACACGATAATTTTAACGACCAAGAAGGAAACTTAGGAGAATCATTCAATTATTTTTTTATGATTAATCATTCCAAACATTGAAGTAAGAGGAAACATTGAATTAAAAAGCTTTCATATTCTTTAAAAAGTATTAATTATTCTCATTATTCTTGTCATGTAGATCAATCAAAACATCAAGTTGATTTTTCCATGGATACATCAAATGCTAAATTTTGGACTCGTTGAAAGTGTAGTTTTGAAAAAAAAAATATATAAATTATTGATTCATATAAAAACTTGTTTGTGCTAGGTTCTTATAGAGTAAAAACACCTGAAACATTCAGTAAAAATAAATCATAAAAAAACTTACATTTAGATGTTATGACATTATTTGGAATCTAACTGAGACATAAGATTTATGAATATTTATTTATTTATGTATTATTCATCTTATTTATTTTAGTGCAATATATGAAATTTAATTCTGAAAAATATTCAATACAAGAAATCCAAAAATTTATTATTTACTAATTTATTTTTTATAAGTGGTGAAAATATTTGTTTAAAAATATATAAATATATGAAAATGAATATTATTATTGAGTATATTCGTAATACTAAAAATTTATCAATTAAGTTTTTGTTCAACTAGATCTTAAACTGGGACATTCAAGATAATTTATCAAAAAAAATCTGATGGATTTTGAGATATTGACTCAATAAGTTTTGTCCTTTGAATTATATGCTTTCTACTCTCAACAGATTAAAATAGTGACGTTTAAAAGAAATATATAATCTCTAACCGCCTTTTGAATGGGAAAAAATATATATATATATGTATATATATATATATATATATATATATATATATATTGCTAAGAACTAAAGACTCACCATGATTTATCCTTAGACTTTATTCATTAGAAATTATTGATTATATATCTTCCTTTTGTTATTCAAAATCATCTTTATTATATGGTTCGTTAGTATTTGGTAACTAATTAAAAAAAACAATGAAAAATATGTAAAAACAATTGACAAAAAAAGTTCCCAAGATTATAGAAGTTATTAAGTACTCTTAAAATATCCTGACATAAAACCTTAAAAACCATTAATCTAAATGCATCATGAAACTACTTCTAAACGGTGATATAAATAACATTTTCAATTCCCATCTTTGAATGAAAAACGAATTGGAAAGTCTCCTTTAAGTCTCTGTCTTAATTTCAACATGCATGCAATATCATGTTTTGAGAAATAAACTTACAAAAGAAGGATCAAACTCGATTAAGAAGGATTATTTATATTTTAATAATCCTTTCTTCTACCATTTAATACATTTTAAAATTTACAGGGGTGTGTATGAAAATTACAAGGGTACAGAAAGAAATGGCCCTTGATTTAAGACCGAACCTAATTATTCGGCCCGAAAGTATATACTTTTTGTCTTTCAATATAGAAATTTTGGACAAAAGCAATTATTTTATATTAACCTAAATCTTGTACTTGTATTTGGTCACAACAAAACTAGGTAAAAGAGTTGAGTGATGTAGCACGAAACTAGTTTAAGTTAGGGGTGGTAAAATATTAGTGAGCAAGTTAATTTACTCTTATAAAGTTACTGGGCGAATTTAGTGTTTAGAAGATACTTCTTTTATATTCATTTCCCATTTTGGATTGAAAAATAATAAAAGTTAAAATGAAGATAGGAAATAGGATATGTTTTAATCATTTTCTATACCAATGCATTTTTGTATTTATCTCCTTTTTTTTCATTACCTATTGCATGTCAAACAATTAATTTAATTATACTTATTCTTACTATTTCAAAGAGTTACCATAACCATATAAGAATGCATACTAATATATATACTTAATTTGAGTTTTACTAAATAAGATTTAATTTATTGAAATGTATTATATATTTCAGTTTAACAAAATTTGAGCAATTTTTTTAATGAAGAAAATTGAAGTTTCCTTTGGGTTCGAGATCAAAATATCAAAATATTTTTTTATTTATTCGTATAAGTAAGTCTTTAAAAAAATAAATAGACAAGTCGTGTTTAAAAATATATATTTTTATTCTTACGAAGAATTTATGTTTTATAACACGACTTCAGGTAATATTTTTTCTTTTAATTTATATAGAAGTTTGTTTAGAAACCTGACTTTGGAATTTTATTAATTTTTTCAAATTGAAATATAAGTTGTATTTATAATGACAACTTCGTAGTTTTATTTTTTTTTAAATATTTGAGTTTGAAGTTTTGTTTTGTTTTTTTTTTAATTTTGATGATATAAACTTTTATTGAATTTTTTTTAATTTAGTTTAAATGTAATTGAAGTTAACTTTTTTAAAAAATAAAAATATTAAAAAAAAAAGTTGAACTAAATATTGATTTAGTTAAAGTACAAAATATTATTTGTGACATAAAGGTATAAATTCACTTATTAAATATTTAAGTTAAAGATTTGTTTGTTTTATTTTTTATCATATGATTTTTTTATTGAAAATAATTAATTTAGGTGTACTTGAAGTTAACTTTTATTTAAAAGAAATTTAAATTATCCAAAAAAGGAAAGTTTAAATAAATTTTGATTTAGTTAAAGTACAAAGGTAGTGTGGGTTGATAATTAACTTATATTTTGATGGTGGTGTTATGTAATGGGTGCAAATATGTTTGATTAGGATAGAAAAATATTATTTGCTAAACACACTTTTAAATATGTTTACTTGGATATTTTACCATTTTTAGAGAGCTTAGTTGTTTAGGCTTAGACTAGTTTTGGTAAACAAGCAACAACAAAAAATAATCATAAATAATTATGCATGTTTTTTACTTATATTGGATAATTTTCTTGATATAGATGAATGAAGACACAAATTTGAGTAAAAAAATAAGACATGAAGAATTTTCTCAACAAATCTCACAGTCCTTACAAGGGATTATCAACAATTACAAAAAAAATTGTATTTGGCTCCATGATGATTTGTTTGCCCAATGAACAACTCTAGATTGCAATTAACACAGTTAATTGTTCATTCATTAAGGGAATTCAATTTTACCCAACAAAAATACTTTAAAGAGCAATAACTAGCCTAATGACCAGTCCCTTCAACAAATTATATTTCACTGAGCAAATTTCTACAGATCTAAAAGAGTTAGCAAGTAAAGTCAAACAAAAAAATTATTGATTTTTTTTTTTTTTTTTGCATAAGTAAGACTTATGCAGTATTATGCATTATAAACACGAGTTTGAAGAGCCACTTACTATTAAGATTTCATTTTTTTAATACACTTTTTGAATTTTTCATTTATAATTATTGATTTCTCTATAAATTTTAGAGGTTTTAAATTATACAATTCAATTCACCACCACTTGTATTTCAATTTATTGGTTTTTCTTTTTAACATGTTTACTTTCCAATGATGCAAATTAATTTTACACTTTATTGGTTTCTTTATGGCTTTTTAATTTTGTAAATTATTTTTTAGTTTGATTCTTAACTTATTGGTTGTTTCATTTTTTATTTTTATGATTTGTTAAAATTTTGATTTCAATGTTCTTGAAGTGTGATTGATTTTGTTTAATATAATATTTTCAATTATATATTGAATATAGAGTTTTTTTAAATTAAAATCTTAAATTCGGTTTCTATTAGTGATGTCAATTTTGTTGTTTAGAAATTTATATAGATATTGTTTTTGGGATTATTAAAACAGTAAAAATTTAATTATTTATTTTCATATAATTTTTACTCCTGACAAAAGTCTTATAAAATTCTGAACATAACTCTAAAAATGAATTTGAAAACGAGATAAATGTTAATATTTATTATAAATATAATATAGGTTAACCTCTAGTACTATATTACTTGTAAAATATTGTTGTTAAAGAATAGGCAACATATTGATAAGTTGATTGTGATTTAGTTAAAGAATCCCAGCTTATGATTTTAAACAATGAAGTAGGTAACAAATTAAATGTATACATATTTTATTATAATTTTCAATTGGGAATGCTTTATTATAAAAAGTAATTATAACATAAAATTAATAATAGAATATGTATTAATGTAAAATATTGTACTTAAAAAATATATTTTCCATTTACTAGTAGACTCTTGGAAAGACAAATGTATGCAATTTGATCTCCAAGAAGTAACACTCAGTCTCCAATATTATTATTAACTTTATGCAATTTATAGTTTAACAAAGTGACCTCAATACCACTTAATCCTAACTTTAAATTATTATATAATACATCAAATTAATAAGTTATTTATAGGTATAATGATATAATTTTATGCATATTTTATATATAATAATAATGTTCCATTATCAAATATTTTTTGAAAAAATATAAAGATCCTCACAAAACCACCAAATAATCACTATCAAAATAAATAGTAACCTCCTCATTAGTATATAATAAATAATAAGTAACTCTATATACAAATAATTATAATTATATATTATAAAAACATGCTTCTTGACAGGAATCACCTTTTAAGATCTTGTAAAATTTATTCCAAATTAATAAATTGGAATAAAAATTGGACACCTTGCTACACAGTACCTTTGAGCTTATCTATTAAATAATTAATATTGCATTAGTTATTATTTATTTTTATTTTGACTGATAGGTGCACAGAAGGAATAGAAAGAAGGTAAGGAAACTTGGTGGAAAATGGTGGGTAGTTTCCTCGAAACTATCGAAACTTTGGTTCCATGTTCCTCCTCTTACCAAAATTATTAATCAATATTTGGTTTTCCATGTGCCCAGAGACAAGAGACAAGTTGTTTGACACCATTGTTGTACCGAATCGAAAATGTCTGGTATGCTTCCAGGAGTTGAATGTGCTCGAAGAAGACGATTGCACAACAACACTTCCTCTCGCGATCTCATCACTCGCTCTTCTCTCTGTTTATATACTGCCAGGAATCTTCAATCCCCTGCTTCTTCTTCCTCTCTATTGGTTCGTATAATTCTTTATTTCTTAATTTCACATTTTTTTTTCTCCCTTTGTGTATACCTAATGGGGATGTGATGTGTGAATGAAATCAGGAAAGAAACATGGTAAATCAGGAAGACCCAGATGTAGATCTGGGAGGAGCAGTTCTTGAAGCCAAGCGGAGATTGGATGAGAAGTTCGCAGCACAATTCAGAGCAAAAAACACGGCACAAAGCAAAACCCTTTTTCAGTACTTTGTCCAGCAAATTAAGATGAAGCATTAAGTGGGGGTTTATTCTTTCTGTTTGGGAGTTTTTTTATTAGTCTAAGCAATTCCCAGAAAGAAAAGAAAGGAAAAAATATGTCACTGCTAGCTAAAGAACTTGTTGTACATTTTTTTATCCTTGTTGTGGAATCAAGATGATAAGATTAGACTGTGGAGGAAGTTGATTGGATCAAATTTATGCTAATATGTATTGAGATATGTGTTTTTTGTTTGTTTATCTGCTCCAGATGCTTGAAATGGTTGGGAAATGATGGGTTTGATTGTTTCTATGTGGATTTTTTTAAGCTGTGTAACTTTTTTTACTTGTCCTCAGTCCTTCTTTACCAGTTGATATCTCTCTGAGAGAAGAACTTTATTACATAGATTTCTCTCTGTGAAACTACAACCTTTTCAGAGATCAAAAGGGATGAAAGAAAATAAGGGTAGATGAAAGTATGTGAATTTTTTTCAAGAAAATTACATCCACCAACAACAATTTCGCTCAAATTAGAAAACTGCAAAAAAAAAGAAATCATACACAATCCTTAGTCAATTATGATTAGTATAATGGCTGAAGTGTAACCTTTGTATCCTCTTTCTGTCTCTTTTAGTTGTAAGGTCCCTCCCTTTCCACATCATTAGTTATAATGTAATGATGAATTATACTAGAGCTAAATAAGTTTTTGGTGTTTATAAATTTAATTTTTTATTAAAACTAGTTCTTTCAAAATTATTTTATTATTTTAATATTTAATAAATATATTAATTCAATCATTGTAATAACTTTGTTACTTTTTAAATGAATTTGCGCCAAGTAAGACAGAAATTGCTGTTTTTAATGTAATACAAAAATAGCAGAGTTAGTATAATGACCAAATCAATATATTTATTAATTTAAGGAGTAAAACAAAAGTTTTATTAAAGATACCATACACAAATAATGTCTAATATTCGTTGATAATTATATTATGTTTAATGCATACATAAAAAATGCACATATATATTTTCGTTTCATGAAGTAGTCAACAAAAGTTGTATTTGTCTTTGAATAAAAAATATATCAACAAAGGAAAAGGTAGTAATAATAAAAAAGTTGATTCTGTGCTAATCATCCAATTAAAAAAAACAGAGATTTTTTGTCTGTAAAATAATGTAATAAATAATTTATTTTCATTCCATTATGAAAAGGAAAATAATTAATGAAAAACAACTAGGGGACTGGTCACATGCATAGGTGCTTCTTCCACATTCACAACGGCTAGTTTGTAATTGTAGCATCAAGTGACTGTTTATAGTATTGCTTCCAAATTCAAAATCTGACCAACACATAATTTCAGACAGCTTCTTCATCTTCTACAAAACAAAAACATCATCACTCTTTTCCACAAAAGTCACATTTTCTCTGTTCACAAACTTTGATCTAACTTCAACAATCCATAATGGTGCACTCCTATTACACGCCCACCTACTACTCAACCCTCCAAGACTCCATCACCTCGCTGTGCAAGACCATTCTTCCTTTCAGCTTCAAGAAACGACCGTTACCTGCGGCGGAACACAAACTGTCGAAGCTGCAATCGGACAACCTTAAATGGCAGCAAGACTCTTTCCACCAGGTGCTGAACTTGATGGGTCTCCACAAAGAAGGCATCGTGGCTGAATCCGAGGTTTCAGCCTTCAGAACTCACTTGCTAGACACCCTCATTGCTTCTCCTCCAGAACAAGAACACCCTGTTATACTAAGAGACAAGCTTCTCTTTCTCCAGGTCAGTTTGAATTAGAGTAATTTTTCAATGAAAGCAATTTTTTTTTTAATGTTTTTTTAGTTTGGCTTAGTGATAGATAATTCAGTATCACGTTTAGATATCAGTCAAGTGGTTTTAGGTAAATATTTATGTATTTGATTTCGCGTGGAACAATTGATTCTGGATCTGGAATTGGTTTTGAGTGAAATAGTTTAGGTAATTATTTGGGTTATATAAAATTTGTTTCTGATCTTTCACTACTAATTCTGCTTTTTGAATTCAAACACTAAAGCATGAGTTTTTTACTAGTTTATGTTAAAATTCACAATCAATTTTGAAAAATGTTTGCTGAAGCTTGGGTTTTTCTTTGTGGCCAGGAACTTCTTTATGCTAAGTGCATTTCTGAAGAAGAGTACCACTCTTCTAAGAGGCCATTGCTTCAGAGGCTGGCGGCTCAAGGGGCTCAGATTGAAGCCAGGGATGTGATAGTGGCAAAGACTAAGGAGTCAAAAGAGAATTTGGAAGAAGAGTGGTCGGTGATTGACTTGAAGGATGAGAAATGCTCGGTGAACAAAGAGAATTCGGGTAGTAAGAGCAGATCTAGTCAGGGATCATCTATGAAGCAGATTAAAGGAGCTGCCTCAGTTTTTGGCTTTGGCAAAGGTGGAAAAAATGGGAAGGAAAAGAGCATATTTGATTCACCTTATTTGTCTGCCAACAATGAAAACCCTTTCTGGGATGCTCAAGCAAAGGGAGCACAGAGTGAAGGAGGTTCAATTCTTATGGAGGAAAGTGAGCCTCCAGAAGCAGTTAAGGAGAGTAGTGGTTTGGAGAAGCCGAAGAGGAAACCATTTAGGACTTTGTTTCATAAGGAACAAAGAGAGAGACATGGTGGTGGTGGTGGTGCTGAGCAAGATCAAAGATCAGGGAAAGCAGTTAAAAAGCAATGGGGATTTGAAGGGTTCAAGAAGTGGAAGAGAAATGAGTCAGAAGATGAGACATCTTCTTTGTCACTTGGTGAGAGGTCAGATAATGAGGCCTACCCAGGTCCCTTTGCAAAGGGAATTGGGGAGGGACCAGACACCAAGTTAATAAAGAAGAAGTTGCATTCTGATGGTTCCCCATCTGATTTTTTCATAGATAAGGTTTTACAATCCTCCCTTCCTTTTCAATCTATGAATCTCATTTCCTTATTCAGTTAATTTTGGACATGTTGATGCAAAATCTTTTGTACACCATAAATAGGTTTTGGGAGACAAGATAAAGAAGGAGTTGTCTAGAATCCAGACAGAACTCAGCAGCACAAACCCACATCTTAAATTTTCGTGAGTATTTCCTCATATGTATGTAATTTTCTTAATTTTTTGTTACATCATATCTTACATACGGAATTTGACAAGTTACTCGTACAAACAGGAATGATCAGATTGAAGAAATCTCTACCAGAATTCCAGTGGACAAGGCTGAATTGAAAAACTACTTTCCCAAGTGAGTCAACCCAAACCCCTCTTCATATACGTTCAAAATTCAGCATCTGTTTTTATGAAATTTTGAAATAACTGTTGCGTTTGAAGATCTTGGTGTGACCGGTACGGAGATGTTGTGCTGGACGTAGTGAAGAAAGAATTCAAAGACCATGTTGCGGAAATGGAGAACATGCGCAACGTTGCTAGAGAAAAACACAGCAACTCTAGGCGGTGGACAACAGCAACAACATTTGACAAAGACGAAAACATTCATCCAAATCTTTTTGCTCATCGTGAAAACTCAGTTCGCCGCAGTAACATCAATCCATTTTCTCATGGTTTCGCTTAGTTTAAGGTCTGGATCAAGCTTCCTCTCTACGAAGCTCATCCGTACAGTATCTGTTGTATTTGAGACAAAAAAAACCTAGAATTTGTAATTACCGTCTCAATTGTCGATAACCTACTTTCGCCCAGGTTATCAATGTTTCTACTATCTATAATCGTGCATTTCCGGTGACAAGTTATAATTTGTTCTGTTAGTTAATTTTCACCTTCAAATTTTTTCGCTCAAACATACCATTATCATTTGATGTTTCCCAGATTAAAGAAAGGTTCGAAAACAAAAACAGCATTTCCAATAAACACAAATGGATGTAACAAAACCATGGTTGATGGTTGTAATTTGTAGACAGTGTTCGGATCACGGATTCACGAATAACGTGTAAACAAATAACATACAACGTTTAAATGAGAAGTTTTAAACTTCGCATTAACAAATCAAAATATCAAGTCTGAATATAAGTAGTAGTATATTGAGCAATTAATGTTCATAAAAAGATAAAATGTTTGATAAATAAACCAGTAAACCTCAGAAGAATTCAGAAACAAATACTGTCAAGTTAAAAGGTCAATCTTTTACTATGAATCCTCGGTGACAAAACCAAAGATCACCTTTGTTAATTTACGATAAAATTATTTCATCACACTGTGAAACCTGTCCCATTCAAACTCGTAAGATATTTACAAAACATGCAACATATTAAAATTTATGCGCTATATAGATTTTTTTTTAATAAAAAATATCTTCGAATATAAAAACTATATATTGTTTTATTGGCTGTCATATGGATACGTGCTAGACAAATAAGACAACGGAATCATCATAAAATTCGGATACAAAATCTCACTTTGTACTCCAGACTCTAAAAATGTTTTATGCATATATCATTGGCAGTGGCCGAATGTGCTTTAAACCATTATTTTTAGCTATTATAAGACACAGTTCGTATCAATTCAGTTTCTTGAAGATCTGTGATGTCAAATTAGTCCCTTGAAGATTTTCGGTGACACCAAAACAGTCTCCTGGTCATATGTGTGTCTGATAATAGCTTGAACAATGTTGATGCCAAGTGTATATATCTTTAAGAGGACCCAAATGGAAGCTTGGTCTAAATTTTAATATTTACATTTTATGTACAACGTCAATGAGATTGCACTTCTGAGTTGGCAGAAGACTCTGTGAACCCTCCACAGACATTGCCACGACACAGAGGACATACACTGTATAAGAGGAAAGCTAGGTAAGTGGTTATCTATGAAATGGAAAAAGGTAAATATGAAAAAGAATGATACAAGAAGACTAGTTTTGGTTATAATGGCAGTACCCGTGTATTTCTTTAAGCCACTTGTCCACACATGACATGTGATACTCATGGAGGCAGGGAAGAACTCGTATTTGGTCCCCTTCTTCGTACTCCGCCAGACATATGTAACATCTAACATATTCCAAATTAATGTTTAAGAAATAAAAATAATAAAAAACAGAAAGTTTCATGTAAGTATTCAAGGCCAATCATTACCACACTGAAAGCTAACAAACCATAATGTTTAATCACATTATTCATAGCCACATATTTGCTTAACACAACTAGGATAAGGACCCTTACTGTTCAACATCATTGCCTCCATCAGCCACTTCAACCTTTTTGTGAGATTTCAGAGGAAAGGAATCAACAATTGATTCAGGGGCAGGGAGTGAGACCATGGATAGAGACAGTGATCCAGGTTGCCGATGGATTTCATCTAACACCTGCAATCAAAAACACTAGATGACATCTCAACACTCCAAAACATTCACTGACCTATTAAGACATAAAAGTTGGTTTCCTACAAAGAAATGGCACAGTAAAAGAAGTCTAATATCATATAAAAAATGGCCTAACTTAATCACAACATTTATCTCAATTATCAGGAGGCAAGACACTCTACAAAAGAGGCCGAAAATATGAAAAAAATTCATCTACAATTGGGATGCTCTTATCTAACGAGCACACTACACTGACTGAAATGAATCTCGGTAAGAACTGGGTTTAAATTAAATGCTTAATGTAAAGCAAAATAGTGCAAGAAAAAAAGGGTGGAAAGCTAAATTGAATTAAAACTAGCAGCAAACAGTAAATATGAGAGAAGGTTAAAACCTCAAACAAAGCCTCAGCCAGCATGACTATTCTTGAAATACTTGCTCGAGTGCTTGATTCCTCAGCCATTGGAGAAGACTCACACGAGCACATGCCATCTGCATGGAGTCCTAGTGGACATGAATTCCATCGACCAATCTCATCAAAGCCACCACGAAGCCTATCCCAGATCTATAAAAGTAATCAAACAGCTTAAGCAACACAAAAGGGTTCATGAACCCAGATAACAAATCCAAGTAGGTCATATAAGCAATTTGAGGCATTCTATGCTCCAAATTTTCAAAATTACCTCAGATCTTGAGTGCCGCCTTCTTCGTTCATTCAATCTGTGAATTCTACTGCCCATATATGCAGAAGCACCTCCAACCCCATCATTTGACAAATCACCACCAAAATCAACTAGCCATCGATCTTGAGATCCAAGATCATCAGCACCTCCGGTAGAGAAGACAATGGTTGGAGAATCCCCAAGCCTTCTAGAACTACGTCGTGAAAAAGCATCCCAAAATAATCTTCTACCATTCCTTCTGGCATCATGATCAGTGTCATCAGCATTGCTTCCAGACAAAATGTCGGAAGATATTGTAACCACATCAACTTGAAGCACACTATCATTTCCTGGTCCTCTTTCCCCACGATTGGATACAAGAATACCTAAACCTGAAGGTATTGTCTCACGACAAGGTTCTTCTTCTGGCCCTTGAGAAGTTGCTGCTATGTTGGAACCTTGAGCAACAGGGTTGGAAGAATTCTGGATAGATATGAATGCACTAGTGTGATTCTCAACAGAAATTTCCCCAGAACTGAAATTCACATCCTGAGGGGTTGAACTTCTTGGATGCACTGTCTCATGAGAGACTTGAGAGACACCACCAGTAACCACTGGATAATTAACGTCATTAACTACATCCTTGTTAGCAGAAACATTTACAGAGACTGGATCTGAAGACTGCTGTGCTACAAATGAAGTACTAGCTGTGTTGCTACTATCACTATATGATTCACGACCACTACGACCAGCCCTTACCTGACAAGGAGGGGCTTGCTCCTCATGTTCAGACAAGCAGTTCCTCCGATTATGTGTTGCAACGTTTCTATAAGAACTTCCAGCACTAGTATTCCCATGGAACTCGGTTCTCATATCAGATGAGGTTGAAGTTTCAGCAGGGGGACTGCTGCTAATTCTAGCTTCTGTACATGATAAAGATGATTCCTCAGTGACTTTATGAATTTCACCATCAAAATTTCTTGTTAAATGAACCTGAAGTTCAGATGAATGTTCTTCCATCTAAAAACACAATATAAGAATATCACTTCCTGCATCAACCTCTCTCAACTATTTAAACAGTCTTCCTCAAATTGTACCATTTATTTAACATAGCTAGTGCACAGAATTTCAAACAATATATGTTTTCCTCGCGAAAGCATTCAATAAGTCAAGAACATATATGAGATATTTGGAATGCATTCATAAATTAATATTGACCAACTCGTCTCCAAAATTCAGACAAATCAATAGAAAGTAAAGGAGTGTCACTACTAGCCTGTGAATGGAGAAAGAGTTGAATTCAAAATATTGTAAATTGTGAAATTTTAAGTTTTCCAGATGTTAGAGATTTGCACCATTGACTGAATGATTCAAACCACCCGGGGAAAACAATAACAATAAGCTAAATCCGATAACTCTGACAAAGAATGATACCACGGCCAATTAAATTAGGCGTCATCAGCTGATAGTTCCATCGATTAAGCTCAAATACGTCAAACCGTATTATTCAATCGATAAATTATCAGATTCTAAAAGCTCCAACAACTATGACAATCAACACCCCCCAATAAACTGCGAACAAGTTTATGTGTAAAAGATTATATCAAACAATCAATTTACCTAATTAAAAATCCAATACTTTGACAAAAATTCTATCCAGGAGTCAAGCTCAATCGATTGGCTTGGCCCTTTGAAAAACTAAATTTGCATTTTGCAACTACACAAAAAAAAAGGGGGCAACAGATTTTAAAACAAAAAAGGCACATCCAATTACTTTTATTCATCCCTTTGGGTAAGGAAGGGGATCAGAAGGATGAATCCCAGATGTGAAAAATCAATTTTTTGAATTTGAAAAGTGTAGGAGAATGTAAAAAAGGAAATGGGTATTAAGGAAATAGGGTGGAAGAAGGGATTTTGGGGGTAGAGGGAGAAGGGTACCTGATGAATGGAGCGAGAGGTGGAGGTGCCACATAGAAGAGACGACAATCTAAAGCGGTTGACCCTGTGAGAAGAAGAAGAAGCAGAAGGGCGAGAGGCAAGTCTACTAGAAGAGGAACCCATGGTGTTGGAGAGAGAGGGATGAGATGAGATGAGAAGAGAAGAGAAGAGAAGATTAGAGGCACAGAAAGAACACACCACAACCAAGTAGCTTGCTTGCTAGCTAGCTAGATGTAAGATGTGGATGCTTGTTGCTTCATCACAATGGAAAGCATACCAACTTGGAGCTTTTCTTCATTTTCAATTATTTCCCTACTTTGGGGGCTCCCAATTCAAACACTCATAGAGTGTTTTCTTTCTTCTCTTTTTAATATTATCACTTTCTTTTTTATCACCTTTTTTTTTCTAAATCTAATTTAGAATATGATAAATAATTTTTATTTCTGTTTTTTTTTTAGAATACATGTATTTTTAAGTGAAAACTCAAGTTTGACTCATGTTCAAGAAAACTACAACCACTTCCACCAGATAATCTTCTTTATGACTTCTTTAAAATACATGGGATTTTGTACTAATCAGAAAAACAACCTTAACCAAAATACTGTTCCAGTAGAACAAAATTATTTAGAAATGGAAAGTTTCTTTTGCTTTTTTTGGGTACTATTTAACGTAGTTGCACGTCAAAACTTGAATTCAAAACATTGGATAAGCAGAATAGTCTCATATCTTTTCTTATGTTCTTTTGGGTAGCTGAAAAATTTAGATTTATGTAATATAGAATCCAGTATATTATAATCAGAATTATTTTGCTGAAAAGATGTTTTTATTAAAAAAAAAAAAAACGGTTTGTACATGGGAAAAATAATGACCATGAAGTTGGAAAGGAAAAAATTGTAGAAAAATAAGCACAAGCTACAAATTTTCATATTAAAAAAATAACTTATATTATTATATTCAACTAAACATCCTTTTAGAGGCTCTCAAAGGTTAATAGAGATAAGAATTACAATAGTGGTAAAAGTAATGAACAGTATGATGTTGAGTTTGAAAGTAAAAGGAAAAGAAAAAGAGGTAAATGATTTTTGCAAAAGACAGATTAGAGAACCGAAAAGCCAAATCCATAACAGCTCACAGCAAGTAAAAATGTGCTCTGTTTTTTGTTTTGTTGAGTAATTGGTCGTAGATGTGGTGGCAATAACAAGAGATGCGTGATAATAGAGCATAATAATTGCCAGGGTGATCAAAACAAAAATTGTTAACTTCAATCAAATCTAAGTAAATTAGAGAAAAACAACAAAAAACAATGCCTCATGACAATGTTGTATACCGTAAACTATTGACTTTGTCCACGAAACATGTTTGCCCGTTTCTTCTTTCTACCATAAATGATAAATAGACAAAACCATTTGTTCCTTACTCTGTTTGAATTTGAATTTGAATTGGGTACAACGTCACATTTTCTTTCATTCTACAAACGTGTCACCTAAATCATCTTCTTTTATTTGGTTTTTCAAATCCTTGCTGCTCTTTCTTGACATATTATTTCATGGCTCAATTCGTACGTGGAAGGCCAAGCTGATGTAGAACAACGTAATTAATAAAAAAAACTAGTGTTTAAAATTTGTTAGATTAATAAATAATTAATTATTATTTGGTAGTGGGTTTGGGAAATTTGTGAAGGGACAGAAAAACATAATTAACAAAAAAAGGTTTCAATTTTTTAAAATTTTTTTACCCATAAAATCCGTCCGTATGATATTGTTGAAATGAAATTGATCTACACGATTGCTTTTGTGTCAACTGTTTACTATCCAACACATGCTTTGAAAATAATTCTCCAAGTAATAAAATATTTTTGTACTTGAATTAAAGGAAATATGTGCCAAATATTCAAAAAAAATCTTGAGGTTTTTTTCTATTTTTTTTTTTTCATCTCCCGAAAATTAGGCAACTCTTGGGCCACTTAGGATACTTAAAGACACATTCTTCCTGCATCTCCATGTTTTCTTCCGGCACCTCAGTAACTATTATATTCTTGATAAAAAAATAAAGTAAATTTTATATTTTCTAATTTTTTTATTTTAAATTATAAAATTTAAAAATTATATTTTAGATTAGATAATCTAAAATATAAAAATCCTATATTTCGAATTATATAATTTAAAATATAAAAAATATATATCTTTTGAAATATATATGGAATACAAAAATTTATTCTGGAATCCAAAATTCTTTTAAAAAACATATTTCAGATTATATACTCCAAAAAAAAAAAAACGAATTATATATTTGAATACAAAAATTATATTTTAAATAAAATAATCCAGAAAAAAATATATTTTAAGTATTCTAAGAAAGGTGGGGGTGTAGGAAGAACTCACGGAGGTCCAGGAAGAATGTGTCTACTTAAGGTATATGGCCCATTTGCTCTTTGATAAACTCTCTCAAGTTTAAAAAATCACTTAGGTTTTTTGTTTTTTTTTTTTCATCGAATTCAAATTTAATATATCTAAATTTAAAGAAAAATTAAACGTATTTTTTTTTTCTTTTTCCTTCAACTACCGCTGTGTCTATGTTATAATAAGTCGTGTTGAAATTATTATTCAAAGGTAAAATTTTGGATAAATTATTTTTTAATTTTATTTGAATAAATTGTTTTGTTAGTTGGATAGATAAGAGGTCTAGATTTTTTATATTTTAAATTTGTAACAAGTGTTATTATAACTATAAACCTACTAGTGCAGATTGTTCAGTACCATCAGCTTAAATTCTTCACGCCTTACGATGAATGTTGGTTATTCAACTACTAAAAACAAAACACACACATTGACTAGTAGATTGTTAAGAGATAAGGAATAAGTTATTTACTTTTGTCCAAAATTGTAGTTCTAAACTTTAGTCACTAACAATATATAAGGTTTCGTTCAGGCTCAGTGTGTTCTTCATCAATTCAGCATTAGATAGAAAAACATGCACAATCCTCCCCCGCCTCCAGGCCCACCACCTCACCACGGCCCTCCCGACCCAGGCCCACCGCCTCACCATGGCCCTCCCGGCCCAGGCCCTCACCACCAGCCCGGCCCACCCAATCATGGATCTGCTCCCCCGCCACGTGCTGCTCCTGGGCCACACGGTCACCACCCTCCGGCGCCTCCCCACCACCGTGAAAACTTCTGATGTAATGCATATGGAAGCTTATGAATAAAAATATGCTTATATAATGTATTATTGAAAGTGCTTTGATTTCTTTTTGGTATTTTCCATCGTATTTACACTGCAACGTCTATGTTTGATTTCGTATAAATACTTATCTATAATTATAATTAGAAGCAAGCTGAAGTTATTTTTTGAATTTTTTTTTTCTTTTCTTTACATTGGAAAGATAGATGAAAAAAACTCCAAACTTCAAACAAAAAATTTCTTTTGTGGATAGTTTTTAAGCAGAAAGGAGCACGCGCAAGAGAGATAAAAGCTTTTGAAAAAGGTCGATTTCTTTAATTATCTCTATACAATAAAGTTATCCTAAAGAGAATAAACAGCCAAGCATGTTTGAAAAAAAGTTTAGTTTAGAGATGAGGATAAAAGGTAGTATTTAAAAGAAATGGATGATTGAGAAAAATAAGAGTCCAAACAAAATAAAGTAATTTGTAATTATGAAAAGATATATTTTAACATATTTTCAGGAGGACAAAGGAAAAGATATTGAAAAAATGTAATTAAAACGGTGTTCATATTAACAAAGACAGAAGATGTTGAGAAATTGTAATTAAATAGGTTAGAAAAGTTATAATCTAACTTTTTAAGTTGATTTTTTTTTTTTTAGTTTTTCATTGACTAAAGAACTTGTTTGATTTTACTGATTGATTATAATTTCTTGAAAAATTTATTAAGTTGTCGGCTTTTTCGACTTGACCTATTACGGTAGTAATATTTTTTTATATTTAGTTTTACATTTTATGAAAAAATAATAAAGTTATAATACAATAAGATGAAACAAAAAATTTATGAGATATGTTTTACGTTGAAAAAAGTTCTCAACGATAAAAATAATATGATCAAGTTTAATTTGTGTGATTTTCATTGGACGTATCTTATACTTAATTAAAAGTTTAATGAAATAATAGTAAAACTAAAAATAATATGATCAAGTTTAATTTGTGTGATTTTCATTGGACGTATCTTATACTTAGTTAAAAGTTTAATGAAATAATAGTAAAACTAAAAGACGGTGTTAACTTAAAATTCAAAAATTCTTTATAAACATATTTTAACGTGTACTTGTTACAGTTAAGAAGTTGAACTCTTTTAGATTATGAACTCTTTTAATAATGAATATCACTTACAGAATATATTTTCCTATATTATAAATATTTTTAATTTTATTAGATATATAAACTTTGTAAATTGAAAGGTCATTTGAATATGTGCAAAATCTCTTATAATATATAGGAAACTCATGAAATTAAAAAATATATGATTGTAGTTAGTGATAAATGAAGTGATTATCAAATTATGTTACTTTCTATCTTTCTATTGTCCAAACAAATATTTTTGAAATCTAGGATACATGTCTTTTGAAATAAAATTAGGAGGCAATAAGATAGTAGGATGAAAAATAACATAAATATGCTTGTAAAATCAAATTTTAATCTCTAACATACCTGAGTGGAATATATTTATATTAAAAACTATTATAAACACTAAATGAAATTATTAATAATTTAAATTTGTTTATGTTTATCTTATAATATTTATTTTAATCATAGTCATGTTTAAATATTTAAAATATAAAAAAAATGACTTCATGTTATTAGTGAAATAACAATGTGGATAATATATAAATAGTTAAATAAGTTTTGTTCACGAATAATTGGTAGTCAATTATATAATTGCTTCACTATCTTTACATAGACTTCACTTGATAACTAATCTAACACACAACAATTTTCTCCCACCAATTCTCATGCTAGAAAAATACTTATAAACTTAGTTTTAATATTGAGTATTGGATCAAATACTTCATGCCAAAGTTTCTTACTTAAAAGCAAAACAACACAAATATTACAATTTAATTATAACTTCACTCATCATACAACTTACAACTTGAAAGTAACACATTATGTATTATATTGTTCATTCTTTAAATAAAGATAATGCATTGTATTTTAAATTAATTTATGATTATAATTTTTATGTACATTTTTATTTATAATATTATATTAATTTATATGTATATATCTAGTATTGTAGGTATTACAATAACTAAGGAAAGATTAAAAAGACTCTCCTTACACTAATATATGTAATTGAAACAAAAAAACTGTGTTTAAAAGATATTACCAGAATATGGATGTAATAAATTAAACACATTGTAAACTTTTTCAGGTGAAAGATAAATTTTTGTGGACATTAATGACTCTTTTAAGAGACATAAGTAAATTTAACGTATAATTAAAAGACATAAGTAAATTTAATGCATAATTACATTAGATTATTTATGAAACTTATGCATCAAACTTTAAAAGACAATACTTATTTTATTTGAACATAAAATATTTCTTTATATGTTTTTTGGAAAAATTGTGACATCTCAAAAAATACATAACAAAATATTTGTTTTCAGAAATTTCTTTTTTTCTTAAAAATTATCTTTAAAATATAATAAAAATACAATTAAATAGGAAGGTATTATAGAAAATTTATTCGATGACGACAAGATTTATAAAACTGATATATTTATCTTCTCTTAAATATTACAACGTAATATTTTATATGAAACTTTGTTTTATTACACTTTTTGTAATTGGTTTTGTTAATTTTTTAATTATAAAATACAATTAACATACTTATATATATATATATATATATATATATATATATATATATATTTATTGTGTTTTATTTTTTTATTTTTTTTTGTAAGTTAGTCCTATTTTCATGTCGGTGGTCCTTTGCCATTATACACTTATAAGAAAATCAAACACCATAGTTACTGCTTTTGAAATTGAATTCCATGTGGTTATTAAAATAGCCGTTTTTTAAACTGTCAAACTTTTAGAGGGCAAAACAGAGATTTGGCAAGGGCGATGAATAAAAAAGAAATATAAGTAAATATTTTAAATGAGATGGTGAAATCTTATTGGTGGAAAACAAACTAATATGTAATTAGATTAATAAAAATAAAAGGAGGTGGCTTTCATGTTTCTTGCATCCATCTTGGATAATTTTTGTAAATAAAAAAAATTAAATAGAAAGAATATATTTTTAAAACTAGAACGATCTTATATTAAAGTCAACCTATAAAAACCTTTTCATATTGAAATTAAAGCATATATTATTAAAAATGGCAACTTAAAAATGATAGTGGGTCGTCGGTGTTTATTTATAGGCAATTGCTTACTGCATTCTATCGTATCTTTAAAATATCGGTTAATTTTCAGAAAACATTTTCAGAATATTTTTTTTGGGTGTATAAATAATTTCTGAAAAACGTTTTCCAAAATATATTTTAAGGTGTAAAAAACAGTTTCGAAAAATATTTTCCGAAATTCAAAAATAATTTTTGGAAAATGTTTTTTAAATGCAAAAATAACTTTCGGAAAAACTTTTTCATAAATATATTTTGAAAAAAGTTTTTCGGAAATCAAATTTATATTTAAGAAAATATTTTTTCAAAATGAACCAAAACTTAAAAGAAAAAATTAAATTTTGAAAAATACTTTCTGAATTTCTTCCGAAAAATGATTTCCGGAAATTAATTCCCGAACTAGAAATCACCCCCTCTACGAACCTATCACCATCCATTACCACCCATTCCAAAATGCACAACAAAAATACCCAATAATCCACCCACAACCACCGCAACCCACCCCTAACCCATTTACCCCCAACATTTTCCAAATCAAACTTAAACACTTACCTCAACACTCCAAAAACCAAATCTGCACCCTTGAATTCCTCTTTCCCGCACGAACAAACTTCAAACACCTTTGCATCACCTCCGCAGCACCTCCAATCTCCGGCCACTCCCACGAACGACAGTGGCTCCACCAACACTCTAACCCCTTTTGTCTCCTTCCACATTTCTGATAGGGTGCAGAAAGCAATTGTGGGGTGCAGGAAGCAATTGCCTTAATTCTATTGGGCCTGGCCCAGTCCACTTGAAATCCCATCTCCCCTACCGTCCTATCGAGAAGTTACGTTACCCTAAAACCCCAACACCCCGTCTCCGTCTGTTTGAAACGACGGTGAGCATTTCCCTCGCATTCTCTCGCTTCCACTCTCCACGCTTCACATTCCGCCATGGACGATAGCTTGTACGACGAGTTCGGCAACTACATCGGCCCGGAAATGGAGTCCGACCAGGACTCTGACCGCGACTCCGACGCCGAAGCCGACGACAACGCCGACGGGCAGTCCGATGGCGGCGCTCGGTCGGACGGCGAGGATCCGAGCAACGGATGGATGACGACGATCTCGGAGGACATGGAGAACCAGGTGGTGCTGGCGGAAGACAAGAAGTACTACCCAACCGCGGAGGAGGTGTACGGCGACGACGTGGAAACCCTAGTCATGGACGAGGACGAGCAGCCCCTGGAGCAACCCATCATTAAGCCCGTGAGGAACATCAAGTTCGAGGTTGGAGTGAAGGACTCCTCCACCTATGTCTCCTCTCAGTTCCTCCTCGGTCTCATGTCGAACCCTACGCTTGTGCGCAACGTGGCGCTGGTGGGGCACTTGCAGCACGGGAAGACCGTGTTCATGGACATGCTCGTGGAGCAGACGCATCACATGTCCACGTTCGATCCTCAGAGCGAGAAGCACACGCGGTATACGGACACTCGGATTGATGAGCAGGAGAGGAAGATTTCGATCAAGGCTATTCCCATGTCGCTTGTGCTGGAGGATAGCAACTCCAAGTCGTATCTGTGTAACATTATGGACACGCCTGGCCATGTTAATTTCTCCGATGAAATGACCGCCGCTTTGAGGCTTGCTGATGGCGCTGTCTTGATTGTAGATGCTGCTGAAGGAATCATGGTATTGCTTATTATACTATTTTGTGCTTAGACTTTTAGGCATTGGAATTGGACTGATACTATTTTGGAGTTGGGTCTAGCGGATAGGGCACACATTGTGATGAACTAAGGTTGAAATCTCCCGAGAGAGATGCTTAGGTTTAGTGTTTCATTGTGATGTTTCGAAAGGGACTGCCTATGTAGGAGAAACTAAAAAAATTTAGTTGTTAGCTTCTTGTGATTTGTCCTCCCGTAATGGGGTGAACCACGATTAGAAACTCTGTTAGAAGGGGTATTTTCGTTTAGTGTCTAACCATTTCATGAATGAGATTGCCGTTGAAGGGGGGGATTCATATGAAAAGCCAAAAAGGAATGTTATTGCTTTGTAGCTAGTTATTGTGGTATAGTTGCAAATTGCTAAACACTGAGCTTTTAGTGTGTTGTGGTCCGTAGGTAAACACGGAAAGGGCAATACGTCATGCAATTCAGGAGCGGTTGCCGATTGTAGTTGTAATCAATAAGGTAAACTATTTCTTGATTGATGTTAAAGTAGAGTTTAAGTTCTGGTCTTATTTTTCATGTTTTGACTTTAGGTTGACAGGCTTATAACTGAACTTAAGTTGCCGCCGAAGGATGCTTATCATAAACTAAGGCATACTTTGGAGGTTATTAATACTCACATATCTGCTGCCTCCTCGATTGCTGGTGATGTTCAAGTTGTGGATCCGGTTGCTGGAAATGTTTGTTTTGCTAGTGCTACTGCTGGATGGTCTTTTACGTTGCAGTCATTTGCTAAGCTGTATGGGAAGCTGCATGGAATTCCTTTGGAAGCTAATAAATTTGCTTCTCGACTGTGGGGAGACTATTATTTTCATCCAGATACTAGAGCATTCAAAAAGAAACCCCCTGCTACTGGAGGGGAGCGATCTTTTGTAGAGTTTGTGCTGGAGCCTCTTTACAAGATATACAGCCAAGTGATTGGGGAACATAAAAAGAGTGTAGAGACAACACTTGCTGAACTAGGGGTCACACTAAGTAATGCGGCCTACAGATTAAATGTCAGACCCCTGTTAAGGTTGGCATGTAGCTCAGTTTTTGGTCCAGCTTCAGGTTTCACTGATATGCTTGTTCAACATATACCTTCCCCTAGGGAGGCTGCAATTAAGAAAGTTGACCATATATACACTGGTCCTAAAGACTCGTCCATTTACAAAGCCATGGCAGAGTGTGATGCTTATGGCCCACTAATGGTTAATGTGACCAAATTGTATCCAAAATCTGATTGCAGTGTGTTTGATGCCTTTGGTAGAGTTTATAGTGGCAAGATACAGACAGGACAGACTGTACGTGTTCTAGGAGAAGGATACTCACCGGATGATGAGGAGGATATGACTGTTAAAGAAGTAACTAAGTTGTGGGTGTATCAAGCTCGAGATAGGATGCCAGTAGCTGAGGCTCCTCCTGGTTCTTGGGTCCTAATTGAAGGTGTGGATGCTTCAATCATGAAAACTGCCACTCTTTGTAATGTGGATTATGACGAAGATGTGTATATATTCCGGCCTCTTCAGTTCAATACACTGTCAGTGGTAAAAACTGCTACCGAACCATTAAATCCAAGTGAATTGCCGAAAATGGTGGAGGGCCTGCGAAAAATAAGCAAAAGTTATCCTCTTGCAGTTACTAAAGTAGAGGAATCTGGTGAGCACACTATATTAGGGACTGGTGAGCTGTACTTGGATTCAATTATGAAGGACCTGAGAGAGCTCTATTCTGAAGTAGAAGTCAAGGTGATCTATTAATTTTCCCTACTCAATTATTCTGTCATTAACTTTTTGTTCTCTTTTTTATTAGACATGGACTTTAATGTGAAACTGGTCATTTGCTGTTTTAGGTAGCAGATCCTGTTGTCTCATTTTGTGAAACTGTCGTGGAATCTTCATCAATGAAATGCTTTGCTGAAACACCGAACAAGAAGAATAAAATAACTATGGTATATGGCTTAGTTGTTGAATTGAATACGTTTTATCTCAGGCTGTTTTATTGCTCGTGTCATCACCACTCATAGTGACCTTGATTGTTCTTTAGATTACTGAGCCGTTAGAAAGAGGCCTTGCAGAGGACATAGAGAATGGTGTTGTTAGCACTGACTGGAATAGAAAAAAACTAGGTGAATTTTTCCAAACAAAATATGACTGGGATCTTCTTGCTGCACGGTCAATATGGGCATTTGGCCCTGACAAGCAGGTAAATTTTCTCTGTGCATCTATTTATCGGTCTGTCATTGTCCGTTAAACTCTGTAACATATGCAAATATAATGCAGGGCCCCAATATTCTGTTAGACGATACTCTTCCAACTGAAGTTGACAAGAATCTGCTGAATGCTGTGAAGGATTCCATTGTTCAGGGGTAACCATACCTGACTTTGAACTATTTTCATTTGTTTAATTGATTACACAATAATTATGATTTGTGAGATTTTATGTCATTTGACAGATTTCAGTGGGGTGCACGAGAAGGACCTCTGTGTGATGAGCCCATCAGAAACGTTAAGTTCAAGATTGTTGACGCAAGGATTGCCCCTGAACCACTTCATCGGGGATCTGGCCAGATCATTCCCACAGCTCGACGAGTGGCCTATTCAGCCTTCCTCATGGCTACTCCCAGGCTTATGGAACCTGTATATTATGTGGAGGTATATACTCTTATCATGCTTCAATGATGGTTGCGTGCCAAATTTGATTGTAACTATTTGTGGTTTTTGGCATTTTGATCTCTTGATGATCATATCACCATCGTACCAGCTAATAATGGACTAATCAAATGTCTAGAATAGTGTACTTTCAATGAAGGTAATAAATTTTATATTTGCACTAATAATATTATTCTTTTGGCCTTTGCATCAGATTCAAACGCCAATAGATTGTGTATCTGCAATCTACACTGTATTATCTAGAAGGCGTGGACATGTTACTGCTGATGTTCCTCAGCCAGGCACCCCGGCCTATATCGTTAAGGTTGGTGGTTAACTTTTACCTATAAACTGTTATAATGGATGCCTTTTCTTTGTACTGCTACGGTCTTGATGGTAGTTTGAGTACAGTACATCGGGAATTTGGTTTGCTGACTTTATTCCCAATTTATCTCAGGCATTTTTGCCCGTGATAGAATCTTTTGGATTTGAGACAGACTTGAGATACCATACACAAGGTCAAGCCTTTTGCATGTCAGTCTTTGATCATTGGGCTATTGTTCCTGGAGATCCTCTAGACAAAAACATTGTTTTGCGCCCACTTGAACCCGCACCTATCCAGCATCTTGCTCGTGAGTTTATGGTGAAGACAAGGCGGAGAAAGGTAAAGCCTTTTCCTCGTTCTAGGCACTCACTAAAGATTATACAATTTTAGCCCTTCTATTTTAATTTTTTTTCTTTAGAGCTCTTGGTGATAATACCATAACGCATTTATGTTAAAGACATTAGTCCATGATTTGCTTTTATCCTTTTGTGGAATAACTAGCTAGTGCAAAGCATTTAATACATTTTGCTCTTACATTAAATCTCGCAGGGGATGAGCGAGGATGTAAGCATAAATAAGTTCTTTGATGAGGCTATGATGGTGGAACTGGCTCAGCAGGCAGCAGACCTTCATCAACAAATGATGTGATTCTGTATAAATAATTATTCTGCCTATTTGATCTTCATTCCGGGGTTTTCTTCAGAAGTTTGGGCCTTAAGCAGTGCCCGTTATATGTAATGCAAGCAAAATTTCAAGTGCTTGGCATTGCGAGTTATCAGGATATGGCTCAGCTATTTTCACATATGGGTGCAAGCTCCGATGCCGTTGATATAGCAATCTACTAAATTCTCGCTTCACTGTGAAAAAGCTACTTATTTCGGACGGGGCAGCTTTTTGTATACAAAATTCTGTATTGATGGTAGCATTGATCATGTGGTAGTACTTAATCTTTCCTTTTTTTTTTCTTTCCTCCATTGATCGTAACTGTACGAGTGCTTGTATTTCTAACACCTTCATGCTATAGGTTCAACAAAATCCTATTTGCAACTTAGTTGCTGCAGTAGTTATGGACATTAGTCAAACAACAAAACCAGATGATGCAGAGAAAAATTTATAACATCTTCCTGGCCGTCGATTTATATACGGTTGACAGGTGTCTTAAGCGACTAATACTGATTGAGATTTGCTGAAAAACGTTCAATTGATGTTTATATTATTTTCTCACGGTTGGTGAAAACATGTTCGAAAAAAATTATGATCAGTTTCTAGCTAGTCAAAGAAACACTTTATGTTCACGACGTTGCCTGTTGCAGCACCCTGTTGATGGAAAATAACTCATCAAATAAAATACGGTTTTCTCACATGATACACAAGTCCTTGCGTCATTCAATGTCGACACTATTGCTTTCTATGTATCTTCACGTCTTGTTATGCCGAAAAGTGTTTTTCTTTTATAGTCCACTTTGTTACGAGGCCCTCGAATGTTTTTTTATGTTTATTTGATTACGATGGAAATCTTGAGGTAAATCTAGTTTCTACTTCTGATACGTTAAGAGCATTTTGGAAAATTTTCCATGATTAGAATAAAGCAATTTAAGGAGTATTTTAATGCCTTTCATTTTGCTGTTTTTTGTTGGTAATATACGTTACTCAATAGTTATATGGAATGTCGCTCTTCCAAAGGGCCCAGAAGTTTTCAGGCATATCATTTATGTTTATCTATTTTGATGAAATAAATCCATTGAAGGAAATTGTACAGATGCTTCTTATATGATACACGAAGTGGAGACTCTAGTGGTCGACAAGAAACCATTTGATATAAAAATAATAAGAGGGTGATTGTGTTTGAAGTTTACTTTGTTCATGGTTTAAACGTTCATGAATGTGCTGATAAAAGCATTCACGGTTTAAAGCCAAAGTTATGGGGCCTTAGCTAATCTTTTCCCAGCTGGTATTGCAATCCGGGGATGGGTTCAAACTTGTTTTAATGTAGGTAGCCTAAACGGCGAATCTATAGTTAAACAATAGGGGCGTCATCTTTTAAAATGTAAAGAATGATACGATTATTGGAATAAGTTCAGAGTCTGGCATTCATTTCCTCTGCAGCATAACATATAAGTAGCAAGAGCTTACAACTATTGTAACATTTCAGCAAGGCATATTCATGAAAAGTTTGTACTAAAATGGTAGTTGTTACTGTATTTAGACGTGGGTGTTTCTCTTTCACGTTTTTCCAGTTTAGATACGTATTTCTCATTTTGAGTAACTCTGATACTCCATTGATAAATCATTGAGGTGCTTCACCGTAAAACAAAGAAAGGAAAAAGTATGATGTGCGTATAAATTACATTTTGCAACATATACACGATTCAAGTTTCTCACTTTCCAATTACCAATGAGAAAAATAAATATACCATGGTATGGATTTTATTCGAATTTGCATCTTGGTATGTTCCTTACTCAATCCCCAGAGGGGGCCAGGGTGAGCAACAGGAAGCAGAAGGGCATTTTCAGTGTTCTGCATGAATTTATGTGCATAGTCTCAGCTCAAAAAAATCATTTGCCTTGCAGACAAGAATGTTCTATCCTTCTAGCAAGCATTTAAGATTCTGAAGTCCCTCAGCAGATATGCTTCTTCTGACTCTAGGCCTTTCTACTACCACAGGAGGAGGTGGTTCCAAGTGAAAACACACCATCACCACCGTCAAGTTATCCTTTGCTTCTCTCTTTATTGCTTCTCCTATTATCTCTTTGCAACACTGCTTCACGTCATTGTGTTCTTGAAGCCTTCTTCGAGCAAAGTCCACTGCGTTCTGGCTGCGAAAAACATCCCATATTCCATCACTCCCAATTATCAAAAACTCATCTTCTTTGGTCAATGTCACCAATTTAACTTCAGGCTCAGCACTCAATGGTCCATCTTTTCCATTCATTTCCTTCATTCCTTCAAGATGCCAGTCTCCTAGAGCACGAGTCACACCTAACTGCCCATTCAGGTAGCCATCATCTACGTATCCACCTACAGACTCAATTCTCATCCTTTCTTTCATGCACAACGGCCTGTGATCTTTTGACATTTCTACGGCCTGTCCGCCGCGGGATAACACGGCACGGCAGTCTCCGGCATTGGCTACAAGTAAAGACCTATACAATACAATGACTTTTGTTCAGAACATACAAATAGCTTCATCAAATATCTACTCAATATTGTTATCATTCCATATTTATGCAACTTGCATTAGGCACTACGTTTGCCTTCAAATTCAGTGTGCAGTGAGCTGTGAAAATTATATTGTGAAGCCAAAGAACAGCAGAAACGAATGTTTGCTTACCTTCCAAATATAATTGCAGTGAGTGCAGTTGTGCCAGAAGACAGGGAAGACTCAATAGAACATGATCTTGCAAACTCAGCATCAGTCTCCAAAAATGACCTTGCCACAGCCTTCTCAAGTTCCAAAGGAAAGTCAGCATCCTCAACAATCACCCGTGGTAGATGATCACGAACGAATTGTGCAGCACTCTTCCCTCCATGTCCGTCAAATACCTGCACAGATATCATTTTCTCTACACGTCAAATCCTGATTAATAGGTGCATATTCAACATGACTAAAATTTTTTGCTTTGAGGTGAATTTCCCTATGATTTGCTCTACTCACAAGTTTTAAGTCAGACTTCAGAAAGGGTATATAATTACAACTTCTAAAGGGGAGGAAGAGAGTGAAAATGATGAAGAGTCCTTGATCTCACCTCCAAGAAAGTTCAAACAAGGAAACGTTCTCAACACTGAATCTTGTGAACCAGATAAGTACTTAATGGTAAATCCCTGACTTTGAGTATTCTCATTGTCTAGTTCTATAAACATCCATTTATAAGTTAATTTGCTTGCTAAATTTTTGGGAGATTAAACTTTTGTGGCTTGAGTTAACATTGTGAAATGAGACCACTTCTGCAGAAGAAAAAACATATCGAACTATAAGACAATTTCTCACTGGAGGATGTGGACACAACAAGATACTTGACCTTTCTTTTAAGTTGTCCATCACTATCATGCACTACTTTCTTCCTTCATGCTGGGGCCTATTTAGGGCTGAACCAGGCAAGTTCATTTTTTTCTTTTTTTCTGTTTATTATGACAAATATAATATGACTGAGGATGGTATACACTGAAATTTATGACAACAGGGAAAAACATAATTGGTTAGATATCTTACACCATAAAAGGAAACAGCTTCCTCAGAAAGTACGTTATTGCCAAATTTTTTTGCCAAGTCTCCAATGCATATGTGGGTATCCTCCATGGAAGGGCGCTCTCCAATATCACACCACTCTCCAGACCGAAGAGTAGGGACAAAGTTCATCAGGTTCTGCTTTTTGTCCACAGTTTCTGTATCCTCACATATGCTTTCCAGCTAAAAAGTACCACAGCAGAGAAATGAAAATAGGGAGGATAAGAACTCTGTGTAGTGAAAGAAAGTTAACAAATAGTAGATGCTATGCAAACTCAATAAAGACATGAAAGGTAAGAAACAGTTGAGTATTCTTAAAAAGTGCAAAAGCACAAATGCAATTCTTGAATTGTATTCAGTGTCAATTTCAGTAGTTTTTAACTGTCAATCAAATACAATTGACAGCACAATCAATTTCCACATTGATGTGAACTACTACCCGAAGTTAATCTCTATCCACGGAGACTAACTAATTTCTACCATAGCAAATTCTAACAACTACCATTCTTTCATAATCACATCTGAGAATTTCAAGACCATGTAACATATTTCACCAGCAGGTTTTTTTCCTCTTCACATACACAAGAAGAATCCAAATAAACGATTAAAGCCATATGGGCAGACACAAATCAAAATCTAATTGAGAAAAGGACAACTACAGAAGAATCCATGACTTCACAAAGGAAAAAAAGAAAAAAAAGTGAACAAGGTTCATGAATAATAACAATAATACTATTGATGTCTGCGCAGCAGAATTGAAACAGTAGCTACAAATTAAAACTACAGTATATTACAGAAAAAAAAAAAAAAAAAAATGAGACATCCCACAAAGGAACAGAAGAAAGAGCAAACAAGGGAAGTCAATGCTTACAGGAAATGAATTTGCCACACTGATCTGGTCAGTGGGGGTTCTAAAGGAAGAGTCTTTTTCCCTGTTGTCCATGTGGGCATGCAAGAGATTGCAATGCAAAGGCCATGACACCCTTCTGTTATCAAGGTTCTTCTCTATATCCTCACCAACTTGTTCACCCTCTTCTTGCACACACATGGTGTCAACACAAGTGGCCCGTTCAACTCAGCAACTGGCACTTGCACTTGCAGCTATAGAAATCAAGTAACAGTCACACATACGAGACTCCACACATTTAGAAGAGAACACTTGATGGAATTTTGTTGCTTAAACACAGAGAAAGAGAAAGATAGAAAGAGAGAGAGAGAGAAGATTCTTGGAATATGTTGGGACAATGATGGCGTTTTGTGTTTATATATATTAGTATCAGTGGAAAGCAGTGTGAAAGGAGAGAACGGGTAGCAGTTAAGCACCAGATTTTTCTATGAAAGCGTGGTCCAAAATTGTTGGTTGAGTTTATTAGGTTCATTCTTTTTATATTATAATGTTTTGTCACAAAAATAAGCTTCGATGATGTCCTTTTCTGTGCTTACCAATCATCTCGTCATCCCACCTAGTTTTCTTTTTTTATATTCATTTTCCTCTCTTTTCTCTCTTTATTGCAACACTTCCATAATAATATCCCATGTTAAAAATCTTCTGCGATATTTATACCCCATTTTCTTGTTTTTCTCTTCTACCTCATTCTATTCATTTTGTGGCTTTTATTTGATCATCTGAAGTTGTAGTGCATAATGCTGTTCGGATTCAATCTGGTTTGGATAATTTCCATGAAGATAAGGGAACTGGTTTGGCAAAGTAGGAATACATCATTAAATAAAATTGACCATAGATATTTTTAAAAAATGTCCAAATTTTTTAACATTGTATGGAGTAATATTAAGTCAATAAGCCTTAAAGATGGGTTTCTATTTTGAATACTTCATGTTTTTTTTTTTCAAATTAGATATTTAACAAATTAATGATATTTTATTTAAAAAAATCATTTCACATCAGTTTGTTTTGATAATATTGACACGGCTAGACATTATGTGATTAAGGATAATATTGTCTTTCTGTAATTTTTTATAATGAAATAAAATTTTAAAGATATATTCACTGAAGTTGGCAGGAGTTTATAAAAAAGAGAGTGTTTGAGCATTTGATTTCGGAGAAAATGTAAAAAGAAGAAAATCTAAGAAAAAAGTTGCGATGTAAAAATTGTTACAAGAGTAGAAATATTTAGAATTTTTTCCATCTTTAAGGTGAAATTGGTTAGCGGAAACAAGTTTAGACAGAAACAAAACGGAAAATAAATAACAAAATACCTTACCACAAACGAAAAAAAATCAAGTCATAAAAAAGAATATCATGCTGTTCTTTAAAACGGAAACTGTCTATGAACCACTTCACCGAAGAACTGGCATCCACTGACCAACTATCGACCAACCACTATTCTAAAGTACCACCTTTAAAACGAATCTCTAAAACATCATCCTTCCAACATCCAAGATAACACTCAATGAGCCTATCAATCATCTTTTCACATTCAAAACCCTAAAACTCAATAAAAAATAATAAAAATAATTTCTTTAACATAGTCAATACTTTTAATTAAAAATTATTTTCTTTATCAGCTCACTACCACATAAGATTGTCAAATGATTAACATATTACACCACGGTGTCAAATCATGATAGTCATTTTTATTCAGAGTTTATGTAATTTTTTTATTTACATTTAGGATTTATGTATTTCTTAAGTTCTATATCAAATAATAAGATTTTTTAACTAAATTTGTGTTATTTTAGTCCAAAATTATTAAAAAGATAGATTATATAAAGGTAAGTTGTAAAACATGATACGACTTAATCATGAAAAGTTTATATATGACAAGTTTAAGTTTAGATCTGTGAAAGTGAAATTATACTAATTTTAATAAGATTTTAATGTAAAAAGGAGAAGTTTTATTTGATTTATATAACTTTGATTAATATTAATTGAATTTTTTTTATGTTAAATGACAAAAAAAGTTAATATAATATAATGACATAACTTTAAGTATCACTTTTATTTTGAAAATATTTTAAAATACATATAACGGAACAAATTATATTTACATAATAAAATTTGTCTCATTATTTTATCATATGAATGCTAAGAAGAAAAGAGAGAAATATAAGGTAAATATTGTGGTGGGAAAAAGTATCATAGTAAAGTTATTAAAAATGTTACATATACAATGTGATTTATATGCAAAATATAAAAAGACAATTAAAAATAGAAAATTATATACAATATTAAAAATGGTGCCACTTATTTGTTAGTCAAACAATAAACTTAAATGTCGTAAACAATTGCGTAAAACAAGACCACTGGATGCATGAATCACCTAGCATAAGATTATTTTGACTTACAAGTTCTTTGAACCAACTCTTTAATATGTAACATTAATATCCTAAAGAACAACTTTCTACATGGTCATGTTCCACTAGAGAAAAAATGTTTCTGAAGAAAAACAATATAAAACATATTTATTTATTATATAAAAAATATGAAACTGAATAAAAAATTCTATTATTTGGCTATTGTTTATCATGATGAGTCCAATCTGTTGATAACACTCACCTTTTGCCAACCCTATTTATTGGGAATAATTAAAGTCTTGTAGGCTATGTAAAGTCTAAAATGTGTTAGGAAACGGCTTCTCTTCATTCTTTTTGTTACTAACTTATACTTCTGAAAATTCCAAGGAAATTCATCTCAACATTTTATAGCTAATTGTCAAATTCTGAGTTATACCGATAATTTTTAATTTAAGTAAAGTTCATAAAAAATATACTACGAAATTATTCAAATTTTACTATTACGGGATAGACTTGAAGAGATAAGGGTTTTAAAATGAAAAAAATTATTAAAATATATGAATTAAGATTTTGAAAACTTTAAATTTGAATTTATCTATTAAAATTTGGAATAATATAGGTTGAAATATTTCTTTCGGGTTACGTTTGATTTTGGTCTACAAATTTGCTTCAAATACTTCGAATATCGTTAAAGATTTTATTCACACGAAAAATCATATAAATATTTTACAAGATAATTTATTTTTTGAATTAATTTTTTCTCGTGAAAAAAGCCAACATTGTTAAACTCATGAGTGTATTAGGCCTAAAACGTATAACTTTAAAAAAAAGTTTTTAAAAAATTAAATTCTGATGATAGATTGAAAGTTTTGTGTTTATTTTTAATTTTTATCTTTATCTTTCAACTTGAATGTCATTGATTTCAACCCATTTGCTTTTGAATGTAGTTGACAACCTTTTAAATGAGATTATTTAGCCATTTCTTGCATACTTGTGCCAGATTTAAAAGGGTCGAGCAACTTGCAAGGAGGTTATATGAGATAAAGATAACCATAAAATTAATTGATTATAATTTTTGTATAATTATTTTTTCTAAAAATGAGATAGGATGGGTGATGGGGGAGAGGGAAACTCAATGAAACCCCAACACAAGTATGTTAAATATATAATTTCTATTTTAGATAATACGACATGCATTTTTAGAAAAAATAAATAAATCGAAATATTTAATTTATTAGATATTTAATTTAAAAACATTATTAGGTGCTAAAAATAAAGATGAAAATAATAAATTTGGGATATAAAATTTATTGAAACCTTAAATAAATTATCCTCAAAATTCTTTAGCTATAAAAAAAAGATTAATTGCATACTTGGTGAGATTATTTTGAAGAAAACTATTGCAAGATTGTGACTATACTTTTTGGAGAAAGGATAAGTAAGAACCAACTTTAGAAACTTTTTTTAAAATAATAATTTTCTTTTATATGGATAGAGATCAAGTATTGGTAGTGTTATTCCAAAATTGATAATGATATATATATATATATATATATATATATATATATATATATATATATATATATAT
>Ga0209700_100160_pt1 | contig 105177 bp, 48 predicted proteins | sample SiratroredBW_FD_187528 | JGI IMG/M metagenome (GOLD analysis project Ga0209700, IMG submission 187528) | Root nodule microbial communities of legume samples collected from California, USA - Siratro red BW (SPAdes) (version 2) | ecosystem: Host-associated > Plants > Roots > Nodule | place: USA...
AAAAAGCAGGAAAAAAAAAAAAAAAAAAAAAAAGGCAAGAATTGACATCTCTTGCACCTATGGTGGTAAGTAAATATACTGTTATACACTTAGATCCGGCCAAGCTTTTCGTGAGCCCCACAAACACAAATTGTGTTCTTATGCCAGCATAAACATAAGCAATTCAAATCAGTCACAATATCTCACCTTATCAGGATGCAAATACACTTTGTCCCGGAAGAGGAGAACAACCCCAGCCTCATCAAGAACCCTAGCAAATGCTGCAGCCTCCTCAGGACTCCTGGCAATCCCCATGCTCTCACAGGCCTCAAGAAGCTCAGAATAGCTAATAACTTCCTTTCCTTCCATACCAAGTTTCGTCTTGAGGGACTCCACGTTCACCAACCTCATAAGCTTCTTGGCTTCTGAGAATGATATAGAATCTTCTCTTTCATTACCATTGCCGAAACCACCACCACCCCCAGTTGAAGTTGATACACCCCTCTTTATTTGATTCAACAGAAAAGACAAAGGTGTCATCCCACCACCCCTTCTCCCACCACACATCACTTTCACCACACCCCTCAAACCCAACAAAGGAGTACCAAAAGGATGATGCTTTTCCCCATAACCATGGCTAACACTTCCAATCGCAGACACCCTTTGCCTCAGAAAACCGCCACCTGCACACCGCCGCCACATACCCCACATTTTTCCAGAACCCAGATAAAAAAAATCCAAACTTTATGAGAAAAACACCAGCATCACAAAAACTCGACACTGCCCAGTAAAGTTAACACCGTGAAAAATCAACGACCGTCATCTCCCTTCTCATCTGAAACATTCAAAACATATTGGTCCCAAAATCGGTGCTCAAAAGTAGCAACTTCTAGAAAAGGACCGGCCTACAAGGATACTATATTATAAAATCCTCACAAAGAGAAAAAGAATCTTTGTGTGTGCATACAAATACTTTGAGAGAGAGAAAGGAAAGAAAGAAAACTAATCCGAGAAGGCAAGTGAAAGAGCAGATGATGACGGAGTTGTCACATATGAATAGCCGTTACTTTTTGCTGTGAATCGACATCGTCGTCAACAACTATGGCTAACGGTTATTAACGGCGAAATTCGTAAGGGTAGGGTTGATGAGTCAGAGGGAGTTGTGTGGGTCCCACGAATTAGGATTGACATTCACGCACACGCCATACACTCGCTTCACCCTTGTCGGACTTCAATGTCTCCGTGTTGTGTCCATTGCATGGCTTTACAGTTACTTACAGTTGTTGACGTTAGATTAATCTAACGGTAGCGGTTAAACGCTAACAAAATTCATTTTTATGACAAAATCATGAGTTATAAAGTCTTTTTCTACTTCATAATTTTTGTGGTTTGATTTCAATAAATTTAAGTTATAAGAATTCAAAATTTGAAATGATTCTATCCAGATGTAACGTTTTATCCGTTGGATACAAAAGGTGCATGTTTTATATTAAAAGATATAGAATATTTAAAATTTAAATATGTGTTTTATAGTAAAATATATAAGTATTAGTATATTAAAAAGTAATTATGTTTAATATGGTTAAATACGAACAACCTTTACTAGAAAATAAATAAGTTTTAAAAATTAAGTAAATAAAAATTTGAAATAAAATTATAAATCTTTTAGATAGTTATTAATAGTGTCTGGCGATGTTGACCATTTACCAATGAAGTTTGAAATATTTTTTTTCAAAGTTTGAAACACATAGTACCTAACTAATGAAAACGTGTCTTTCTTATTGGTACCATTCAACTATTAGCATTACTTACACACTTTTTTAATATATCTTAAAAAGGTTTTTCCATAATTAGAAGATTACGAATCTATAAAGTAACTTTTAATTATAATCTTTTTTTCTTAAAATAAAGTATATATCTATTTATTTTTTATTAAATTACTCGTAACTTTTACAATTAATTTATTATTGTCACTCATGTTTATAATAAATAAAGAATGTTGTGGAAATATAAGGAAAAATTCTCTAAAAAAAGAACATTAAATTTAAATACGTGAATGAGAAAATTTTACATAAGTGAAAGAATTCGCAAATGTATGAGACTATTCAATGATTTAACACAATAAAGAAGAAGTAAAAGACATGCAAATCACGTTTATGAAGATCATCAACTGTTTTACATAACAAGTGGTGCTTCTATTTAGACTGAGTTAAACCATTATGAGTTGCAGGTTGATCTTAGTTTATTTACATATCAGAGATTGATTAATCATTGCTATTTTTTTTTTCTATTTATTGAACGTGTTATGTATAAAAATACTTTTATTTTCTTGAACAGACAACACCAAATTTAGCACATGTTTCAAAAAAATGTAAGATTTGTTGTGTTATAATATATACATTGTTTGTCAGAAACTTGGGAACGTTTTTAGACAATTTTACATATTTAAAAATGAATTTGAATCCTGTATAAGACCATGCATCTTGAACATTGCTTTTTAATTTGATAAGACTTCTCATATTCCATCATCTGAGATAATTGTAAAGGTTATATACATTTTGATGTTGATAGTTTAATCTAAGATTGTCTCTTGTTGTGTTTAACACACTTCTATCAAAGCATTTTTAAAACTTAAAAAGTTAAATCTAAATAAACATTACTAAAACTCTTCAATAGAAATATTTCTAAAATAACAATATAATAAAATAAGACTCAAAATAATTTAAAACTTCATTGAAATTGTGTCTGCATAAAAAGACTTTCCAGTAGAGAGCTGAATGTGACAGATTGTCTTTCACAATCTGCTTATGGCAAAGGGCTCTCAAGTCATAAAAGTGGTGGACCTATCTTTGAGGCAATGGTCCTCACTGGTCAATTTTCTAATTAATTTATGTATCAAAAAATATATATTTATATCTGCAATATATCAGAATTAAATTAAAAAAATAACCATTTTTTATTTTATTATATATATATATATATATATAATTAAATAGAGTTAAATATAATTTTGGTTTATTTTTCTTTTCAGTTTTAATGTTTTATTTAGAAAGTTCAAAATTTTAGTCCAATTTTCAGTTTTATTTATATTTATTTGTTACATTTAATTAATTAATCTATTTTAGTATTACCTTAAATAAACATGTTAAATCTAAAATTGAATTAAATCTAGTTTAACGTTTAAAATTTTAAATTCATAAATTGGAAAAAAATAAGTTATTGCATATTGTGAACTTAAATATACATCACAAACTCATGATTAGTAGTCAAACCAAATCTGAATCAAAACTTTTGTTATTTAATTAAAGGAGTTACTAAAATTTAATTTGAATTTAGATATGCATGTATGAAGAAAAGTTGAAACATGGATACGAACAAGGAATGTGGAGCCATGTCAATATAATGCATATGTTTAAATTTTGACAGGGGACAGCAGAAACAGTTGTCACAGATTCAGATCTTGTTAATATTTATTTCCATATAATTTTCTAGAAAATATTCTTTCGATATCATCAATTTTATCTACATTCATTTGACAATTGTTATTCACAATAAAACATTATATTAAAATAATAAAGATAAATGAAATTTTATAATAAAATAATAATTTATGAAATTGTAAATGCAAGAGAAAAGCGACAGTGTTAAAATATTATCACTCAATTTTTTAATGATAATATTGAAATAAATAAATAAATATTACAAAACTGAATTCCTATTAAAATTCAATTCAAATATTTTACTTTAGAATTAATAATAGCAAAATAATTGTTAACAATTAATAAATAAATTTGATATTTAATTTATTCGTGAAAATATTATTTTAATAAATAAGAACTCGTATACAAAGTCTTGTATTTTACGATTTTTTTTTCATTTTCAGTTGTTTTTTTTATAAAAATAAGTTTTTATAAAGTTAGATTTTCGGAACATAATCTGAAATATCAGAAAAAATAAAAAATAAGTTGTTATGAATATGAAAAATTGTAATTTATGATTATTTTCTTAACGGTTTTATTTCCTTTCAATTTAAGATACATTCTCTTTCATATATGAAAACTGACATTTTTGTTACATCCAAAGGAAAGAGTTTTCTGAAAAAAAAAATTCCGTAAATTTTATAAAAAAATGATATCATTTATAACTTTTATAACAATAATAAATAATTAACTATGGATATCTAGTTGATTATTGAAATAATTTTTATAGATATCTTTGAAACACTCAGAACACAGAGTGATTTATTCTTTATCAACTCAAGTGAAATTACCAACAACCCAAACAGTTTCACATGTGAAACAAATAAACAATTTGGTTTTGGTCGGAAAGCAAATCCACACTCAGATTTCTAAATAAAAAGTTTAACTCAACAATGCTTTTTTGTGCACTCGTGTTGGATTTCATTTTTAATGCTTATTTTTATTCATATTCTTTCTATTCATGTTTAAACTCCATTACAAATTGACTTTGACTCTGTTTGGATTCTTGTTTAGAGTGTTTCAAACTTATATAGAAGGATCAATTTAGTCACTGAATTGGATTTCTTGAAAGTGTACGAGACTTTCAATTTAGTCATAAAATTTAAATAAATTAAAAAATGTGAAAAACAGAAATCACCTATAAAATAGATCTCTTTTATTCACTAATAAATTGAAGGACTAGGAAAAATAAGTATATACTTTAAACAATTGCAAGGATCATTGGGCCTTAAACTTAACTCGAAATAGTAAATTTATGAATGCTTCTTTCTGCACCTTCATGTTTTTCTTCCTTCCTGCACCCATTATTTCAGAAATACTAAAATATCCTTTTAAAATTTACATTTCAAATTATACACTTTAAAATATAATTTCTTATATTATAGATTATGTAATTCATTTATATTCTAGATTATTTAGAATATAATTCTTATATTCTGAATCCTAAAATACAAGCAATTCGAAATACAAGAAGGTGAAAAAGAATATAACTGAGAAGATGAAGAAAATGAAGATAAAATGGTATTTTTACTTTTTCTAGGAAAGTTCTAAATTTATTTGTCATGTAAGTACGTCACAAAATTGAATATATTGTGCCTGAAATCAAGTTTCCATAAAAGTCTGCAAAATGAAAAACTTCTCCGAAATTAAGTTTGTCATCTTGAAACCCAAACAAGCACTTTACCCTTTTCTAAAAGGACCATTATGGGAAATTTATAAGTATTTCGATCTTCGCCTTTCAAAGAGGCAGTTGCTTCCTGCACCTTTCAAAGCTAGTCACAAGATTTAATTGATTTCTCAAAGTAGGTGAAGCACGCATTTAAGAGTACTAACTTTCACTTAGCCTTCTTCCCAAGAAATTATGAACTTTTTAAGGAACCCAGTATTAGGCTAATGCAAAACCCTTATCATATCCTCATGTCATTTTGTAAACAGTATAGGAATGAAACAGAAGCGTGAGTTGTATTCAATCCAATGTCATGATGGTAAATGAGAGGGTATGAAAGATGCTACAGAATGTTTGAATCATGTGATGACATATATTTGTGGTTTTAACTCTTGCTTTCTTCACTGATTCAGAATACATGCATGTAATCACAGCAATATATTCAATTTCTTAATGGTAAATATACAGTATATATCGTACAGAATTTTTTGAGAGTGATAAAAGGAAAAAAAAAAGTTAATCGCAACTGTACTAAATTAATTCAATGGCCATTTAGTAGGCTCACTTGCTATGCTTTGCTTTTGAAAGAGTTTTAACCAAACCCTTGGCAATCTTCCAGAACCAAAACAAATTCATCATTGTCAATACAGGAGGCACCACAAGCAAGGTGTAAAAGCCCAATGGGAAGATCTCTTTGACCTGAAAGTAGGGAGCAAAACATTTGATTTTATTTCCTAAAGGATGACCAAAGGGGAATTATGAAGTTATGTGTGCTGGGGAAATCACAGAGAAAACGCTTGCCTCATCAAAATGGGTCCACATGTGGATAAAAAAGAATATAAATAGGAAAATCCTTGCAATCTGCAGCACAAAGATATAAAAAGGGATAAAGTAAGACAATATTTCGAACCACCAAGTAAATTTGTTCCACACGTCCATCATTAATTTACAATCATTAGAATAAGAAACAGATCACAACAAAATTTGAACTCTTTGCTTACATATAACAGCTTGTTTCTATTCGGTATCAAACAGTCATGACTGAAGTTAAAAAAAATAGCTTTGAGAAATCGGAGCATTGAAATGTGTTTGTTCACGGAGGACATCATGCAAATGGAGTTCACAAAATAAAACAGAAAGACCTTCAAGCAAATAGCCCTTCCGAGTTTGAAATGTGGACAATGCACTAGCCAACCAACTATCCTGTTGAATTCAACTGTTACTTAGAAGTGCCTAGATCAAAAGTTAAATCACTTCGTTATAGGGACTAATCATACCAAGAATCAACATCCTGAAAGCTTAAGGTGTTAGGTAAAGACACTAAAATGCAATCATATCCTATTTTCAATTTTTAATCTATAGTTTGGCGTGTCGATAGTGTGGAAAATATGATGTATATTTCCTGATTTGGGAAAAATACAAAGAGGTATAAATAGAATAAAGGGAATGAACCTGTACACTAATCTATCACTGAAAATTAGGGAAATAATTCTCCCTATAGGTGTTGTACCTAAAGAAGGAGATAAAACTGATGTTATTAACATTAAATCCTATTATAGGCTATACAAATCAGAATTGGATGATTCTGATTGATATGAGCTAATCTCCAACAAATTCTGATTGATATGCGTTGATCTCCAACACTCCCCCTCAATCTAAGAAGTAGATGTCTGTCCTACCCAGATTTGATCTAATGTTTTCATGTGTCCCTTGGAAGAGCCTTTGTCAAAATGTTTTGTTTGTTAGCATGATGGAACATGGTCAACACTTGTAATACCATGGTCAATTTTTTCTTTAATGAAGCGTTGGTCAATCTCCACATACTTTGTCCTATCATGGTGGACTCGTTCTTTGCAATGCTTACAATAGCTTTATTGTCACACAATATCCTCATAGTGTAATTGATAGGAATTATGATTTCATCCAGCATCCTCTTAAGCTAGGTTCCTTGAGCCATGGCTCTGAATTCAGCTTCTACACTACTCCTTGCCACCATAAGCTGTTTCTTGCTTCTCCTCACCAAGTTTCCCCACACAAAGGAGCAGTAGCCAGTAGTTTAGTTCCTGTCAGAGGGGCATACTCTCTAATCCGAGTCAGTAGAGACTTCAGTGCTTGTGTTTGAGTTCTTCTTGAAGTAGAGCCCTCAACTTGATACCTTTGAGATATTGGAGGATTCTATTCGCTTTTTTCATATGGACCTCAATTGGATTAGATGTATATAGCAACTAGCCAAGCTCACATTAAACCCAATGTTGGGCCTAGTGTGAGTTAGATAGATTAGCTTTCCAACAAGGCCTTGACATATATCTTTATCAGCTGGTGGACTTTCTTCACCTCTCTTTTTCGATTCTATGGGAGTATTGGCAACCAAAGGAGCAGTAGCCTGTAGTTGATTTCCTGTTAGAGAGGCATCCAACCTAATCCGAGTCAGTAGAGACTTCAATGCCTGTGTTCGAGTTCTTCTCGAAGTAGAACCCTCAACCTGGTGTACCTTTGAGGTATTGGAGGATTCTGTTTGCTATTTTCATGTGGACCTCAATTGGATTAGATGTATAGCGACTAGCCAAGCTCACAGCAAACCCAATGTTGGGCCTAGTGTGAATTAGGTAGATTGGTTTTCAAACAAGGCTTTGACATCTATCTTTATCACCTGTTGGACTTTCTTCTTCACCTCTCTTTTTCGGTTCTATGGGAGTCTTGGCAACCTTGCACCCAAGCATGCTGGTTTCTTTAAGTAAGTCTAGTGTGTATTTCCTTTATGATACATAAATACCAATTTTTGTCCAAGCAAATTCCATCCCTAGAAAATATTTGAGCTGACCAAAGTCCTTGAATTCAAATTCTTTGGCCAAAAGTCCCTTCAGATGCTTGATTTGATCATAATTGTTTCCTGTGATAACAATATCATCAACATAAACAATGAACAATGCTACCTTCCCTTCCACGGAGTGTTTTCGACAAACATAGTGTGATCTGATTGACATTGGTTGAACCTGTCTTCCTTGACAACTTGAGTCAATCTAATCAAACCACACTTTCAGAGCATACACACCATGTTTGAGGTGTATATTTTCTTATTTGGGAAAAGCACAAAAGAGGTATACATAAAATACAAGGGAATAATCCTGTACACTAATCTATATCCCTAAAAATCAAGGAAATAATTCTCCCTATAAATGTTGTACCTAAATAAGGAAATAAAATTGGTCTTATTAACATTAAATAATATTATGGGTTGTACCAATCAAAATTGGATGATTCTGATTGATATATGCTAATCTCCAATAGATATCTCCAACAAATACGATAGGGTAAAAAACTTATCCTTTATGTTGGTCTTATCTTATTCATTAGTTCAAATATTTATCCAATGGGAGGTGTTGGGTTAGGAACAAATAAAAACGTCCTTTTCACCCTTGCCTCATACTGCACAACTTTCTTATTCAACCACCACTAGCATTTATACAATTGTTGTCTCACACCATAGCCATTATTTCAACATTGACAATTGCAACAACCACTATTATCACTACTCTTACTTTCATTGCTTCAACCACTATCTATGCATATCATTGTTGGATTGAGCGATTACTACTAAGTCAAAAAGTTATAGCCAAAGTTAGGACACAACTCTTTCTACTTAAGAGTGTAGTAACCCAAGCCCCACGATTCTACTGTGACTTGACCAACTTAATCTCTGCTACTGTACAACTAATGTTACCCGCAATAATCTCCCCCTCAGCAATTGACCATCGGGAATCAAACTCATAGCCTTGACTCTAATACTAGTTGTTAGGTTAAGCGCTTATCACTTTTTCAAAAGTTATAGCCAACCGTTAGGACGTAACTCTTTTTATTTAAGAATATAAAAGCTCAAGTGCCACGATTCGATTGTGACTTGGCCCCCTGACCTCCGTCACGGGACAATTGATGCCACCCACAATAGCCACAAGCATTGAGTTATTGTCACAACCTTTATTACAATCATCATCACCACGCACTGTCACAGTCTCACCACACAACCACCATTATTTTTATGGTTGCAATTAATGTTCTCACTGCCAAAACCATTGTTATCATTATCGCCAATATCACCACACATGATTACCATTATGATTGTCACCATTGCCATTGTTACTACATCATTTTGTTCACTAGTGCCTCTACCATCATTGGATCACTATTGTCACCCCAACACTACTACAATTGACATTATTTTCATTGCTTGCACACCCCCACTCAACTATCACCGTTGTTAACATGGTTATCATACTTGCGAGTAAACTCATTGAGTTTACAAGTACAAATAAATGTCGGTTAACTCATTGGTAAACACATTTTTTGCAGATTTAGAGTAGACACCGTAAGTCAAGGCAAACTCATGCTAACTAGCAAGTTTACAACAAGTGAACGTGTTTGTTGGTTAAAAAATTAACACCCTTTTGGTGTTCTTTTGGGAGTTTAGGGGCCTAACAAGCCCTCATTCCATTTTGCATCTCAACACAAAAACAAAGGACCTTCCTATTCAAGGGATGGAAGGGCAGAGGCTTTTAGAGTCCCCTATAGCCAAGAACTAAGGCCTCACAATGAGTAATCAGTGTTAGCTTTTCCCTCATGCCTTTCTTTGGTCATGGTTTAATATACTCGTGCCCAAGGCATATAGAAATCACAAGAATCCATCGTGAAACTGGTGCTTAAAAGTTAATGTGATGATGATACTATTCGTTAATCTGCATTCTATTTTGTGTATCAATCTAGAAACGAAGGCCTCCAAGTCCACCTTCGCTTCCTCTCTCTCAATTGCAAATCCTGCTTTTTCCTTCAAAGTAACGGTCACGTATTTCTTCTATCTCACTCATGAATCGATCTGCATCTATTCTAAAGCAACTTGGTGGAGCATTAAAGATTTTGTTCCCATGAAGGCTCTATTTTGGTGAAAGGTTGAGTCTGTTTTGTGATTTGGTGAATGTTAAATGTCATATTGTCAGTTATTCTGTACCCTATTTGTCATTTGGTTCCAATCTGTTGAAGGCTCCTTTGCTCTGTCTATTATTGGCTGGTTCATTCATGTAATACATTGCAACTCATATCTTATCCTACTCTTATCGTCTCCTTATAACCAACCTACCAAATTTGATTTTTTCAGAAGCCTTTTAAAGCTCAAGTGATCCACCCAAATTTATATGTGATGTATTAAAACAAGAATGGGGAAAAATATCTCCACAATGTTGCCTACTTAGGCATGCAATATGCAGTATACATTTTGTCAAGAACCCGTTTGATTATCCCTTTCAATTATCGTTATCACCATCACTACTCGTTCCTTGTGCCTCAATACATCACTCACCCAGAACCAAATGAAAAAATTAGAAAAATAACCATAAGCAATTCCTCCAAGTACTGTTATAATGGAATTAAAATTGAGACCAAAAGTATATTTTACAGTACCAACCACCCGAAGAACAATGCAGCACCATTCCATACATAAAGTTTGGAGCTCTTAAGACCAGCTGTGTCCAAGTGCCTGTATATATCCATTTAATGTGACAAGTCAATGGTGACTCACGTACATGAAATGACAGAATCAAAGTCTGAACAACAGAATTACCATCTTAGATTTACAAAAGGAGTTGTGCTCTCAGAGAATAGAACCATTAGGATGTAGATCTGTCCTTGACCACTTACCAAAGATTGAATAATTGAAAGCATGGACAGCCCGTGGTGTAAAACCTACATACGAATGAATGAAGTCAATCTACCACCTTCTAAACAGAAAACCTGGAGACTGTGTTCAACGTGCAAAAAAACAGAATATCCAACATTATCCAATGAATTAAACATGGCAAGAAGACTTAATATCTTTTCAACTTACGTATTCTAGACCACCTAAAGCTGGAAAATGCCAAAGAATCATTGCCAGATCTGCTACAAAATAACCTATAGATATCTGTAAGAAGAGAGGAATATGATATCACAAATAAGCCAACAGGATAATCATTACTTATAGAGCAAAACAATAATGTTACCAATAAGAATAATAGAGATAAAAATATCAAAAAAGAAGAAAAAGAAAGATTAAAAGAAGAGCGACATGGAAGTAATATTAAAAATGCACCACCAGCATGTGCATCAGATCAATATGGAACTCAAAATGATACTTGTCAAACTAACTTCCATATTTACAGTGCACAACTGAGGGGTGCACCAAGCATGCAGGAGTCTTTTTTGTTTCAAAGCATACAGAAAATGATTTGTCCCTCTTGCACTTGTTATAAAAGCTACAAAATCTAGAACTGAATGCTCCATAAGAGAAGACACAGGTTCGTTTTAAAAGCATAACTTCAACAAATCTAGCTTCAGCATGATTTAGTACTTAGTACCTAAAGAAGATTAAAAGCGGAACTGTACATTTTATCCATACCCTCACATGCATCATGATCATATTAGCCCAAATATAGTTAGAAATTAGAATGAAAAAGAATTTAAAATCAACATCTGACAAATCAAGAGTTAAATTTTGCTTGTATTGTCTTCAACATACCCCCAGTACCGAATTTGAGAAAGTAGATGATCGATTAATAACAAGTTCTTCTTGTGAATCCCTATTGAAGATGTCTGATAACACCACAAGGTAAAATGATGCAAATGATACAAACAGAGCATGAACTGTCGAGAATCCCCTGCATAGGCAAAATGTCTTAAAGTTAACATAAAAATTCAATTATGGACAAAATTAAAACAGAAATCTTTATACAGTTCATTTTACCGGTTATTCCATTCAATTTTCTCTACACGACTCAATTTGCCATATCCCGCGAACAATAGAGAACTCAAAATAGCAGTCAATCTATACACCTTCAAGAAGGAATTGAGGAAAGGATCAATTCTCAATAGCTAACTGTTAAACATAATAATCTCCAAGACTATAAATGTTTTAGTATTATTTCTCTATTCATCAAAAACTGACCATATATATTTAACAAGAGCAACTAGAAAAGGTAATGAATAAACACTATATGAATGTATAAAAATCTAAAAGTTAAAACTTTTACACTCTCGAATAACCAAAAGGGTAAAGACTGTAGGATATGGAGCTACAAAAAAGAATAAAAATAGTTAGAATTCATTTCTACCTAGACTAAGATATAGTGAATCAGAAATCACTTTCAAAGACATTTGCAGATTGTTATTAAGTGAAAATCAACTGGATATGAAAGCTATGAAGTAATAAACTCACTCAACATAATTTCAAAATACATACTGAAAAGCAAAATCATGCAGAGGTAGTGAAAGGCATTAAATCCTAATGTTAAATATAATCCTCAGTTGTTATGTTGACACTTGACAACAATGACAATACATCTTATTTTTGCATTAAATCTTTTGCTAACAAGTAAAGCATCCAATTTTTCTCTGGAATTGTTGTTAAAGGAGTGAGGTCATCATCTATGAAAAACTATACTGGGAGTAATATCAAGTAAATAATGAGTGAACCATAACTATTGAGAAGCCAGCAGAGCACTTAAGAAAGAAATGTTTCTATCCTAACCAGAATAAGAACAGTTGAAGCTACAGTCCAAGGTTATCCCAAAATTACCCACTTGGCCCCGTATCTACAAAGCCTTTGCCAATAACTCAACCATAAAGAACGCATAAGAATACAAGCTCCTCCCATTCAATTGAAACACTTGTTTTGCTTTTTCACCATAGACCACATAAAATCAGTCTATTCCAATAAATAACATCATTATGAAGATGTATAATCCTCAAGTTGCATCCTAAACCTTTAGCATTAGTATTAAAAGACTAATAGCGATTCCTACTCCATTAATCTCATATGCCATAACTGATCCTGCTTTTGGATAATAACATGCATGATTGTCAAATATCAATTCCCTCGTATATTTCTACATTCAATGTTCATCTTCGTCATCAGCCATCTTATATCAATTTAAGGAAAAGCATATTCTTAATCCCTCCCCACCCCTTCCCTCCTTTTTTTCTTCTTTTCCTAGTGATGTTCATAAAATGATATTCCATTCTCCTCCTCTATCAAGCCTTCAAAATTCTAATTTGGACAATAGAGACATAATAAGAGGCATTTGCAACATAAAAGACACTGAAAAATTGACGAAAAACTCATTTTACTTACAACAACACAGAAGAAGATGCCAGTGAAGACAGACCCCAGCCATTGAATTTCTTTGGTTGGGGTAGCAATGTCGTAGGAGGAAACCAAACCAGCCAAGGAACCAAAATAGAAAGTCAATCCCATCCAATCAACTTTTTGAAAGTACCAAACTGCATCAAACACATAATGCATGAGTGCCCCCACAACAATAAAAGAACCCCATTTGAAAAAGGAGGGTAGAATCCCCACTCAACAAAACATTGCAGCAAAAAAAATTAAAATTTTTCCCGTGAGTCATGAAAAAAGGAAAACTTCTCTACAACAGTTGCCTGTTATTTCATTTGCACACACTTCACGTGACTTTTCAGCACAAGTTGATCAATCAAACCATGATGACCATAGGAAAAGCCAGTTGAGAAAACTTCTTGGAAAACAAAAAAAACCCCATCAAAGGAGACAGGTAACAGGAAAAAGGGAAAAAGTCATTGGATTACATCATGTTCATATTGATATTAATTAATATAAAAAGAACAATAATGATGATGATGATGATGATCATTCATAAAATTAATAGCATACCAAGAAGAGAAGAGATAAAGAAAGAAGCACAAGAAAAATCAAGCATAAATTTTCTTAAGGAAAAGAAAAGGAAATTAATGGATAGAGAATGATTAGGTGACCCATTACGAGTAAGTACAGACATTGAATTGAAGCTTGAAACTTTAGCTGAAAGAGAAAGAGATTGAAACCTTAGCTGAAAATGGGGACACTGATAGAGACCGGGAACTGCGGAAGGAGGAAGAGCCTATTCAGCCATCTCAACGGAACATCAAATGCTTCCTTATGCTCAGTCAAAAACAAACGACTGATTGTACCTTTTTATCTGTCAACAGAGTAATAATAATAATGACAACCTTATGAAAATCTAAAAATAAAATAAAATTATACTTATTCACGATTCTGACACAATTAAAAAAGTATTGAATTTTATAATAAAAGAATCTTGGCAAGTTGTATTATTTCATTTTTGTTAAAGTCACCAATGTATTTTTTTTTACAGGAAAATAGGAGTGAAATTAAACAAATAATCAAAAGTTGAAAATAGGAGAGAAATTAGGTTTACAAAATTTAGTTTTTGAGTTTTGTGAATTGAAAACATAAATAAATAAAAATTCACTGACTATAGAAAAATTAATGAACAAGATTGATATCAATGACAAGATTAAAAAATTACCACTAACAACAATAATTACAACATTAAACTTGGTAAATAATAAGAAGTCCTATTTTTATTTAAAAAAATTTACACAAATTATATCTTAGTAACAAGAAAAAAAAAAGGTTGATAAGAATGTTATTATTTTGTTTCTCATCAGAACATTTCTTAATAGTATCATCATTATTATTAAACTTCTTTCATCTTACTTTTCTATATTTGTCTTTGTAACTATTATTAATATATTAAGAGTGAAAAAAGTTTAAATATGATTCTTCCTTTTTTCTATAAATACGCATAATTATTAAATATTTTTTTATTATCGTATAAACAAAAAATGTCATTTAAAAATATATACAGTTGATATCATGTTTTTAAGTAATACTCAAATCTCAGTTTTAGAATATTTTATTAGCATAAAGTCATTTTTCACAATGTCTTGGTCACCCTTGAATCTACTTAGTAAATTTAACACATGCACCACCCTTGGCAAAGGGAAATGGCAGCATCTATGCATGTGGAAAGAATTTGGTTATGAGCATAAAATATTGTTAGCTTAAATTCTAGGCCAAGTGGGATTGTGTACATATAAAATACAGTGTTGACCCAATACAAAATATGATAAATTAAAGAAGATTGAGAGATAGTGATTAGAATATGTTGCCTTAGGTCTATGATGAAGGAGGGGAAAACAATATATTGTGATGAAGAAGAATACATAACAATGATCTTCATGGCATTGAATTAGAATAATAGTGGTGGCAGTTTGCAGAGGCTTCTTGATTGGTGCATGGCAATGGTTAAACCAGAATAGTGAAATCGGAAACTAACCTTTTCTGATGCAACTATTAATAGTTTCAATCGCAACCACCATTTCTTTGGTGCGATGCTTAATTCAGAAAGCTTAGAACCTACGTTCCACAGCATGCATTAACACTAATTATTCGGATACTACTTCTCTTGCCCACCCATTGTTCTTATTTATCTCAATTTTCATTCTCAATAATGTCATTACCATCTGTTCAATCTCACAGACTTAATACTTAAAAGTATAAAAACTCAACACCATTCATTTACAACTATTTTTGTGTTTTATACTCTTAACACAGTTCAAAATCTACATATCTGTCATCGCTACCAACATTCAATCCGTGTCAGAAAATAACATTTCAATTTTATTCACTCAACCTGTCTACAATTCACTAATATGAACTAAATTCAAACAATTCAACTATTCCAATTTCTACCAAGCCTACTACTAAACAAATTTTTTAACAAATCAAAATATAATCAACATTTAAATTCAATTTATGTTTACTATATATTCTCTACTGTCATGACCTAATTTAAAATCAAAGTTAATCTTTCTTACCTAATAATGTTTTACTCTTTAAAGAATCTACTGTTTGAAAAGAGGAACAACTAAGGTTGTTCAAAGTTTGTAATTTACTTTTAGGAAGAGAAACCAAGAGAAACATATTACTACAATCTTAAACTAACTACATATCATTTTTTTTAATCAAGTCACACGTGCATCCTACAAAAGACCACATGCAAGCAAAAGAAGAGAAAAGAAAAAAAAAAAAAAAAAAAAAAAAAAAAAAAAACTTAAAACTTAAGGACATGAGACTTAATCTACACAAAGTTATTTTTGGATGTCTTAGACTTGATGTTAACTATTTTCTAACTTGTAGGTTCAAAAAAATAAAGAGAATGAATACCATAAAAAGGAGAAACTAATAAAAAAAAGTCAAAGTTTTTCAGATTTTAGAAAAATAGTGATTTTAGTCTACCAAATAATGAAATGGTGGTTATTATAATGCATGCGCCGTATATATTAATATTTAATCCCACCTTTTTTTTTAAGTTGGTAATATATATATATAGTGCTATCCTCACTTGATATATTTAGGTTAGTTAAAATGATCTTTGAGATTCAAGGACCATTATGTTCAACACTTTCCAATCTCGACTTCAACACTTCAGTAACTATTAAAGTTGTTATCATAGACTTGGACTTAAGTTCATAATAGTTCACCTCAAAACTTACATATATATATATATATATATATATATATATATATATATATATATATATATATATAAAGCACTGATTAAAGAAACTATCACTCACTTATTACTTTCATACTCACTTATACACCCTTCCTCACTCACTCACTTATACATCCTTCCTCACTCACCTCATTGATCAACTTACATGATTTGATTAACTTACATAATAGTCTAAGTGTATAATATAAGACACCACTTCAAATATGAGTTCAGATATCCAATAAATATAAAAGATAAAATTTCATTCATAATATCCAAAAGATGTCAAATACTTGATTAGGTTAAAATGTAATTAATTAATTATAATTGAATCTTTTTTTATATCGATAGGTCCTAATAAACTTTATTTTTGTTTAACTTTCTTTTCAATGGTCAAAATAACATAACAACCGAACATTGATTATTGAATTTGTGTCTATTGGATCAATTCGATCAACAATTACATTTATAATAATTTAAAATATTGATTTTGAATTTATTTGTCTTTTTATGAAATTTTTCAACTTTGTTACACCAGAGCAAAAATAGACTCTAGTTTAGTAGGTTTGGAAAAAAAATCATAATATGCAAAAAAAATCGTAATAAGTTTAAATTAATACTTGAATGGGGCACGTCATTGATTTAATATTCAGGTTTTCAAACCATTAAAATTAGTTTTATAGCATATCTGGAGAGGAAGATTTTGATTAATTTTGATATATATTTTATAGGAAAAATATTTGTAATTTCATATGTTTGGGACAACATCTAAAATTAGTAGAAATAAAATTTAAAAAGTAGTTTTATGAATTAAAAATTTGCATAATTGGCCTTGGCATCTGGAACAGCTGAATGAGTGCGTGCAGCATAGAATCTATTCATGTGGATAGAATTTGACTAGGCCTATGAATAAACACCATCTATGTATATACGTGAATGAAATAAGATATTTATTTATCTGTTTTCTTTTTTTTTTAATATATTTACCCATTTTCTATGTCATAATAATAAGAGTAATAATAATAAACTATTCACTTATATTATATAATAATTTTGCAGTATTATCAACAACATATTTTCAAAGAAAACATGTAACTTAAAGAATGAAGTAATGAGTAGCTGTCATGATTAGTTCCAAAAGTGATGAAAATTCCATGTTGAAAATTCAAAATCCGGTATATATAAGTTATGCCGACAATGATAAAGGTAGCTTTCTGCATAAAAATTACACGAAAGCTTCGATTTTTGGATTATTTTCTTGCTTGGAGCCTTAGAAATCCTAATGGTTGTTAAAATACTAGTATAGAATTTGAAATATATTAGCATTTTCACCAGCCACACAATCGTTACATACCTACTACCATTTGACTTGTTCTCATATTATATAATATTTGTCTCACATTAACCATCATTCTCTGCAACTACAGACAACTATTTGTTTGATGTATATAGCATCATAAAATATCAATCTTCTGATTCTTTGTTTCTGAGGGAAATTGCATATCTATACTTTGGTTTTCCATCTTATTTTGATGGTCTGAACTTGTACAATAGAAGAAAAATAAACTACATTTCTAAGAGCTAATAATATGATGCTAATACTAAATCTCAGCACACCTCCTTGGAGAATATCCCAGCCTAGACCTTTTCATATCATACAGAATGTGAAAATTCTGCTGTAGTAAGTTTCCAATAATTGTGAAATGAGAGTGATGAGGAGTTTTCAAAATTGCCAAGCAAATAACTTCATCCAGTTCATATTGGTAGAAATAGTTCTCTGCTGGGAAATTCCACTCAGCCCCATCTGCAAAATGAATCCCAAATTCAGGCAGCTCCACTTGCAGGGCTCCTGACACATTGTAACATGGAGACATAATAAAATCACCTACAGCAATTTGTTGCACTTTAATTTTCTTCTCAAAGGCTTCTTTGATAATACCATAAGCTGGTTCAGGGAAAAAAGTCAAGGTAGAGCCTGAATCAATAATGGTACCACCACTAGCACTAGCAGCACCTTCTGATAACCAATGCCAAGTTTGTTCTGGAATATCAAGCTCTTCCCCACCAACCATGATGGACTTTATTTGAAGATAGTAAAATGTATCATCTGGGGTTTCTTCTCCTGCAAGAAATGAAGTGAAGTTCATATTTTGGTTGTTCAATAGCTCCTTGTCCTCACCAAAGACCAATTTGCTGCTAGTGCTTGTGTTGCTGAATAGGTCAGTGAGACAATAAGAAAATGAGTGACCGTAGATAGATTGAAGCTGTGAGGAAAAGGAGAGAGGTCCTCTCCCAAGTCCTAACAACCCTGCAGCTCCATGAAAAAAGCCTTTATTCCAATGACCACAACCAAACATCACATCCACTACCGGCTTAAACTTTTCCCTCCCATTAGGCCAGGTGAGGTTTACAGTAAATTTTTCTAATGCAAAATCTCCTGTGGTGTTGGAACCATCTGCATATTCATAGAAATAAGGACATGTTTGGTTTTCATCTTTGCAAGGCTGAAGAGGGTCCGGGGAAGAAACCAGTTGGCACTGAGGATCATGGCAGCTTATGTTCCTATAAGAACTAGAGTCCTTGGGATTATAAAGGGGTCCGTTTTGTTCAAAACAATCATAACAAGGGTCACATTGAATCCAACTGAGGTCACTGCCAGTGTCAAGTATCAGCCAAACATGTTTAGGAGGTGTTCCTACAAACATGTCTATGAAATACTCTCCTGTGCCAAGAGATGCTCCAGACTTCAAGGTTGCCATAATGCTACCTGAAAACTCATCTTTGGTAGATTCCAATGATGCTATAAAAGCATTAGAAGGGTTGCTCTGCTGCTGGATGAAGATACTTTCCTTTTTCTCTGTGACGTTTCTATGAAGAGTCTGAATTCTGACCAAATCCCTGATTGCTGAGTCCAGTGCATGTGTTTTAGGGTCGTTGCCATGATTCATTGGCCTACGCCTTAGGCGTAACATTGTTGACCTTTTGTGAGGATTTTCTGACATGTCATAAACTCCATCTTCTTCCTTGTTCAATCTGGTTGGTTCTGAACTTGTGGCTTTCATGTAAGATTCTTTCTTGGTGAGAGTTGGATCATTGGTGTAATCATTTTGAGCATCAACTTCAGTGCACGTTTTGAAAGTGACACAGAAAATTGAAAAGAGGACCAAAATAAGGGAAACTTTCATGACCATAGTTCTTTACTCCTTGTTTGATGGCATATAGAAGAAAAGATAAGAAAACTAAATTGAAGTTCTAATCCTAATGCCTGTAAAATGGGGATAGAGAAAGTATTTTCTTTAGAGAAAAGAAACAAAATCCAGAAACAGAACAAACTAGGACAACAATTCACTAGTTGAGAAGTCTCAGATCACAGAAGTCCAAATTAAGTGTCACAGGTAAGATTCTGTAATCTGCATGTATAATTTATTACATAGTCCTAATACAAAAAACCAATCTAGGACAAATGCATAAATAGACATTGACTTTTGTTCCTTTTTTGTTGTTGTCATAAATGTAAAACAAATATCTAATGTTTGACTAATTAAAGAGAAGAGCAAGCTTTTCACACGGTTGTAGTTCTAGATAGGAAAGTCACTTCATTAGCTCAGATAAAGTAATAATGCAGAAACGAGTTGAAGATTCAAGTTATGACAACCATTTGTTAACGTGTGAAAATTTTTTAGAATTTCTTGTATACTTTTGAACAAAGGGTATATTTTATTCTATGGTATTCAAATCAGTATATATCTAGTTTATCACTTAATACTTGTTCCAGCTAAATAATGTTTAGTGGAATTTAAAAAATCTACAAGAAATTTACAGAAAAAAATCTTACAGAATATGAAATTTGAAGTAAAAAATAACACATTGTAGTATAGCTCCATTCAATTATGAACTAACCAAACCACATATGGAGACTGACAATGAGAAATGACAGAGGCATTGTTTGGATGAAAGGGAAGATCCACCTTGATTTCTTATATCGACTATTAAAGTTCCATGTGTCATGGTAGGTTAAAATATGACATAATGCAAGCCAAGTGGAGGTTTCATGTTGACATTTGAACCTTCCTCCTTTCTTCCACCAATTCTTTTCATTTCTCTTTTGGTAGACTTCTAAATTTGACACATAAAAACACAAAAAAGTCTTCTGACAAATATTAATGATAGTATCTTCCTTTATTTATCTCTTGGATGCTTCTGAATTTGAAATTTGCATTTCAAATTTTGAAATAATTAACACTCCAAAAAGTCTTGGACAAACATGTTGATACCTCCTTTGTTTTATACATGAATACCATCCTAATACTAAAAACCAAAACAGTGACATTATATGGCAATAATGTGTAGAACAATTGGGGTAACTAGTCGGAGTTGGAAAAAATCAAACTTTAAAAAAAAAATCAAACTATTCTAAATTAAATTTTTATATAACACAAGTAGCTTTGATTTTGTAGGTATCATTGAGCATATAAATATCTTGGTCATAATGATCAAACACTAAGATTCAATGCTATCTACACCTATTGCATAGCAACAAAGAAACAAACATAATTTAAACTTTCCTTTATTCGAAACTCCTTTTTATTCTCAAATTCATAACAACCATTCATTTGTCTTTTGAATTTTGCCACGTCACTGTAATCACTAATTGGTATGACATCAGTGTTACACGAAAGCCAAACAGTACTTTATATCCCATAATACAATGTTCTGTCTTATTTTCTAACCAACAGATAAGGCGCAACAGAGAAAGAATTGGTTAGCTTATTTTGTAAGCAATGAAGTAAAGAACAGGGTTCTATTCTTGGAAGAAGATGAAGATACTAAACCTATAGAAGCTGATTCCATTGTTGAAGTATTTATTAGTAGTTTGGTTGGTTGTTGCCATTGCCAACACAAAGGAAGAAATAGGAGTGGTTTCTGGGTTTAAGGAAGATGTTTAGTTTAAGGAAAAAAACCGTTGAAAAACGAAACTCTCGGGGTGATATAGTGAGGAAAGAAGAAGTGGTTACGCTCACCAAAAGAATCCATGCTTCAACAAAAACACAACCAAAAAAACTCCAAACTCCCCCAACTGATTGGAACCCTAAATTTCCTCTGCCTCTTCAAAACAGTAAAGTTCCTTTGCCTCTTCCACCCAGTAAATTTCCTTTCATGCTTCTCTTTTCTTTTCATCATATTTTTCAATCCATTTTCATTCATTAATTATTCTTAACTTCACATGGTTGCATCTTTAAACAATACCATTATTATTTTGTTTGAATTATATATATTCAAACAATATAAACACATGTTTTAGATGATATCTAATACAATAAAATATGTTTTTTTTTTCTTTCACTGGAACTCTCAGAGTTTATTTTTAATTTTCTTAAAAAATTGTGTATTGTTTTTTGAGCAAATGAATATTTTTAATAAATATAAAAATTATTTCAAAGATATCAATGAAGATTGAATAAGAAGAGGAAGGAAGATATCAAGAAGTTTATTCTTTTAATTCTATTTTTTTATACGATAAATATTTTTTATGCTAATAAGTTACCTGAATACTTATGTTGTGTTTTAATATATTTTTCTTTACATAATCTTATGTTATTTTTTTCTGATTGTAGGGACTTCGTTCAAGGATCAAATGCAGATACCAACAAAAGAAGGTACTGATCTTACAATGAAATATCCCATTTTTTAATTTTTCAGAAATCTGAAATTTGAAAATATATTTACCATAAACCTCCATAATTCAAACAATCGAGGTACCAATATTTCAATAAAATATACCATTTACTTAATGATACAATAAAATATTTTATTTTAAAAATTGAAAATATGCAACAATATATGAATTATACAAGCTTGATTAGTATAAACACATACTTGCCTTGTACCTAATTTTGGTAAAAGATGTTTTCCGTTTTATTAATATTTTCAGAGATTAATTTTAGTCTTTCTTACAAATTTTGTACATTTTTCGTTTCTTTAATTTTGAAATGCGTCATTATTTCTAAAGCACCATTTAAGGACACACAAAATATTATTAAACTACTTTGAAGATAACAAATGAAGCATTTCAAATTTATCCGGAGAAGGGAATAAATTTTTTTAAGTATATTTTAATTACTTCATCTCAAATTATATGTTATATGCATTAGTTATTAATATTTTCTTTTTCACTTATTACAGGGCGTCAAGTGGCCGATATGAATAAACAAGACATAGGTACTAATCTTATAATAACATGTAAATGAGATTAGTCTCTTAGTTAGTGATATTAAGAATAAAATAAAGTATCATTTAAGTAATATTACAATAAATAAGCCAATTTAAAGTTTTAAACAATATTGACACATGCGTTACCAAATATTATATAGTATATATTCAAGTATTTCTAATACAATATATATATATATATATATATATATATATATATATATATATATATATATATATATATATATAAAATATTATATATATATATATATATATATATATATATATATATATATATATATATTTAAATTTAAAATATTATAAATATATATAATGAAAAAGTAAATATTCCAAACACATACACATAATAAAAAAACATGTTACATTAAAATGAATATTTTTAATAATATAAATTTATTTTGTGCATGCATGTTCCAATAATATACAAGAACATATGTTAAACGCATAATAAAATAAGTGGAGAGCTAATGTAAACTTTGTGCCTAGAAGTTTTTAATTTTTTTTTTTCATAATAAAAAAAGAGAGAGACAGATAGAAAGAAGTTTACTCTTCTAAACCTTTTTTTTTTTTTTGGTACTATTATGAAATATATCTTAAATATTTTAGTATTATTTTTAACTGCCACAACATGGTTGAGTGAACAGAAGTAACAAATTATTAATAGGCTACCCTGAATGCCTATGGGAATCCCTTTTTCTTTATTCATTTGTGCTTTAATATTCTTTTCATTATATAACTTAATTACAAATCATATGCCATTTTTTCTGATTTGCAGGGTACCTCTTTTACGAGCTTCTCACACGACAACAACAAGGTACTACTTTTACAATGACATATCCCGTGTAATTAATGTTACAAAAAATGTTTTAAATCCAAATTTTAGAAACATGTATACAACATACACATTTATTTATTTATTATTAAAATAAAATGAATTAATGTTTTAAGATTATTTTACTAATTACTAGAATCTTATAAATTTTCTTGTAGCATTCTATATATAATGTATTTCTAATACATTTTTATTATACATAAATATTTATAAAAAAATAAAATGAAGTTTCTGTATTTTTTTTTGTACGTATTCATATATAATATAATCATCGCAGTTTAGAATATAAATAAGATATATAAAAGTAAGTTGTTTAATAAAATTTTAATATAAGAAAAAATATATAAAAGAAGACATTTTAATTTACAGAACACAACCATTCAATCTTTTTCAAATATCAACATATAGTAATAATATAGATCACACATTTATCTATACAATTTAGGATATTCAACAAACTAAATATCGACTAACACTTCTCAAAAGACCGAAGACTCATATTAAGTAAGTCCTACCATATACTAACATCTATTCCAATATATAAGATTTAGATTTACAAACAAATAGACTAAGTTCATTACAACCTAAGCCATGTATCAACATATGTCAGAATGTACAAGAATTTTAGGGTCAGTTCAATACAACTCAAGTCATGTATCCACGAATGTCACGATATGTCAGAACTCTCCCCTCAACTCTCATCACCTGATATTTTTAATTTATGTGATTCAGATCTCTATTATAACATAGGTGTCAATATTTAATATACAAATCAAACAATACTTAACATACCATCCTAGGTGTGTAGCCAAATAATCATACAAATTTCACCAATCTCAATAAGTACATCCAATATAACTCATTTAAATAAAAATACAAAATTAATTAAATTTACAACTTAATATTCATTTTACATTAAAAATGTTATGGTTCAAGTAGTAACTTTGAGCCAATAAGTTCAAGTGTCCATTTTCATTTAAAACATGTATATTTAGAGGGATTTTTCCTTCTTAGTGTTTGTTGGATAAGTTTAAGTACTAAAAAATTAATTCAATAGTTAGGAGATGTAGGATACTAGAAAAATGAGTTTTAGAATCCAAAGATTTAGTTGTTGTTGAACTCCCAAAATTTCGGTAACAAAATCTTCTACTACAAGAATTTGCAAATTTAATGACTAATAATCATTGACGCATTTGAATAGATAGTAACAGATTTAAATCTGTCAATAACATATCATTACTAATGAATTTTATCAACAGATGATTAAGCGGTCAATTTATCGACTGATCAAATTCATCGATAATTACTAACGAATAATTGATGATTAATTTATCTAAGTACAATAAATTATAATAAATTATAATTTTATTTATAATAATTATTACTTTAAATAATAAATTTAATTGATTAGAATATACAATAAGTAATTATTTATGACATATAAAATAACCAATTATATTTTAACATAATCTATTATATATTCTAAAAATAATTTTAAAGTAATTTTGAAAAACAAAAGTTTAAGTAGCACAAAAAAAAATAGAATATATATATATAAAGAATATAAGAAATTTAATGACTAATAATCATTGACGCATTTGAATAGATACTAACAGATTTAAATCTGTCAGTAATATATCATTATTATAAAAATTTGTAAATTTAATGACGGATAATCATTGACGCATTTAAATAGATAGTAATCATATCAATAAATTTAAATCTGTCTGTACCATATTATTATTAATGAATTTTATCAACACATAATTAAGCAGTCAATCTATCGACTCATCAAATTGGTCAATAATTACCAACAAATAATTGATTAATTTATCTAAGTATAGTAAATTATAATAAATTATAATTTAATTTACAATAAGTAATTATTTATGACATATAAAATAACCAATTATATTTTAACACAATCTATTATATATTCTAAAAATATTTTTAAAGTAATTTTGAAAAAAAAAGTTTAAATTGCACCAAAATATATATATATAAAGAATATAAAACAAAAACACACGTAAAATTCTAAGTTACATCATAAAAGCAAACTATAGTCTAAAAGTTTTGAAAGTTTCAAGATGATGAAGAATCTTTCTCTTCGCCTTATATCACCACTATATATTTTGTAATAAGTATCTCTGCTACAATATATAAAATTTAAAATATATAAATGCTTACAAGTTTAAACAACATGCATGCATGCTTAGAAATATAAAAGTTTTTAAGAACATGTACACATAATAACTTTCTTATTTAGTTAAACAACTAAGTATTATTACTTTAGCCTGCCTTATAGATAAACTTTAATTAATTCATTCATATTTTTAGTTTCTCAAAAATTTTAAATTTGAAAAATATGTTTACCATATTTTATATGATTTATAAAATAAGATTCTCATTAATTTTTTTCAAAAATGATTTTTGATCAATTTTTTTTAATGATTTTGAAAAAAAAACTTAATACTTGTTTTATTTATGTTTAATAATCTACATTTCCTTCTTATTGTTTTTTCTTGAATCTCTTATTCTCCTTCTAAATATTGTAGTTTTCTGATTTATACACAAGGTTATTGTAAAAAAATAATAATAATAAAAAAAATAAATAAATAAAAAATAAAAAAATCATCTTCATGTACATCTAGGACATATGGGTGTGTTTAGATTAAGTAAGGTGGGGTCAGAAAATTTTGTAAGAACAAGTATAGGAAATATTAACAAAAGAAAACATGATACACAAAGTTATATAACACACAACTAAATTTAAGATTATAATTCTACTTCATTATTAAGAATAATCTTTAGAGAAACTGGTCATTTTAAAAGAAGAGGAACATTGGATTAGATTATTTTTTTTATAAGTCTAAATATAGTTTTAACCTTTGCAAAATTAGCAAGTTTAATTAATTCTGGTCTTCTTAATTTTTTTTCTTTGTTTTTCACCCCTATATAATTTGAAATCACAAGTTTTAGTCTTTAAAAAAATGTGTAAATTTTAGTTCCCGTAAAATATATATCTGATTTTTATCTCTGAAAAATTCAAATTATTGTTTTTAATCTCTAGTATCCATTTTAAAATAGATAATATATCATTTGTTGATATATCTTATTAATTATTTTAAATGCGATATGCTATTAGTATATCTTACTTTTCACCTTTTTGTTAACTTCACCTTCTGTTCAACACATAAATAGTAAATTAGAATTCTTCTTATAAAAATCTCGAAATAAAATTTCATTCATATTTAAATTCAATTAGTGTTACATAAAACTAAATATAAAAAATATTGTTTTTGATTTTAGAATATTTTTAAAAGAGTAAAATAAAAATTCATTCATTTTGCAATAACTATTACTTCATCTAGACTGATTTTTTCAGTACCATTATTGATTGGATGAGAAATCTGATTTCACTCGATTTTTCCTCTTTTAACAATACCTAACTCAAATGATCAAATTCACTAATTAAAGTTTAGTTTCTTAAATTATTAATCCTTTGATTTGAAATTGTTAAATACAAGTTCAATAGTTTATTGGTTATGATATTTGAACAGGTGGCTTTTCTCAGAGAAATGGCTTTTCTCAGAGAAATGATAAGTATTATGATGGAAAGGGTTCAGATGCAGAAGGTAGTGATACTGAGGATACACATTATGAGGAATCTGAAGCCGAAGATTTAAATTCTGAAGAATCTGAAGCCGAGGATTTAAATTCTGAAGAATCTGAAGCCGAAGTAAATTCTGAAGAATCTGAAGCCGAGGATTTTAATTCTGAAGAATCTGAAGCCGAGGATTTAAAATCTGAAGAATCTGAAGCCGGGGATATAAATTCTGAGGAAGCATCAGAAGATGAGGATTCAGATGATGAGCCACCAAGGTATGTTCATGTCTTCACAACAGCTTAATCAAAGGAAAATCATTACTATTGTCAAAGAAAAAAAAGAAGAAAGAGTTCATCAATAACAAGATACTCAAGGACCTCTTGGAAATTATTCATTGACTCTTGAGTTCAGTTTGTTTTTCTATTATCCATAAGTAATTCATGATAGATTATATAGTTTTTTTGTTTTTAATTTCACAAATAGCAATCATAAGAGAAGGATATAAACAAAAGAATTTTTTTTTCCTTCTCAGCATATCCTCATTTTTAGATTTGCATGTGATTTTCATCAGGTGTGTCTAGGGTTCATCATTTCTTCTTATATGAATGTAGGCGCATCACGGATATCGATCGAAGCAGGCGTAATTTGCCTATGGAGAGGTAAAATTACGTAAACTATATATTAACGTGACTATCCACAACAAAGTAGTGCAATTAATAATGAGTTAATATTTTGATACTGTATTCAGTAAAATATAATTATTATTTAATTTTATTATTTTATTGTTATCCTTTGTTGTTTTGTTGTTAAACAGGCAGGACAGAAACAACTACTCTTTTGCTGTTAAAAACTGGCAGGACATAAACTACAATCATGGTTATGGCCTAATGAAGAGGGGGAATTTCTCTTAAAGTTAATATGTAGCCATAAACTGCAATCAATGGCAGTAGCTTAATTATAATAAAATGCAATTCAAGCTCAAGAACTTTGCAAGCTTATCAGCATTCTGTTAAGTAATCAAGGTTTTAATGTTGTTGTTAAATGTCTGTATAATCTACCACTAACCTGGTTTGGATGCATGTTTGTAAACTTATTTTGTACAATTATAAGTGTGTGCTTCTATATATGACTCATATTATCCTAAATAACTTTCATGAGTGTTCTTCCTCTACATGGATGTGACTCAGAGAACTTTATTTTTGAAATGTATATGCATCATTATAATGGGAAGTTAGCAAGATGATAACCCAAAAATATCAAAATCACAATCGTAAACCCTTAAAATATGTTATTTCAGATACAAATAAATCTGACTTAGGTCATGAATATTTAATCTCAATTAGATTCAAATTAATCAATTCTAACATAATTTCAATTTTATAATAAAAAATGAAATCTTGTATGAAAAAAATGCACTTAATGTAGATCTTTGTGGCAGTTGTTATAGATCTTTGTGACAGTTGTTATTTGTGGCACCTAAATATGTAGATCTTTATTCGGGAACATCAATACCACTGAGATGAAACTCGTATCCGAATATGCTCTTTGAAAGATAATAAGGTTAAGTGTGAGCAAGAATCTAAAACTTGATGATGATTAATAATCAAGATCACTGAGATCCCATCAAGCAAAATTCATCAAAAACTCAGTTCTTGAGCACAGATGAAAACCAAAAAACGGATGTCTCATAAGCTGATTTCTCTTGAACCAGAGGTTGATGCTGGATTCCTTTTTCTTTGAAGTTGGTTAATTAATATGTGTGCTTTGTTGGCTTACCGTGCCTTGTATTGCAACTGAAATCTTGATAATTCAATGAATCGTGAAATCATCCTTCCGTAATGGGGTGACGTTGAAAACATGGCCTCAGCGTAGAAACTTGACTCTCCTTTTCTTCTCGTCATGATTATGCTGCCAGTGTAATTACCTTTCTTTTTATTGCTCATAAAAAGAATGTTCTCAATGTAATTAAATCACTTTGGTTTGAAAACCAGTTTTTACATTATTTAGAATGTTCAAGTATTTTGATTTTAACAGTGGTTTGATTAACTTTGTTGATTTTTACAACTTTATACATAGGTTCTTCTTCAAATTAGACTCAACAACTTTTTATTTTTAAAATAAAAAAAAATATATTTTAACAATTTGAAAGAGTTTTAGTGAATAACCTAACGATTCACAAGGTTAGTGAGAAAAAAATATTCTACCGTTCTTACTAATTTTAGAGTTTTGAATTTCTGCTTATTTTAGGTGGTTGCATAAATTTTTATTTATGTTTTGTTCTTTATAAGATTTTATTCACTTATTCTTCTCAATGTAAATATCTATACGATATTTTTAGATTTTCATTTATCTTACTCTTTGAATATACTCTAATTACCTGATCAGTTTATGTTAGTGATTTGATAAACTAGTGTTTTTACTGTTTGTCAATTTATTTGTAAGGTTTTTTTTTTAAAGTTCTTATTCTACTCTTTGATACTTTACAGTGAGATTTCTAAACTAGGTGTGTGGTTTCTGTCCTTCTCATAAGATTTTTATATTAAAATTTATTTTTTCCTCTTCTCATTCTTGAATTGTTGTATACTATACTTCTCTTATTTCGTAATCTTATCTTTTCCATCACCAATTTCCCTGACATTTTGCATCCTAGATTGTATGACAAAAAATCTAATAGAAAATTAACAACATCACTTTGATTAATATTAATTAAGATTAATTTTTTTATTTTAATTAAGATTAAAATTAGTATAATGTAATTCAAAATAAAATTATATCATATTAACACGTAATTTATTTAAAATAAAAAATAACTAACATTTAATTAATGTCGTGTTAAATAATATAAACTTACATGATTTTACTTTCACAAATTCAAATTCTTGTCACGGATAACGTCGTTTTCATAACAGTACAATTTACTTGTATATGGATAATTTTTTTCAAAACTTATCCGATTTGATAATTCTTTAGCAGAATTGCACCATTTGAAAAGTTTTCTATGGAGTAATACTCCGAATTTATCTCTTATGTAAGTGCCAAACATCTTCCTTGTGAAGGGACTTATTAGTGGGTGGTGAATATATTCGTCATGTCCATGGCTCAATATTCTTAAAAAAAAAAAAAAATAGTTTTTAAACCTGAATCAATGAAACCTAACCTAGTGATCAGATGCTATAAATGCGGTAGAATATGACAAAGTTTGCATATTGATAGCTTAATTCGAAAGCAGAAGAGTGGAATGGGTGAATTCTCGTTCTCGAACATAAATGAAATCCTCAGAGCTTTGAGGCAACAAAGCAATCTTTATAGTAGAAATGATGGCTGTGGACCAACTCTGGTGCTGTATCCACAAGTGTTCATAAACCAAGACGGTAACACTTTCACAGAGCACTCATTCAACAACAAAGGAAATGGAAACCAAGATTGTTCTTCTGCAGACATCAACAGCATTGTTCCAGCCATCAGGACCAAACCCTCCTCTCCTTCTCCTCCCATTCACACTGTCTCCACCAATCCCAACCAATACCATTCTTCTTCATATGCAGGTATAAGTGCTTATTTGTACTACTTTTCAATCAAAATTAAAGTTTCATTTGGATAATACATGAAATAAAAATTTATATTGAAGATTACATATATTATTATTAGAAAGTAAGTTTAAGTGTAACTTAACCTTATAAAATTAGCTTGTAAAATGAAGATCGTACCTACTTATATACTTATATACCATGAATTGACATTATCACTACTTGATGTAAGATCTCTAACACACTCCTCTCACGCCGAGACTACTCACTCAACTCGTGCGTGAAAAACTACATATTTGTGGGTAGTGGCCTGATAGGCCTATCAATCTTTGTTAGGATAGTCTCTGATACTATATTAGAAAGTGAGTTTAAGCCTAACTTAACCAACCTTACAAAATCAGCTTGTAAGGAGAGGATTGTCCTCACTTATATATCATGAATTGACCTTATCTCTAGTCGACATAAAATCTTCAACATATATATTTTTTAAACTAATCTCAAACTATAGTTAGAGAATAGCAAAGACAACTCCAAGGACCGTATATAAATTTCAAATTTTATTTCCTTTAGAATCATGATACTTTGATATCCTTACGCGTCATTACACTCATTAACATTGTTACATGGTAAAAAATAATTTTTTATTCACTTATGTATGCTACGTTCATATCTGCTTTTCATTTTTTATTTGGTTTTCAAAATATTTATCAACAAACCACATATCAAAACAGAGAAAATCACTTGAATGTTGTTACTTTCCATAACATTATAATTGTATCTTTTTAAAATAAGAGGAAACATGAACACACGAGACTCTTATTTTCCATATCTATTAGACGAGTTCAAAAGTACTTATCAGCAAACCACATCAAAACAGAGAAAACCACTTGAACTATATTTTTTTCAAAAGGAGACCAACATTAACGACGCATGAGGTTTCTACTTTTCATATTTGCAACATGAGTTCAAAAGTCTTTCTCAATAAACCACATACCAAAACAGAGGAAACTATCTGGATATGGTATCATACATTTTAAAAGAGTTTCATAATTTCTTAAAAAATCACTTAGATATGACTGTCATACCTTTCAAAAGAGCTTCATAATTGACTTATTAAAATATTTTTTTTATATCAGGATGTGAAATATAGGAGTATCTTTTAAAAGCTATGTCAAAATATCATTTTCTTTTCCTTTAATTCTCCCTTGCTCGTGTTCCTTTACTCTTTTTCTCACACTTCTTAATTTTCAATTTATTTTCAATGATTATTTATTAACCTAATATGGTTAAGCTCTTTTCTTAATTACTTCTTGTTAAGGCATAAGGATGTGTTTGCCGTTTTTTTAAATGTTCTGCTATCACATTTTAACACTATATATGATTTGGTTTAATCAGAATATGAATCTGATTCATTTGGATGTGATTAAGTCAGTTAGAACTAATTTATAAATTTATTAATTTCATAAAAATGCATTATGAGTTTTATCTTGTTCCTGTTATTTGAAAATTTGAATGGTCTTTGACTTTAATTACATCCATATTTAGGTATGCAGAAGACAATTATGTGTGTAAGATGTAAGAGAAAGTATCCTTGCATAGAGAAAAACCAGGTTTATTGTCAAATTTGCGACATAACCAGCTATGGTTATTGACCAGGTAAAGTTATTAGCTTTTGATATTTAATAAAAAAAAAAACTGATATTAGAGAGACTTATGGAACAAATGTAGGAGATTAGGAGTGTTGGATATGTTTCCTTTTAAACTAACATTACAAAAAGTATGCAAAAAATAGTTCTGTATAGGGTTCTCAGTAATGGAGTAAATGAATAATTTAGTTTTCCAAATTGTGTCATTGTTATATTTGTTTTTTAAATTAAGGAAAACTCAAAAAGTCTCTTGAATTTTTTGGCTTTAAATATTTAAGATCCTGGCTTTAATTTATTTTCTTTTCATTTTTTATTATTTTAAAGTGATAATAGTAGTAACATATATGTTTAAAGATTAACATAACAGAAGAGTTATTTTCATGGACTTACATGAAACCTATTTTTTATAGATTTATTTAAAATATTCAACATCAATAAAATACCACTAAAGATACATTAATTAGTAATTCATTATATAATATAATTATTTCTAATATTTTTTTATCACATCTATTAGTGTATCCATTTTACTCACTCTTCTTTAATTTAAATAATCAAACTTCTAATTTTTTTTTCTCTTTTTTATTTTTTTTTCCCATTTCCTTCACCACAATTCAAAGAAAGCATAAAAAGTTATGAAACAGAATACTTTAGATATTTCTTTTCTAATATCTCTTTCCGTATTTTACCTTTTGTTTGGATAATAATTTATTAAGTTTTTACAAAATTTAAATACATTGAATTTATATTCTTTTATATTGTTTAATTTTTTAAATATTTTGTATGAATGAAATAATTTAAATTTCTTGATTATTTTATAGAATATTTCAATTACCACTAATATAAAAATTATCACCTTATTACATACATTGAATTGGAAAATATATGGTTGATATTAAATAATCCTCTCGTTGGCATGGATAGAGAAATCAGACAAATGTTAATTAAGAAACAGCTGTAACATACGATAGATAAATAATTCCAATAATTTCAATTGAAAAATAATTTATATCAACATCAGCCAAAACACTCGCATTTATAAAATAATAATTTTATTGACAACAATAATAAATATTCTAATTGACTTCAATTTTGAAAAATAATTCTACCAATATTATTCAATAAAACTCTTTTTAACATTAGTTATAAAATGGCTCACCTACATTTTAATCAACGTTGATAAAAAAAAATGAGATATTAACTATAAATAATCCTAGATTGTATAAATAAATATCTTATTAACATTAACAAAGAAATAACATTGTCTTACCAACAAAAATAATAATTTTGATTGTGACACTAAAAAATAAATATGATTGACTTTAACATGAAAAAAAACATTAAAATCAATTAAAACAAGAATGTTGAACCATCAATTCCATGACCTTGGTTTAAACTTATGATATCTCAACCAAATGCGAGTCAAAAAGAGGATATAAAAGAAGAAACTTAATTTTGAGATATGAGAGAGTGTGGACAATTTCAAATCCTTAAAGGTAAAATTTAAAATTCTTGAATTTTAATTGATTACTACTATCATAAATTCTTAAAATTTTATTTATTTTTTATCCAAATAACATATTTTGTTTTTAATTTTTCAATTTTTTATAAAAATAAATTAGATAAAGAAGAATTATGGAATCCTTATTTTAAGAAAAGAAATAGAGAAAAAATCTTTTTTTTTTTTAAGATTATGAGTCCTAACATGCAAATAAAAAGGAAAATAAATATAATATAAGGTATATTAAGTCGAATAATAATAATAATAATAATAATAATAATAATAATAATAAATACGATAACGATAAGTTTCACTACTTGAAATGTTATGCTTTATGGAAAAAATGGGAAGATTTATGTTCCAATGTGTTAATATTATGAAGAATAAGGTGCAGAGTGTGTCATCTGTATAATTATTACCTATGTAAGGCATTATATTGAATCCTCTGAGGTATCGATTTAATCTTGTCTCACTAATTTTTATTTATTTTTTATTTATAGAAGTTGAAATCGAAGTCTTGGGAACTCATCGAGAGTACTCAACAAAATGAGCAAGACCAGTTTATTTAAAAATGTATCAAGGTTAGACAAATTTGAAGCAAGAAGAATTATGTCTTATGTTTATGAGTTTAGAAATGTATTTAGGAGCTTAAACATTTGATAATATTATTGAGAACTTTTTGTGAAATATTGTGTTTTTTTATTTATTGAGGTTTTATTTATTTATTTGTTATATATGAAAAATCGGTTATACCTATAAGTGTTACATCTATACTTTATTTTCCTGTAAGATATGGTTCAATAGACTGACTCACATTTAATATAAAAAAATTAAATTTTTGAAGATATTCTTAAAATAATTTTATCCATGTATATTCACTCAAAATATAATATTAATGAGAAAGTCAAAGGTACTGCCTTTATTTCTCATGTGCATCCACTCATAACTGAATCAATCTAAGATTTTTTTTAATATAATTTTATAATTTCTTTAATATATAATTTTCTAATTCTAATTCTGATTTTCATTTATTATTTATTAACCCGATATGGTTAAGCTCTTTGAAAAAGTAATTGAGACATAAGAATGTTCGTGAATTGTAATTTTTTTTTCTTAGTCCAGGTGATTAAATTAAATCCATCCTACCATGTATTATTTGCTTTATTCAGAATCCGAATCTTATTCATTTGGATGTAATTTACACGAGTTTGAATTAATTTTTGTATCTCTGCTAAATTTTTATATCAATTTAGTTTAATAAGAAATGTATTGTAAAACGAGTTTAATAAGAGTCAAAAAGAGGATATAAAAGAAGAAACTTAATTTTGAGATATGAGAGAGTGTGAACAATTTCAAATCCTTAAAGGTAAAATTTAAAATTCTTGAATTTTAATTGATTACTACTATTATAAATTCTTAATTTTTTTAATTCAAATAACATATTTTGTTTTTAATTTTCAATTTTTTTATAAAAATAAATTAGATAAAGAAGAATTATAGAATCCTTATTTTAAGAAAAGAAATAGAGAAAAACTCTTTTTTTTTTTTTAAGATTATGAGTCCTAACATGCCAATAAAAAGGAAAATAAATATAATATAAGGTATATTAAGCCAAATAATAACAATAATAATAATAATAGTAATAATAATAATAATAATAAATACGATAAAGATAAGTTCCACTACTTTAAATGTTATGCTTTATGGAAAAAATGGGAAGATTTATGTTCCAATGTGTTAATACTATGAAGAATAAGGTGTAGAGTGTGTCATTTGTACAATTATTACCTATGTAAGGCATTATATTGAATCCTCGAAGGTAATCTTGTCTCACTATTTTTTTATTTTTTTATTTATAGAAGTTGAAATCGACGTCTTGGGAACTAATCGGACTACTCACCAAAGCAAGACTAGTTTATGTAAAAATGTATCAAGGTTAGACAAATTTGAAGCAAGAAGAATTATGTCTTATGCTTATGAGTTTAGAAATGTATTTAGGAGCTTAAACAATTGATAATATTATTTAGAACTTTCTGTGAAATATTGTTTTTTTTTCTATTAAGGTTTTATTTATTTATTTATTATATATGAAAAATCAGTTATACCTATTATAATATCTTATAAAATAGTTATAGAATAAAAACTAAGAATTTAGTTTTAGAAATAAATAAGATCATACTTATTTTTTTAACATAACAATTGTTTAATTAAATAAAAGATAGTTATTTATTTTTTATTTTATAAAACCACTAACTTTCTTTCTAAGAAGATATTCTATCTCTAAAAAGATATTCTATTTTATTTTTATAAAAATTATCAACTCTCTCTAAGAAGATATTATGTTTTATTCTAAACAAAACCACCATCTCTCAAACATTTTCTCTTTAAAGTTTTCTATCTTCTCTCTAGATTTTGTGATCTCATAGGTTATCAGAAGAATGACAATTAGAGGACATCCCTAGATTCATAACGTTGAGTAGATAAAGAGTGTCCGATCAAATCCTTGAACAGAATTAGATTGCCCATGATTTTAGGGTTTTTGAGTATCTCTACTCTATAGGGGTGAGGGAAGCTAGTTGTATGTTTTCTTATAAATGTTTGTTACCTTTGAAATATAAATTTATTTAGAATTATGATATTTTGTGAGGTAGCTAGTTGTATGTTTCCTTATAAATGTTTGTCTCCTTTGAAATAAATTTATTTAGAATTATGATATTTTGTAAGGGAAGTTAGTTTGACTATTTTTGATATATATTATAATTATTCATTTTATTAAATATGAATTGGATGAATTTGAATCGATGGAATGAATGTTTATGTATAGTATGATGCAATATCAATGTTTGTGTTTGTGAATGATGTGGTGTGTGATCGAGTCATTATCATAGATGACAATGACTATGTGGTGAGAGTCAGACTTTACTAGTCATTAGAATCATAGATGAAGATAACTAGGTGGTGAGAGTCGAAGGAGGTTCACATCCTGACTCTACTAGTCATTGAAATTATAAATGAAGATGACGAGTTGAAGGAGGTTCAATCCTGACTCTACTAGTCATTGGTGAAAAAAACCAATTGGACTAGATCATATGGATTAAAATAGATTCACATGACTGCGCTACGGTGTGAAAAAGAACCGGTCATACCAGATCATGTGGGTTAAAGGATTCATATGACCGCGTTACGGTGTGAAAAAGAACCGGTCAGGCCGGATCATATGGATTGAGTTTATATGACCGCACTACGGTGTGAAAAAGAACCGGTCTGAATCATATGAATTAAGTTTATATGACTACGCTACGGTGTGAAAAAGAACCGGTTAGACCAGATCATATGAATTACGATTATATGATTATGCTACGGTGTGAAAAAGAACCGGACAGACCAGATCATATGGGTGTCTCATGAGTGTGATGTGTTAGTGATGATGTGATGTATGAAATGAATTACGAAAACTTGATTTGTTGTTTTTTTGGTGATTTAAAAATTTAATTTATGAAAATACAATTTTTAAAATTTTCTAGCTTATCCTTCTTTTTGTGTGTTGTTTGTTTTGTTTTTAAAACTGCATGTATATTACACAGGAACAGAGTGACAGGTGGTGTGAGTCTCAGTGAATTATGATAAAAAAGCTTCATTTTATTTTATTTGTAATTCTATAAAAATATTTTATTAAATCTTATACGAAGAAATATATTTTGAAATATATGATGAGTATATGAATTTTTATATTTAAGTTTATTATATAATTTTTTTTATATAATAAAGTTTTTATTATATGAAAAATATGGGATGATACACCTATAAGTATTACCTCTATATTTTATTTTGATATGTTTCAATAGATGGACTGTCATTTAATATAAAAAAATTAAACTTTTGAAGCTATTCTTAAAATAATTTTATCCATGTATATTCACTCAAAATATAATATTAATGAGAAGTCAAAGGTACTCCATTTATTTCTCATGTGCATCCACTCATAACTCAATCAATCTAAGATTTTTTTTAATATAATTTTATAATTTCTTTAATATATAATTTTCTAATTCTGATTTTCATTTATTATTTATTAACCCGATATGGTTAAGCTCTGAAAAAGTAATTGAGACATAAGAATATTCGTCAATTGAATTTTTTTTTCTTAGTCCACGTGATTAAATTAAATCCATCTTTTCTACCATGTATTATTTACTTTATTCAGAATACGAATCTTATTCATTTGGATGTAATTTACACGAGTTTGAACTAATTTTTGTGTCTGCTAAATTTTTATATCAATTTAGTTTAATAAGAAATGTATTTGTAAAACGAGTTTTACTTGTTCCGTTCGATAATTTTTTTTAAATAATCATTTATTTAATGTTGTATTTGAAAACATAATATCAATCTAATCCATTAACATAATATAAAATAACTTAAAAAAACAGTTAATAAAAACTACCTACTAATAATACAGATTTATCTTTTGTTAATACAAAAAAATTTCTATAGCATTTTCTTTTATTACAGATACTAGCATTAGTTAACTTTTGTTTTTATCAGCAATAACATTAATTAGTTAACTTATATATTGTACCTTTAAATTAGAATTATTCGTGATGAATAACTTTTATAATGTCTTCTCATAGTATTAAGTAGGAATTAAATTTTCTCTAATACAATTTAAATCGGCTGTGAATTTATTAGGATAATAAATATTTTATTGAAATAATTTATTATTTTTAATACAACCTTTACCTGCCATTCTTGTTTTAATGTTTTTATCTTTGATATTTGACCCTCTTGACTAAATTCCATTTTGGTGTTGCTCCTTGGATGTCCCTCACTTTTGTCTCCTCTAATTATAGTTTCATCATTTTAATCTCTTTTTTTCTTATGGAGATTGTTAATGCTTATTTTTTTATTCTTTCTTTTAGTTCTGCTTGTTTAAAGATCTTTTGAAAAACCGTTCAAGTGAAACTATGATGGGATGAACTAGAAGTTTGTGATACTTTAAGGCTTTGTTTGGTTGGGGGTGTAGATATGAAGAAAGAAATTTGAGTGGATTGTGTGTGAATAATGAAGTTGTTTGGATTAATAGATAGATGGTAAGTTGTTTGAGAAGATGGTTTGTGAAAATTTGGGAATGATTTGATTGATGTTATAATTTTTTTATTTTTTTAATTTATATATTTGTGAAATTACTAATTGACCCAACTATATGTCAATGACAAATTATCTTGCCAGAGGTGTTTTGTAATTTTCAATTACATCCTTACAAATCTCTTCAGATGAAAGAGGATCCTATCCTCTAAATCTTCTTAAATTCATCAACACTTGATCCACATACATCCATCTTTATAAACAGTAAAATCACTCAAATTAGTTCAACCAAACACACACTAAATATTACACCTTTTATTTTGTTTGATTATTTAAAATTGTCATCAGTGATATTTTCTACCATTTTTATGACTAGCATGTTCTAGTTCGTCGAGCTTATAATTTCTTCATCACAATCTTCATTTAAGAATATGCTCTTCAAAGTATTTTACTCTGAATGCGGATGTGCCCATAGTTATTTTATGGATTTTTCTTAGAATTTGATGATATTTTGTTCCATCACTATTTTATTATGTAATGTCATTTTTGCCAAAGTGATATAAAAGAGAGGTTTAACAGTGAAAAAATTGTTCAAATTATATATATATATATATATATATATATATATATATAATAAAATAATTTTTATATGAAAGGAACATGAAAAATTTAATATATGACAATTCAAAAAAAAATTATTATACAAAATTAAAGAGTATAGGAAAGACTAAAAGAACAATCTCATAAATAAATTTTCTAATCACAGGTAAATAGTTGAAAATTATCAACTTATCAAATCATTAATATAAATATTCAACAAGTAAATAAAATATATTCAAATAATAAGAAAAATGAAAATCTAAAAATACCATATTAATAAAAAATAAATAAATACTCAAACTTCAAACTGTCATCCAAAATAAACAAGAATTTAAAAAATTGTTAAAAATGTCATAATCTTTTCTTTTCATTCTTTTTGTGTTGAGTGAAAATCTCTAGTTACCCACTTAAATTTTTTTTGAATTGTCAAAATAAAATTTTATTGTACATATAAAATATTATTGGATGAGAACTCAAAGGTTCATCGAATAATTGGGTTTAGGAGTATTTCTTCCCTTTGTTATCTTGTTTAAAATACCTTCATTCAGGATTCCTTCAACCTTCCGTATGTGTTTACCTTTTATATTTTAATATGTCCAATTTTTTATTAATTTCTTCTAATGTTGTATTAGCATCTCTTCCTATTTTCAGATCTTTTAATTTTTGTTTGGAGAATTTAAACGGTTTAATTGACGATTTTTCTAACCTTTTACCGTCGTTTTCTATAGTAAATTCGAAGTTATTTGTAGTTACTGCTATTTGGTGTAATAATTTACTAGCATAATTAGGTTGACTATGAATATTACTAACGTCTTCTATATTTATCTCTCATTTTTTCTGTAATTATTTTAGAAAGTCTAAGGAATTACATGCACATATCTAATTTTCATAAAGATTTAAGAACTAAACAGGTATCCTTGGTTGTTATTTGATATAGTTATAGTACTTCATTGTATTCCATTCAACTTTTCACCATAGGAAATTTTAATCTATTTGATATAGACTATAAGTTAAATTAAGTATTGCAAACTTATACTCAAAAACAACATTCACAAAATGGTTGGATTTCCATTTCAAGTAGGAATGACAAGGGCTCAAGACAAGTAGTGAGTGTATCTATATATAAATAAATCTACTTCATTATTCACTCTTCTACTTCACAAGTATGCACGAAAAAAAAAAACTGTGAATTTTTTTATATTCAATCGACGAATATTTTTATTTTTAAATAAAATTATTTTTAAAAAATTAAAATATAAATTCAGATCACAAATCTTCAACAAGACAGTAACACCCCAATTACCCTAACACACGACATGAATTATCTTAATTCTTAGTGAAGTTTTGCAAAACCTTGAATATTTTCCCCTCCACTCCCATATTCCAAAATTTCAATCAAAGGCATAATAATCCAACACCTACCAAAATTACTTTATCCGAATCAAACTACAAGATGCTCCAAAATTACTTTATTAGAATCAAACTGCATTATGCTAACTTATGACACTCTTATGTTGTGCTTTTTATCATTGAGATCTCGTTGGAAAATAAAATGATGAAGACAATTAGTGTTAAATGAAACTCTTCCAACCTTCTCCCTATAAATTATCACTTTGTGAAAAAGATCTCAGTGGAGTCAAAGATCAAGAAAGAAAGAGATGTTATGACTTAGTTGGATACCAAAACCTATAATGATGAATGATTGTTGGTCATTCATTTTGGTTCTCAAAGCAAGCTCTTTTTTAGTTTTGAAACTTGATATTTGAGTAACCATGTATAAAGATATTTAATACATGATGATCATATAATTAACAAAAAATTAATATTTTTTAAAAAACATACCAATCAATTAAATTTGTGATAAATGTCACTAAAGTCATCTAATTTAAAAGACTAAATTTTCATTGAAATTGGAAAAATAAAATTAAAAATTTAATTAGAACATAAAAAAAATGAGTATTGTGGCTTCTAGTGAATGGGTAGGTAAATAGAGTTGATAAGTTGAAAACTTGCAATGTAATTTAACTAATTTTTCGTGCTTACCTGATCTCGGTATGAAAGATTTTGTAAAAATTCTCTTACAATCAAGTCAGTTTACTGTTTGGGCAAGTGTTAAAGAGACAACAACCTTACCTTCTATTTTATGTTAGAAAAGTGGTATTTAAGCTACTTCATTTACTATTTTTTCAATACAAGACTCAGTCAATCTTGCTTTTACAAATCTTCCTAAAATAGTGTTGATGACACTTTAAAATGGGGTCTCATCCTTGATTTCTATTATCATGTCTCTTTTTCCCCTCTTAGTCTTTTCGTGACCATCCTTGGTTGTCTTGATTATACCTCTCTAGGCAAGTTTTATGTCCATATTGACATAGATGTCCAACTTGAATGAATTTGAAGGTCAAACATTCTTTCATAGTATGCCTATAATTATGATGGAACCTACAATATTTATTCATATCAGCATTTAGGGATGTTAGAATCTTTCTCAGTTGTCACAACAAATTGGTTTTGAGGGCGTCCTCAAGAATTTGAGATAGGTTAACATTCAAAAGGGTATAGTGTTCAAATTGAGATTTTCAGATTATGTCATTGGGCTTCATGTTTGGCTGTGGAAACTGTCCAAAGTCACCTCGGTTATCTTGGTTGAGTTTCTTTTTGCATAGCTTGTTCTCTCAACTATTTTCAAAATTCTTTTAATTCTTATAACTCCATGAATTTGGAAACTTTCGTCCTTAATTCATCTAAGCTAAAGGTAGGTTTCTTACACAAACTGTCTGAAAATGTTTCAAGTCTCAAGGCAGTATCAAATGGTGTAATAGGACTTCAAGACTTAGATTCTTAATTTTAGTGTCATCTGTCTAAATCTTTCCATGAAAGCTCGTAATGATTCATTTTTCTCTTACTTAATGCTGACTAGGGCAATCAATGTTATCTGATAGGGCTGACTAGTAGCAAATTGTACTCCAAACATAAACGACAAGGTTTGAAAGCAATCAACTAAAAAATAGGGCAACCAAGTAAACCAACTCAGTCTCACACCCTTCAAAGAGGTCGAAAATACTCGACATAATATGGTCTATTCTGAAGTGTACAAACTTGCATGGTGTACACATCCAGATGATCATTAGGGTAAGTGGTTCCATCATACATTTCCAAGGTCGGGTTTCTCCAATTGGGTGGGAGAGAGACCTCCATGATCTCGTCAGTAAAAAGATGTCTCCTGAAAGAGGTGGATGAAGGAGTCGTAGTAGGTTGACTTTGAGTCAAGTGTTGGCTACCAATCATCCATTTACAAGGGATAGGTCTAACTGACATATTGGTGTCTTCTGTTTCGGGGTTGGCGACTATCAAGTCTTCTTAGTTTGCCAACTTTCTCTTCAACTTCAAAGTTCTCTTATCTTAGGAATTTTATTTCTTCAACATTTTTCCTTATGACATCTTCAAGTTCTTGTCTTATCTCTATCAACATTTTTGTGGCATTTAAGTGGTTATCTGAATTTGTTTCTTAAGACTGCTATCTTTCTAATATAGTCAATCTCACATTGGGTATCAAAATATTCCTTCCAATGAATGGGGTAGGTAAATAGAGTTGATAAGTTTAAAACTTGCATTGTAATCTTACCAACTTCTAATGCAGCGTACTTAGACAACATAGTATCTACAAAAAAATTCTCTAAACCATAAAGTTAGTTTATTGTTTGAACAAGTGTTAGAGAGATAGCAGTCTTATTTCTAGAAGAGATTTCTAAAAATAGTAATAAACTCTTATTATGAACTAGTACAAGATATTATTCATCTAAGTCATCATTATCAAAACTCTGATACAATATAATCTATATTAATTACCTTAAATTATCTTTTTCTAATTAATTTTAGTATTAATGAAATATATCTTTAGATCTACACCATACTAAATTTAAAAAAGAAAAAAAAAAGTTCATTATGGTAACATTCTCAGTTGAAATATTCCAAAAATCAACTCTATTTATAAGAATTTATAAGCATATGATAGAAGTAGCTGCCAGATTAAAGAACATATTTAAGTCAAATTTAAATCATAATTTTTAAGAACCCTTATTTTCAGGAAAAAAGATCTCATAACAAACATTCCAAAGATTAAATAATTTAAATAATATAATTAATAGTTTTGAATTTGTCTTAAATTTATATATTTCTCAACATTATTCCAAATAAAAGTAAGTACATACTTTTATTATTTTTAATTCTCTCAAACCTTTTTATTAATAATATATTTATGATTTCCACTTTATTATATATATATATATATATCATGTGAATAGTCAAATCAGGTTTTGAAAAAAATAAATTAGAGAGTAACTCAGATATAGACTACGACATTAAATGCATCTTAGAACAAATGGATGGTTGATATATATATTCTTCAACTTTTCATTTTCAAAGCCCCTCCTTGAATATGCCACCTGCTAAGAAAACTAATAATATATTTTGAAAAACTAATAATGTATTCTAAATAATATGTTTGGATGAGAAAACTGATAATATATTTTTAGAAAACTAATAGTAGATCTAAATAATATATTGGGGCGTTTATAAAGAATAATTTATTTATACGAGAAATTTAAAATGTTTTATAATAAAAATATGGTATTTAGATAGATAAATTTTTTAAAAAGGGTTAGGAATTTAAAAAATTAATTCAATCACTTAAAATTAGAAAATCTAAATTTAATCTAAAAACAAGAATTTGAAATTCTTTATATATCTTTTCCAAAATTCCTGTCAACATTTTTTACTTTTTTTATTTTGTCTCAACTGTGATATCTTTTACTTAGATTTGATCAAGATATTGTCAACTTCAACACGATCAAAACATCATTATATTAATCCACACGGTTTTTCAATTGATATCATTGAAGTTATTATTATAACTAAAATCATTTTATCATTGATCTTAGTGTTATTTATCAGATCAAATTAGTTAAATCTTTTATCAGTACCAGTCCAAAGTGGTATTATAAATATATAACTTTTACATAACAAAGTTTATTACACTGACACAATTTATTTATCTGGATAATTTGGTTACTAAATTACACAATTTTAGAAATCAAGTAATACTCCAAGTTCGTCTCTTATGTCAGTGCCAAAAAATGTTCCTTACGAAGAAAGATGACAGTGTGATGAGCACAATTGCAGGAATAATATTGATTATAGAGGAGTAGTGGGTAGTGAATATATTCATCATGTACATGGCTCAATATTCTTCACAAAAATTACATTTTTTTCAAACCCGAATCAACCAAACCTAATCCAATCACATGCTATAAATGGTGTAGAATATGACAGAGTTTGCATATCAATAGCTTAGTTCGAAAGCAGAAGAGTGGAATGGTTGAATTATCGCTCTCGGACTTCATCGACGTCATCCTCAGAGCTTTGAGGCAACAAAGCAATAGAAATGATGGCTATGGACCAACTCTGGTGCAAGTGTTCATAAAGCAAGACGGTAACACTATCACGGAGCACTCATTCAACAACTTTGAAGATGGAAACCAAGATTTTTCTTCTGCAGACATCAACAACACTCTTCGAGCCATCAGGACCAAACCATCCTTTCCTTCTCCTGCTCCTCCCATTCACACTGTTTCCACCAATCCCAACCAATATCGTGCTTCTTCAAAAGCAGGTATAAGTGCTTATTTGTACTGCTTTTCAATCTAAATTTTGTTTAACTTGTTCCTGTTATTTCAAAATTTGAATGGTCTTTCACTTTAATTACATCTATATTTAGGTACGGAGAACAAACCTAAACTGCATCGTTTTCGCGACGTAGATGAGAAGATGACCTGGAGTTGTGTAGTTCGGGAATAGAAAATATAAAAAGTTTTATTATTTAGATTAAAAAAAAATATAAATAATGTAATAAATATAATACTATTTTAATATATAAAATTATAAATTTATTTATTTAATGTAATTGATAATATTTTTAAAAATTTTATAAAAATATTAAATTAATAATTATCTTTAAAATATATTTATTCTAATATATATATTGATGAAAATAATTTTATAGGATCTAAAGATCAATCAAAAGCAATTGAGAAATAAAAAAAATATTATTATTACAAGAATCAACTGAGAATAAAGAAAAAGACATTATTATTGCAACAATCAACGGATATCTCACGAGAACATAACCTTTTAGGGTATGCGCTGATTTAGGACAAGTACAGTTAGGCAAATTCTTTAGCATCCCATATTTTCCTTATGCATTTCGTATTTGAGAAAAAAAAATATGATTACAGGGGCTCGGAAAATACGTCTAAGAAGATAAAGAAGATGAAAAAAGTGTTTCAAAATTTATTTATTTTTTCATTAAAAATAAAATGGTATTTTCACTTTTATGATAAAATGCAGATGAAAGGATGACAGATGTTAACATTAATTATTGATTTTAATAGGACAAGATTAATATTATCAAAGATAAGCTTAAGTAAGAAGAAAGAAAGAAAAAAGTTTAAAAGAGAAAAGAAGTGACTATATAAGAGAGAAAAAGTGACTATAGGTCAATAAAGTGACATTGATACCCTCGTAATGCACCAGTTTGGAGAAATAAAGAAAAAAAGAGTTGCAGGGAAGGGGTAACCAGAAATGAAAATAAAATCAGTTAGCGAATGTCTAAATATAAATTTCGACATTACTTTGTTAAAATATTTAAATATATTGAATTTGAATTTATCTTATTTTAAATTATTTTTAAAATATTTTATTTAAATTTAAAGTTTTTTATTTTTATTTAGATAAAATATTTTAATTAATATTAACTTTAAAAATTTATTTAAATAGTAAATAATTATTAAAAATTTTAAGAAAATATATTAATATTTTTTGTAATTAATTTTAACTGATATTACTTTACAGTCAAGGTTCATAAAAAAATGTTATCAAATATTTATAAAAAAATTCTTAAATTGATATTCCCCCAAATTGTTTGATTATAATTATTTAGACTGACATTACTTATATAATATTCATTATTGAAATCGTTTGCTAACTTTTTTGTATCAATGTGAGATGACAATTTTTTGTAATTGACATCGATCAAAAATCATAATTAATATTGATAAAGAAATTTCAGTTAATAATAGAAAAAATAATTCTAACAAACTATTAACAGTAAAAAGTTATGATAAAAAAAAATAATGACAGTATACCTCTATTGAAAGATTTAATTCAAATTGGTAAGAGAAAGAATTCTAAAAAACTCTAACTAATAGATCAGTAAATACTACTGATGTATAACAATAAAGATTCTAGCAACTTCAATCACAAAATAATTTTTATTAATATTAATAAAAAGAAAAAATTATCAATATCAATTGAAAAGTAATTATCAATATGAAAGAAGATTGTTGCTATTATATTGTTCTTAATTACAAATAGTGTTTATCATCCTCTGTTGTTCAGTCTTTACAAACAGATGCCACAGTAAAGAAGAAGATTCAAGGTTTTATTTGATAATCAAGAAAGACGAATTTTACACTAAATTTACTTCCTTTCACCCCCAAGATACAAGCCAAGCCATTAGACCAGGAGAGGAAAAAAGCACAAACCTAAGAATGGAGCACAAGTGCATCAATATTTCGTTTTCCTTCAGGGCCTTTGGTATACCATGATGATACATAGTCTCCATACACAACATCACGGTATTTAGCCGGTGATGACTCATCTGTGAGTTCAGAGGCAGGGGAGATTTTGACTGTCTTTGCAGGGTCATGAAATGTTGCCACAGAAAGCCTTGCTCTATCTGGATTAGTAATTGCCCTATGCACACAGCTGCTGTACTTTCCATTGGTTATAATCTGGTGCCAAAAGAATTTTCTGTTAAGTGGAAAGCTTGCCAAAAACAAAAAACAAATTGGGGTTGAATTAAACCCAACTTTTATTTAACTTAATGAATGAATGACCTATCAGGAAACATGAAGAAATCACAAATCATCAGAATCCACTGTTAAGCTGCAGCGTTGTAGAATACTGAATTTACAGGTCAAGACTACACAAGCAAATGCTTATAATCCAGATAGAAACACTGTTCTCCACAAGCCACACATTTTTGCTCCTTCCACCATTTCCCAGATGAAGTGAAACGGCTTGCAATATTACATATATTAATTGGTAAATCATAACTTTTCCATTGAATTGAATCCATTGTCGTAATCAAAGTTCAATACACCACAAAAAACCAGTAGTTCACATCTACTTACTTGAATGTCAGCAATTGTTGCAATTTAGTAAAACTGGTCACAAATAGATCACGCTAGTGATTATTCCTTTCAAACCAACGCACATATACTATACTCGTGTCATACATTGCTCCCACAAACCCCTTTGACCAAGCTCAATAATTTAAATTAAAAAAATGCTTTCCCGTAAAGGCTTCAGGCAACTGCTTTTCTTAACTCTCACAGTACTTTAAACAAATGGCAATATACAACCAAAATTCTCTAACCTACCCACTTATTTCATATTACAAGCATACTATCAACACATTCTTTTCTAACACTCTTCTATCAGTTGAAAAATTCACCTAGCTCCTACTAGTTTGAGGGTAAACCCAATTGGGAAATGTGTGATCAGTGAAACTCAACCAAATTTCACTCAATAAGAATAAGTATGTTAGAAAGTTTCTTGCTGGCACTTTTTTTCTCTTGAGACACTCTTAGTGTGTGTTTGGTTTGCCGTTTGAATAAGCATTCTTTCACACATTTGGTGGCTGAAAACAGAGAAGGAACTGTATTGGTGGATTAGGAAAAAACGTGGGTTACTTTCAACCCAATGTTATCCCAAACACACCCTTAGTCCTACTATTCAATCGGAAATACCCTTTTGTCTCATCAAACAAGGTAACAACTAAATATCAATATAAACTACCGAGATAAAACTTTAATCATGATTGAAAACGAGCATCTAAAAACACTAAGAACATTGTCCCATACAAAAATCACATGTTCAAGTTCAACAGAATTTCCATATTTCCTATTGTATTGTAAATCTATAACAACCCAAAGGGGTCAACAGTTTATTTACCTCAGTTTGGTCACTCAAGAGAACAAGAACAGCATCTGACAAGGGCTCAACAGTGACCCACTTTTCACCATCACCATTCTTGAGCACTTGAAGACCCTCCACGTCATCCTGAATCAAAAGCGTGATTGCACCCATATCAGAATGCGATTGCAACCCAAGCGTGAGATCCGGTTCGGGACACGGAGGATAGTAGCTAATCGTGATGTTCTGGTAAAATTCTTCGACAGCATCTTCAATGCACGAAGCACGCAACCCTAGACTCTCGGATATCAAAGCCAGCAACTTTTGCGCCAGAATCTTCATCTCGTCGCTGTACCTCGACACCGTGTCCCGGTAATCGGGGGGAAACTCCGGCCACCTATCAGGGTTTCGCCGAGAGAGGGGGAGCGTGTGGTGATCGAAGTAGTCCCTCCAATCGAGGACGTACGCGACGGCGTCGTTTTGCTGCTGATCGGAGGGTGCCAGCATCTTGCTGCCGTAGCCCTCCGACGCCGCCGTGGAGCAGGCGTAGCGGAGCTTCTCCGGCATGGGGCAGTCGGTGAAGAAGGCGCGGCCAGCGCGGCGTATGGCGGCGAGGAGTGACAGCGGGACGCCGTGGTTGGTGACGTGGAAGGCGCCCCAGTCGCGGCAGGCTCGTGCGATGGATTCGCGGGTGGAGGTGCGGCGGGTCGGGTCGAAGAACGATAGGTCGATGAGAGGAATGTTTTGAGTTTCGGGTCGGGTTATGAAAACGGGTCGGGTATGAGGTGGTTGAATGTATTGGGGTGGGACCCGGGAGAGACCGGATTGGGCGAGGGATTGCACCCTAATGCCTTCTTCGCTTACTTCCATTGGATAGCATCAAATGAACGTGTTTGTGTGTATTTGCATTATTTAAAAGTACACTTGTTGAACTAAAAATTTAATAAGATGATAATATTTGCATTATTTAAAAAAAACACACAACATTAAAAAAATAATATAATCTACCTAAACTATTAAGTACTAATGCAAATAAATAAACTATGATAGAGAAATTTGTTGCGTAAGGACTCTTGTAACTATAAACATTTATAGAAAACTTTAGCGTAATCAGACTTAAAAACGCAATGTTTTCAATGGACTTCGAAAGTTTTTATTGAATGATTCGATAAAAATCTAACTCACTATTTCTCATGATTTCAGTTTAAAATTCAAATTGTTTTTGCCGATTTTGAATAAGAAAAAAAGCACAATTTTGGCATGTTTGAATTAGTTTCAATAACTATAAATAAGTGGCTTGAAAGACTTTGGACACTGCGAATATATCCTAATTTAGTTAAAGAAAACATTGAAGAAAACAAAATTAAACAGAGAGAAATTATGCTTTGAAAAAAATAATTATTGTTGTACTCTATAAATATAATATGTTATAATTAAAAGTTTTATAACTAAAATATATTAAAGGTGTATTAGTTTAAATAATTGAAAGGTTTGTAAATCAAAACAAATGAGAGTGGTCTTGAAATAGATTTTTATTACAAGAGTTAAAATATATAATCATAATAATTTCGAACATAGGTATTAATCTAAGTCTAAAAATTTATAAATATAGTCTATTTTTTTAAGAGTATTTATTTAATCTTATCTTTACTCTTTAAATACTTATCAAATTGATTTAACTTACTATTTTAAGTGTTTCAATAAATTTTCACTCAATATTTTATCATTAAAGTTTAATAATTATTGTTACATGTAATTCAACTCTATCCAAATTTGGTTTACTGTTCAATCTCAATAATTCTGGTTTACATTTATGATAGGAAAATATTTCTTTAAACTTTTTACTTTATATGAAAACCTAATAACTAAACTCAAATTAACAAACTTACAAAAATGAGAATATTAAGGCAGAGTTGTGATGATATTGACTAAACCATGTAAAAATAAGCAGTGTAAAGTTTGAAATTGACAAATATACTATTGAGTTAAAATTTAATATAATTGATATTTCAATTAAAACGATATAATTTTTTTTTCATATAGAGTCACCAAATAGTAAATGGCATTAAGCTCTTAATAAATCGCTTAATAAGATGCTAATAAAGTTAAGACTATTAAGTTGAGTTAATTTACATGCATCAAATTAAATAAAAATATAGAAAAATTATTAAAATATTATAAATAGATTTATATTTTTAATATTATTAATATTTTCATAAAAATTATATATCCAATGCCTTTACAAGCATCTTCGAAAAAAAAATAAAAAGATAATCACATTTTATAAACAAAAATAAAATATTATTATTGTAACTTCAATTTGTCAAATTTGATCTATTACTTAGAAATCAATATCAATTCATTTACAAAATAATTTTTTTTATCAGTTCACCATGTTGAAGATCGCGTAAATCTCTATAATATTTTATTGAAGTTCAAGTAAAAAGTCGATCTATTTGATTTGGACTTGACTCAGTTCTTTCCGTTAATTTGAGATCATTGGACTTTGTTTGATTTGATCTGATTTAAGAGTTTCCAGACTTGATTAATGGATTTAATTGGACTTTATTTAATATGAGTTAAATACATCTCAATCTTATCTGTTTAAATCTAGATTTGGTTTAGTTTCTGCTTAAATCTAAATTGTTTAACTTCTGCTTAAATTTAGATTTGGTTTAACTTAAACTTGACCCGATCTAAGTTTTCCCAAATCATAATCGGTCTAACTAGACATAATTTGAATCAAGCTTAACTTAAACCCAATCTATTTCTATCTATCTTTAATTTGATTTTAATCCATCATGATATCTTGGTGCCACAAGTTAGAGCTTAATCTGACTCTATCCATATCAAGTTTGAATTTGAATCGTGTAAATATTTGTTTATGTATATAAAAAACTTTTTTAGTAATTTTTTTATTCTACTTTTAAAAAATATCTTATAGGTTGTTTTAACTTTGTCGAAAATTTAGCTTTATAACTTCTTATGAAGACTTTTTAGCTGAGTGGGTATTTTTTGGACTCCGATGAAAAAGCTTATAAATAAATATCTCATTTCCTAATTGGACTGAAAACAAACAATAGCAAAAAAAAAGGAAAAAGGTCAGCAAAAATTCTGTAGACGACATCGTTCTAACAGTATTTGCAAAGTTCAAGTTTTTATGCTGTCACTTATCCCTACAACTCCACAACCCAAAACCTCAAACCTTCATTGCCCACTCCACAGTCCATCGCAGCTTGCCCCTTCTCTCGTCACACCCCAAACTCCATACCCCACTTACCCAAATCTCTTCAAGCTTCAAAATTTCCCATAAATTGCTATCCCCTTTACTTCCAAATCCACTGCCACTTCTATTACTACTGATTTCAACAGTTTCAGTTCATTCTTTGCTCTTAATTTCTGCGTTTTTTTTTTCGGGGTTACATATTGGAAACGAGAAGATGGAGAACCTTAACTTGGCCCTTGTGTCTTCGTCTAAACCGTTGATGTTGGGACATGTTCCTGCAAGAGACGTTTTAAGAAGAAAGCCCTTCTCTCTTGGGAGGATCTTGATTGCTCCTCGCCGTTGCAGATACCGTGTTTCTGCACTCTCTTCCTCCCATCATAGCCTGAAATCTGGTATTCAGTTATTGAATTTTTGTTTTTCTTTATGATTATCTTTGTATGTGCTCGTGTGTGTGTTTGATGGGGGATTAGAATTTTTGGTTGGAATTTAATCTTGGTAGGAGAAAAAGATTCACTGAATCACTGTATTCTGATGGAATCCAATAACATAAAATGTATACTGTTGATGTTGAAGGTGAATTGATGGGATAGGTCCGATTACGCTATTGCTGTTGTTTCTTCCTCAGTACTGAAGATAGAAACCGAATTGAACATGTTGGTTCTGTTGTTATTGGACTTGAGTCATGAATACACTATGTTGACATTTTCAAGGGTTTAAGGTAGTGTTTTGGATATGCATTCAATAGAAAAAGACACTTAATTATTATACGACTTTTGTTTTGGAAGCCACTCTTTTAGAAAAGTTTGAATCCTTGCTTCTTTTTTTTGGTTTAATTGTGTTTCTAGTTCATAAAATTTAGGATAATCCGGTTTTAGTTCTTCAAATTAAAAAAGAAAAGGTTTATTTTAGTCCCTAAATTTTGGAAAAATATGGTTTTATTTCCTAAACACTAAATTTGAGGGACAAAAAATACAATTTTAAAAATACCATCTTAGTCTTTCAAATTTAATTTTGAGGGACTAAAACCTTATATATCGAAATTTTAGTGAACTTTTTTAATTATTTTGACTGTAAACGTGTTAAAATGAAGTGTTTTGTATGAAGCACTTTTTACTCTCTTAGAAAGTTCAAACAAATGAGCCCTAATTTATGATGAATCACAAATACGTTCTATATATAATAGTTGTACATTTAAGAGTATTAGTTCTACCCTTAGAATATAGTGTTGGTAGAGAGACAGACAGACATAGATTGTGAATTTTGGTGTTTTGCACAAGGTTACGTGATAGCATTTTTAATTTGAATCCATGGTTAAAAAACCTATGGCATGTTTGTGTATTTTGAATCCATTTAAGTAATGTATATTTATCGTGTCTATTGACTTCTCTCGTCTTGTGATGAATGAGTGCTTTCTGTACAAGTTGAATATCTATCAACATTTTTCACTCATCACTTAAGATGCATAAATAATTTATGCAGGTAAAACATCGCAGGAGAAGCTGACAGTAAAACATTTTGCTAGTATTTCTTCTTCAAATACTCGAGAAACAACATCAATTGGAGTTAATCCACAATTATCACCACCTCCGTCCTCAACTATGTAATCATTTACTCTCTTTTTCTTTTGCATATTAATTTTCTTTAAAATTGTTGCCTCCTGTTGTTATGATGAGCAGCTACTGAGGTGGTTGTGGTTGATAGATATTTTATTGATTTGAATTTGCTAACATCTTTTGCATGTAAATTCACACTATTATTTACTATATTTCTAGAGGGTCACCTCTCTTTTGGATTGGTGTTGGTGTTGGGCTTTCTGCACTGTTTTCTATGGTGAGAACTGGGAACTATAGTCACAACTCTACATTACATGTACTGATGATGGATTTATTTTTGCTGTATGTTTAATAAATTTTGTGTTTTTGCAGGTAGCTTCAAGATTAAAGGTGAGTGCCACTTTATTGCAAATTGATATAAGCTGGTTCATTCTTTGAGTTGGACTATAACTATGGGTGTGAGATGTAAGAAATTTTCCTAGTCATGGGTGTAAAGGCTATAAGCTGGTGCATACTTTGAGTTTTACTGTAAATGTGGGTTTGTATGCAAGAAATTTCTCAAGTCATGGATATACGGTGGTGCATTATTTGAGTTATGCAGTAAGGTATAGGAACCATGACTAGTCAGAGGAGTCGTTTACCGTGAGAGTAAGAAGATTAGATATTCACCATTAGATCTTAAATGAATAGTCAGGATTAGAAAGTAAACATCATGCATCTTTTTTAAATGACACGTGACCTTCAAATAACTGTTAATCTTGTCAATCATTTATATTTTAACGCTAGCTCCACTTCCTCTCAAAAGACCATTTTTCTACCTTCTAAACTGAGATAAAAACCAATTATTTAGTCTTTACCAGTGCCCCTAAGAGTATCTAAGTACTGAACGCCGCTTCAGCAACGGTTTTAAGGTGTATGTGCATTCTGTTGTAGAATATTTTTTTTAATCTTTATGATGGGTTTCTTTTGAAGTTACTTGGAAGTTGAAGGCATGTATCCACATACACTTTGTTGTCTACACTTCTCCAAACAGAAATTATGTAGAGTGGCTGTATCTGTTTTTGGGAATCTAAGTAACAGCCTAATTCGCCACATTTATATGTTAATTTTTTTGGATATTATAGTGTGATTGAGCCTACTCCATTCAACAATTATAAAATATACCTACAACGTTTGTAAAAGAAATTATAGGTTTTCCTATTGTTGAACATGTTAGCTGCCTTCTTCCTGATTCTAGTGGGATATTTACGGATGCTTAAATAATATTTCAGCTTTTTGATAAAAAGTATGTTTGTTACATTAATTTACTATGCTTATTGTTCACTCTTCTTTTGGGAAGCATATTAAGTACGTAGAAATCTGTCAGTTTTATTGAACTCGATATTTTGATTTAGCTTTATGAGAATCTTGGTATTGTTTGTGATGCCATCTTGTGTTATTTGTATTTCTCTGTGAAAAGACTGGGAGCATGGATCAAGAGGGTGATATTAAGCCCAAATGAAAGTCCTACAAGTTTACTCATGTAAGCCTAGTGGTTGCCTAAACTTGTAATACTTTCCTTTTGGGCTTAATATCAGCTCCTTGATTGATACTCCCACTCCTGTCACTTTGTCAGTTGTAGTATATGCTATGGCTAGCCTTATTTTTCGTGGATTTTAACTGGGTTCTTTGTAGAATTATAAGAACTAACCCTGAACATATTACATAATTTAAACATGTCTTCTGATTTTATTTTAGAAATATGCAATGGAACAAGCTTTCAAGACCATGATGGGCCAGATGAATTCACAAAATAACCAATTTGGCAATGCTGCCTTTTCTCCGGGGTCTCCTTTTCCCTTTTCAACGCCTTCAGCAGCAGGGCCCACTGCAACTGCTCAATCTCGAGCACCTTCAGCATCTGGTGGATCTCAATCCACTATCACAGTAGATATTCCTGCAACTAAAGTAGAAGCTACTACTGATATTAAAGAGGAAGTACAAGTACAGAACGAACCCAAAAAAATTGGTAACTTAACCTTATAATGTCTTCATAGCAATCCTATTTGTTTCTTGTTGGATGAGACATACTATTTTTGGAATTTGTATATGGTGAGGTGATGTGTCCACTAGGAGATATATGTGGTTCCAGAAAAATTAAATAATAGTCTTGAAAGCTCTTCTTTTTTGCTTTTGGGCCTAGTTATTTGATTCAGTAAGTCGATTTCGTTTTAGCCTTTAACTGGATTACTGTTCTAATTGACATAACTCCACTGACGTTCTACACAATATTAAAGGATGATTTGGCATTGCTATGCTGAATTCGATATCAAACCACTTTTTTATGGAATCTTTCAAAGAGTGTTGCCAACTTGTTCAGCCTACCATGAATGCTTCATTAGACTTGCCAATGATGATCTTTAAGCTTTCTTATTTTTTGTAATAGCTGGGATGAACGTATGTCACTATGTTGTTTGAGCTCTGCATCCATGAAAATGCATCAGTTCACAGTTATTTGTATTTTTGACTTTTAGTGGCAAGTTACTGTGTATTAATCATTTTAGTATGATAAACTAGGGGGTGAGTTGGTGAGGTCACACCAATTATATATTCAGAAACTAAAATAATGAGAAAATTGGATAATGTTGGGAAATTGAAGGTGGGAAGTTGAGGAGGAGAAAACAGAAAGGAAAAACTTAACTATTTTGAAATTGTTTCATATTAAAAGTATTTGAATAATTATTAATATTTATTATTTCATTTCCTTTATCCTTTAATTTAAAAATTTCTATTAATATAAGTTTTTTTTAAATATTTACAACGATTTGCTGTTATCCATGTAAAGATTTCCAACAGATATTGAAGATGGAAAATTTTCATGGAGTTATCCATATAAGTTGCAGTGATCATATCTTGTTAGCTTTTATGTGTAAAAATTGAAACTTTAATTGTTAAAATTCCTTATATTTTCCATTACAGCTTTTGTAGATATTTCTCCCGAAGAAACTGTGCAGAAGAGTCCTTTTGAAAGTGTTAAAGATGATGAATCAAGTTCAGTCAAGGAGGAACCCCGGGTTCCTGATGAAGTGAGTTTTTAAGATACGTATTTTTTGCTAAAGTAGTTCAGTGACCTGTATTGTTCTAATATGTAATACGCATTTATTGAAGGTTTCTACAAATGGAGCTCCCTTTAACCAAGGTTTTGGTGGTTTTCCTGGTTCTCAATCTACAAGTAAGTAGAGTCTGTTGAAATTGTAAATATTTGCAATTCAGCTTTATTGATGGAAAACCCCATCGAATGTGATACATCTATTCAAGCCTCCATTTATAGGAAATGCGCTGACATAGCAAGGCCTTAGATCAGTCCTGCCAGAGTTGTACTCCTTGTCATTATGATAGTAAATATAAATTAATTCTTGTTATCATTGCTAAGTTTATCATGGATCATGTGCACTTCATATGCTTTGTAATTTTACTCTTTACTATGAAGTTTTTCTTGTCAGCTATCATTTGCTTTTTGACAGATTAAGTATTTAAAATAATGTTGTAAATAAAAAAAAATATTACTTCCAAAAGGCATTGTTTCCAATCTCATTGGTACCACTGACTTAAATCAATTAAAATTTGTTAGTTGTCTTGAAATATATATTGTTTGTACAATTATTATTCTTTCCATGTTTCCTTCAATGAGCTGCTTTCTAGCTTAATCAAAGTCCTGAAGGTGCCATTATTTATTTTTGAATAGAAAAATCGGTCTTGTCTGTGGAAGCTTTGGAGAAAATGATGCAGGACCCAACAGTGCAGAAGATGGTTTATCCGTAATATCAATTCCCTTTGTCTTAAATAATTTTTATGATTTTGCATTTCTTGTAAATAATTATGTTGTGGCTTTGTCAGTACTGAGTAGGAATATGGATATGCTTAAACTTTGAGTTCTAGTTTGAAATATATTGAAGAAAGTTCCTTAAATGGTTGAAGTCTCTTATCTTTGAATTGCTGATGGCAGTGGTACTAGTACCTTTGATACTCAGAATTGGAGTTTAAAGTAGTTTCATTATTTTGTTTATTTCTATTGAAATGTTTACTTTTGAAGTTGGATGTGTCTAAAATTCTGCTTGAGCCATTAATTATTTTTTCCGTGTCCTCCTAGCACTTTGCTGCGGATAGTTTTAGGGGAAGCCTATACTTCTGCATTAATTCGTTTCAAGAAACATTCTTTATCCACAAAAGAATTGTAATTGGTTCGCTGGTATTCTTTTATTTGTTGATCATTGTGTGTAGTGGAGCTAACTTATGTTCTCTTACTTGTAAAATAAACTGATTCCTAATTTGTTCTTGTTTACCATTACTTGATGAAAATTTTCAGATATGATTTACATGCTTGAGTGGATTATTTAAGAACTTCTCCCCCTGGTTATTCAAAAGGTTTTAACTTTTCTGGGTTTTGTTGCAGCTATTTACCAGAGGAGATGAGGAATCCTGATACCTTCAAATGTAATTCTCTACTTTTAACTGTTTCCTGCTAATAATAGTTTTAAGATTCATTATTTGTGCAGTGTAGTTTTTGTTGTTTAGCACTAAATCCCATGTAACCGCAATGCTGTGTTTGCTTGTTACATGCTCAATATAGTCTATATGCAACATTTCTATATGTATACCTTTTCATTTGTTGCCATCATATAATGTAAGCACTTCTTTACGTTTAAAAATAGTTTGTAGGTCAAGTCTTTCTGCATAACTTCTTAATATGTAGATATTACTTTCTGCATAACTTCTTGATATAATTGGCCAATGAGTAATAGTTCCTGTTCTGTCGTTGCTTTTAATAGGGATGCTGCAGAATCCACAGTACCGTCAACAACTGGAAGAAATGCTGTAAGTTCTTCGTACTGTTTCTTCAGATGGTTAGAGCCTTTTTGCTTCACTAATATTATCGTTGACTATGGCTCAATTTGAACAGCTAAAATGGGAAAATGCTTATTTGCATTAAGCTTGTTTGACATGTTTCTACAAAACTAGTTTTTAGGTGAATGAAAAAGTTCTCCAGAATTACAATTCAGTTATTAGCTGCTTCGCATTTCATGAATTTGATGAGTTGATAATTAAATCTGATCCTCGTTCTTTATCCTTTATACATTAGAATTTATAATTTAGGATTAGGAAAAAATGGTGGCCATGATTGAAATATCTGGTTTACTTCTTTTGTATTCTAGGCTTCCAGCCCTCCCTCTAACCTATGGGAGTGGAAATGCGTGTTCTTACCTCCAGACTTTGTTGTTTTAAGTTCTTCTCCTTGTCCTTCACCCCTTGTTATTCTTTAGATTACTTAATATTTTAGCTTGTAGGAGCTAGGTTCATGTGTCTTATGACAACCACACTCAATGTCATTGCATTGACTTGAAATCTCAAGTATCTGGAAATTGTATTTCTTATTTGTTATTTCCCTCTCATCCTATGCACTGCATTTCGATAAATCTGTATTTTGATTGTATAGGGTATGAAATCTTCTCTCGAGATTCATGCATATTGAACTTCTTTATTCTTAATGTGTGATTTCAGAAGCAACATGGGTGGAAGTACTGAATGGGACAGCCGAATGATGGATACCTTAAAGAATTTTGACCTTAATAGTCCCGAAGTTAAGCAGCAATTTGGTAAGTTGTTATTATATCATTGTTATGCCTTAGATTTTATTTAAGTGTCACGTCTTCTCTGAGAGCAGGATCAACTAAGATGATTAATTCAACGTAGTTCAATTTTTGCTTGTTACTTCTTGACTTGAAAATATTCTTAAATACAATAATCTCTTGCTTCCAGTCGATGGAAATTATCTGTTCTACTTAGTTTATCATCTTCGGTTCTTGAAGATCAACACTAATTGATCACTACATTTTTTTTCCTGAAGTTGCATTACATGGGCGGTAATTGACTATTTATTCGTAACTTGTTTTTATAAGTTGATTTCATCTAAGTACTTCTCAACATTCTAATATTTTCTTTATCAAATATTGCTTCTAATTCTGCTCTATGGGGGTCATATACTGTTATTTGTTAAAAGAATCAAAATAAAATTTTTCAGTGAACTGAGAAATGCCTTGGTAAGTTCCATTGAGAAAAAAAGCTGAGGGGTTCTCATTCAAAAACACACCACATTTCATGGCAATTTATCAAAGAATAGTATTTGCTATGATTCAATATTCGTTTTTACTCCTTACCATGATTTGCTAGACTTCACTGACTAATTTGTCTTTATATGATTGTAGACATCACTAGTTTCCTCTTTCTCTAGGTTTAGTTTATTGAATTCTCAGAAGCCGTGAAACTGATGATTAAGTCTTTGAAAATATCACCTCGTATCTTTGAAAACAATGCTGTTAACAGCTTAAGAATGGATCTTTTACTCCACTATGGGTCTTTTTACTTTCAGCAGATCAAATTGGGCTTTCTCCAGAAGAAGTCGTTTCAAAGATCATGGCCAATCCTGAAGTTGCAATGGCTTTTCAAAATCCTAGAGTTCAGGCAGCTATCATGGATGTATGTTCTAATTTAAATACTTTATTGGTCTTTCTTGTCAAATCTCCTCTCTGATTGCATCTTCTTGTGGTTGCAGTGTTCACAGAATCCGCTGAATATTACTAAATATCAAAATGATAAAGAGGTATGCTTATGAGTTCATTTGTCTTTCCTAGAGGAATGTACTTTATTGAGTTTAGTTTTCTCTCTGTTTTCCTTGCAAGTCAATGTTGGTGAAACTATGGATAAGTTGATGTTTGTTTCAGACTTCAAATTTTATTCATCTAATCATCAGTCTTGGGTCATCATCTTAAGAAAAAAAAAAAATGTCATTTTTGCCTGCCCTTCCTAGCTTGTTAAACCAGAGAATAAGTTAAAGTCAAAACTGCACCTATTGTGTTGTAATGTAATTCAGATTCCCATTGGAATTGCTGATTATCCTGGCTTCAATAAATTAATCAATTTCAACATGAGGACAGGACATAATATATATTTTACATTAAGAGTTTAGAGAGAGAGAGAAAGATTCCTATTAGCGTGCTTACAGCTGGCATAAAGACTGTGTTTATAATTTATGAATTAATACAGAAAAGGGACTTAAAACATGAATGTTTTGAATTTGCAAGCATGCCATCATGTTTCTAATGAATAAAGCTATGATAGTTATCCTCTCTAATGAATATAATAAATGTCAATTTTTGAAGATTTGGCTCTTTAAATTTTTTTCTGATGGTTGCTTTTTCCTCTTGAACACTTCAGGTTATGGATGTCTTCAATAAAATATCACAACTCTTCCCTGGAATAGGTTCACCATGATTCATTTATGCGTTGTTGTTTGCCGGGTCAAGTTATGAGAATACCTCTGCCTAACCAACCACATGGAACCATGCAAAACTCTCATACTCGGTTACAGCTCCATTGTGACATGCGGATACTAACTGTCTCTGGCCTGGGCCAAATATTGCCATAGTTGGATCTTTTTTGTTTCACTGAATAGTTGAGATTGTACATTTTTGAAGTTTTAGCAAATATTTTGTTTTGAGGAATTGTATCTGCAGTGTGTTTTTTAGTATTCAGATCCCTTGAAATTGTGAATTTTTCACATAATAATCTTTCATGAATCATAAGCTGAGTTAAACTAATTATCGGCATATATGAACTTTTAACATGGATAACCTGAAAGCTCCACAAAGTAGTTTTTGCTTAAAATTTGGCGTGAAATTGAAGATAAAGTTATTTGTTTGGAAAAGTTATACCTTAAATAAAATAAAATGACTTATTTATACCTAAGTTATAAATTAATTTTTAGTTCATGAAAAAAAAAAATTTGTCCTTTTTTTCTATTCTAGGAACATGTACAAACACCACCAAACATACGTTATGTAAGCCAATAAGTGGCAACTGTCAAATCCTGTAGTGAACCGTATCATCGAGGGCTATTCGTTGGAGTAGGTAAACCTTTTCCCAATGTCAGTGTTTTTTTTTTACCATTTTAATAATTTGAGGTTTGACTATCCTTTAAAGCGTTATTGTGCCATGCAGTTGACTGGTTGGTAAAGGCAGTTACTACATTTATTAAAGTCTGGGTATACATTCTGGTTCATCACAAAAATTCCAAAATATAGCCGTTGGTGGTTTCGTTAGCCAACATAAAATATAACACCGGTAATTTTTTGTGGATCCAAATGAAATATATAACCGTTATACAAATTCCCCGCTGTACAAATTTGAATGATTACAGAATAAGAAGTGCAAGCAAAGAAGTATTTAATATTTATTACTGCATGGTATACACTTCCATGGTCAGAAAAACATTATGAAATTGATGTTAGTGACTTTGTGGGGTCGGCTGGGTCAGAACACAACTTGACCCTTTAATGGATATGCGTTGCAAATTCCAGCCCGCTCTGTATTTCAAATTTTGAATGCTTTCTCTTTCACTGTCATTGTTAAAAAGGCCACAATCTTTTTTTCAAAAAAAGATTCTTGGGGAAAGTGTTCTACACCACATTCATCCTCCTCTCTGTTCTCTATTTCCATTCTCCTGTTCTTGCTATCTTAACAGCATTTTTACATACATTTTTGTTCACAAGTATCTTTCTCTCAAAATTCCATGGGTGCATGTTTGAGTAAGAAAAAAGGGTCTTCTACTTCTACCTCTTCCCCTTCTGCTGCAACCAAGCCAGCTTCCGCAGTTGCAGAGCTGAAGAATCCTTCTGTTATTGGTGTCAATGTTTCCAAACCCAAACTGGAAACTGACCCAGAAGTGAAACTGAAGAAGGAGAATTCTAAGAAAGTGGAAGAGAAGCATGAGGCAGTGCCAGAAGTTGAGGGGCATGTGAAAAAGGAGATATTCATCATAAAGCACAGGAAGAGCCATGATGATAGAGAGAGAAATTCCAAGTCGCCACCTTGCACTGTCACCACTGAATCAATGGGTGACATAACGGCACAACCAGCAGCAACAAACATAGGTGTTGTGGCTGTGAGGACTTCTAGCTGCACCAAAGAGGAGGTGGATGCAATTCTCATACAGTGTGGGAGACTCAGCAGAAGCTCTTCAGGTAATGCTGTTGCTGCTTCTGGTGAACACAGAAGAAGGTACTCAGGTTCAAAGAGAAGTTATGATTTTGACCATTGTGACAATGACACCATTTCCAATGATGAGGACTCAAAGAAGGCCAATGCCAATGAAAGCAACAGTGATTTGTGTGAGGAGGAGAGGCACCAACACCGGCTGCGGCACCGCCAGTCACCTAGTCCAAGGCCTTCTTCTCAGGAGAGGAGAAGAAGAACACCAAGCAGGGAAAGAGATCAGCAACAAAGGTCAAGCAGCCGAGAGAGGAGAGTTAGTAGATCTCCTGGAAGAAGGTCCTCAGAGAACACATCTGCCAACGCAAGAAACAATGGCAACACTAGTTCTAGGCCTGGGAAAATGGTTTCAGTGCCTGCCACTGTTTCATCACTAGTGATGGATAAGAGTAACAATAATGGTGGTGGTGGAGAATCTGCAGCAACTACCGGCATCAAGAGGATAACAGTGAAGAGAAATGTCGGTGCTGCTTCACCGCGTTCTCAGTCTCCTGCAAGAGCAAATGGGAATGCAGCAAATGCTAATAAAGCATTCAACGAGAATCAGCAGCCGCTATCCCTTAGCCGCAGCTCTTCAAGGAAAGCAGAACAATCACCTTGCAAAAGAAATCCATTGAGTGAGATTGAACCTAACTCCCTTGCTTTTCCACATTCATCAGCCAACAATAACAGCAGCAGGGTTCAAAACAGACCCAAAAAGGAACTTGAAACAGAGGCTATTCAGGTACCATTAACTCTTTAAAGATTCGACCTTTCACCTATTTCATGTTTAGAAATGGATTAGACTTATTGAAGTGATTAATGTAAGTTATATGTAATGATATTTATGCAGAGAACAAACAGCAGCAGACCTGCTTTGGACAAGGGTGTGACTGCAAATTACAAGACAAAGGTGCAACCCGAGCGAGATATCAAAGTGCAGTCTTCAGTTACTGATAATGTTGTGGTGAAAACAATGGTACCACCAGGGTTGGACAACCTAAAACCCCAGACATTAACAAGAAGCAGATCTTCAAGGCGATCCAGGGACCTAGACGTCAACCCTGAAGTTGTATTGAATCCTCCGCAGACCTATGCTTCACTGCTCCTTGAAGATATCCAGAACTTCCATCAGAAGAGCAATCCACCTGTTTCTCTCCCAGCTTGTGTCACCAAGGCTTGCTCTATCCTTGAAGCTGTTGCAGATCTCAACGCTAACACCAGCTTAAATTTTGGTGTAGAGGACAGGAGAAATCCACCAGCTTTTCAGTGTAGTAGGAATGACTACAATGTTCCATTGAGTGCCAATGATTATGGGAAGAGGGAGCCAGATGCTGAGGACCCAGTTGTGGAATCTATGTTAGTATTCAATGATGATGATGTGATGGAATCAAGCTTGCATAAGTATGTGACAGTGAATAGGGGTGGTTCACTTGGTGGGGTGGACATGATGGAGGACCAAGAGTCTTCAGGAAGCAACAGCTTCAGTGTTGGTAATGGTCAGGGAATTTCTTCTTCTTCATGGGAGCCCAGCTCTGTTGAATCAAGAGATTGCTGGACTTCAAGATTGAACTACTCCAGAGAGGAAGGTCAGAAAAGTCCATTAGGCTTGGAAGGGAGTGTGTCATCTGAAACAGGATGCGATTTGGATGGAGCCGGCAAGAAGTTGAAGAGCAAAGGGAGGGAGTGTGATCATCAGCATGGGAGTGGAATAGGACGTGGCAGGCTTGGTGCCAGTAAAGTACTTCACACTGTCCCCACATAGATTGTGTTCAATGAATTCCCCTTCATGTTGTATGTTAAATACTCCATGAGTTTAAACATTCCTGATGTTGTAGTTGCATACTTTGCAGCCAGTTCTGATTTAATTGAAGCTAATATTTTAACATGTCTCACTTTGGAACCTCTTTATTTCTACAATTTGGTGATCAATCATGCATTTAGCTCCATTTATAGCAACTCAGATGCTTCACAATGGTCCGGCAATGATACCTTACAAATGAAAATAGGAACAAAAGCTGTTACATTAAATAAATTAGTAAACAGTTTATTTCAGATGTAGCAGTGTTGTACAATCCACAATTCTGGGGAGACTAGTCATCAACAGTGTGTTGCAATTGACTTTGGCTGGTATAGCTTTTCTCCGTTTTAGTGTGGAAGTTAACCTGTTTCGTGCAATGCTATATATTTCTGCAGTTGTTGATTTAGATTAGTGCAGCTGAATCATATAATTAATAAGTTCTGAATCATTAGTTAAGAATACGCACAGATGGTTCACATTATAATTGATCTAGTTCTCTGCAACTCATGCATAAACTAAATAGATTAAGAATTATATAGTTATAATTTGATTAAGCTCCTTAATTGTAGGTACTGAAATCAATGTTTTTCTTTCATAACAGATTCACTATACATATCAACCTTGTCATATGATAATATATACATTCTGTGAGTCATTACATCTTATACAACAAAAGAACCTTTACGGAAATAATTATTCCGATATAAGGCTTGTGTTTTGCCCAAGTAACTTACAAGATTTTGGTATATGTTGCCTTTTTAGCCTTGGACGAGGCTCGAGGCTAATTTAACTAACAAAACAAAATTCTATTTACACTACAAAGCATGGTTACATAGGCTCAAAGTCATTTATCACCAAATTTGTCCTCGTGTCCAAACTCGCTTCTACCGTTCCCAATTTGAGTTCATGGTATAAACATCTCATTCCCCGAGCAATTTTTTATTATTCGATTAGGTTGAAAGAACCAGGCAAAAAATGAGAGTTCATTCAGCAATGTTTCTGAAGTTAACCATGTATATTCCAGCCACAGTGATCAAGGCTCCAACTAGTTGTACAGGAGAGAAGGTCTCACCAAGATAGAGAAACCTGAAATGCCAAAGCAAATGTAAGTCATACTCAGGTCCTCAGAAAGAAATGTAAACCTTATAAACGGAAGAAAACACTAATTATCAGAGAAAATACTAGTACCAAAAAAGCAAGAGGAACTTCAAAATATATGGAATGGAAGACTGTCACTGAATTTCCAAAACTTTAAATATAGAAGGTTATTTTCTCTCCTTAATGACATTCCTAGTAAAAATCTGACAATAATTGAAAATCCTATCGCTCTTTGCCATTGTGAGGCAGCCTTACCCAAAAATTGAAGCAAACATCGGAGTTAAAAACGTAAGTGAACTGAGCTTGGTCAAGCTACCTGCAGTGCATCACAAATGCAATATCAATCTATTTCTCATGGGATCAATATAAATTTTGAAAAACAAAAGAAGAATCTACAAGGCCGTATGCGTACAACTTATAGCTAAAGATGCATCAATTACAGTGATTACAATATTGAAGAATAAATTAATCATTTTGGATTTAACGTGGAAGCTGGAATTCTCAGTGACCATAAAAGGAAATTCATTGATGAAAAGAAAATATTACGGGAGACATACAGACCTTTAGTTGCACTGTAAAAGAACACCCCATAGCTGACAGCACTTCCAAAAATAGATGTATAGAGGAGTGCCAATATATCAGTTGAACTGTACTCTTTGAGACTCCCACTCAACGCAGGGTCGTTGTTAAGAACAGCTAATAGCAGAAGTGGGAGACCACCAATAATCATATGCTGCAACACAAAAGAGTAAAGTTTTGACCTATAAGCTTATAACCATAACATCATATGTGATATAGCTTCCTCAATTTTGTTGGTCTTTTTCTATTTTTTTCTTAAACAACATTTTTTTCTGAAATAATCAAATAATATATGCATTTCACATACAAACTTACTATTAAAATATACAATATTTCTAGACACATCTGCAGAAATAAATTGTACTGTAACTATAATAGTGAACCATAAAGTAGAAGCATATCCAAATTTACAGTTTAGCAAACTTGCCATGTCTGGTTTTAAAACTGATAATGCAAAGAGGCAATATGACACATTAAAACAAACACGATCATTTAGTTAAGTGTCATACATAGGTATTTAACAATGTTAATCAAAATAAAGATATCAAACACTATATAGGCATAAGGGATTTGAAGCACACCCATCCAGTTGCCATGACAGAATCAGAATACTTGGAGACCCACCGGACCATGACTGTGCCAACTGCCATACTCTGAGCTGCAAGAAGCATCCACCACTCACCACTTCCCCACAGTGAGAAGTTGCTTTCATCAAATGATAGGGCGGGTAGCTGCAACAAAATTATCAGTGTTTGCATTACTAAATAATAGACAGCATTTGACAGGCTGACAGAAATTGTATATTCCAAAGTAATAAAGAGCAAGTAGGTAATTGCACAAAACTTTTGGGTGATGGCAACAATTGCAAAATGTTGTGATAATTGACTCTAAATCATGTACAACAGCTGAAGAGCTTAGTAATTTGGTTAGACAATCTGATGTGAAAGAGAAGAAGACTGCCTACTAGAAATTGTCTAGTGGTATTAGATCATCTAGTAATGTTGAGATGAGTTAGACGTTTGGTACGTCTTTGTTGTAAGTGTCTTAACGGTTTTGTTTCTGAATGGTCTTTTATTATTCCTTCTCTATAGGGTCTATATATAGAGTCCTTATGGACTTAGTCAATACACTGAAATTGAGATAGTTTTCTATGTATAGATCTTCTTTTATCAATAAAGTGTTTTCTTCAATCGTGTTCTTGCTTTCTTGCTTTGCTGTTGCTGAGAAACCAACAATATTCTTAACATCCTTATAAATCAAATATATAAGAATTCAACTGTTAAAGGGTACGATAATTAGTGATGTTTGCTTAAAGCTAAATCCTGAATCAAGTATTACCTCAAGTAGTACAAGTCCAATGACACCAAGTACAAGCCCAGCAGCTCCAACAACTCCGATTGACTCCCCAAATAACAAAGACGCAAGTACAGCCACAGTCAAAGGCTGTGAATCAATTATAACCTGCAATAAATCCACCCACGGTAGATAATCAAGGCATGCAACAACAATGGCTGTGGCTGTCAGAATTGGAAAGTAGAATTTGAATCAATATAAAATCCACTCTAATCAAATAATAAATAATTTATATAGAATGCAGTTACTATGCAAAAAGAAAATTACATGAATTGTCATGTATGATCACAAAAAATTATTAACTTTCTAAAATAATTATTTATAAGAAATATATTTAAAGTGAATTCTAATTGATTGAGAGAACTAAACTTTATACTGAGAGTTTATCAAAACTAATCTGATACTGACCCACTAGTTAAAAATATTTATATTGTTAAACCCACCGAGCATTAACAATATTAAAAACAGTTATATCGTTAACACATCAGTTAATTACGTTAAGAATAACTTTTAAAATAACTATTATAAAAATGAACAAACTTCTGCATAACTGTGGTATTAAAATAACAAAGTTAGCAAACCTTCACATTGTTGCAGTATTATGCTTATAAAATTTTCTAGTATAGTATTTTATAAAGGAAGCATTATAAAAAGTAAATGTACTAAAAAGATTTAGGAAAATCTTCTCAATAAGTATTATAAGAAAAAAATTAAATAAATTTGTTCATAAACTAATACCAGCTTTAACCTAGATAAACGATCACTATTTAAAGAAACTACCATGAAATAAATTTTTAATCTAACTCATACATAAACAAAATTCGGCTTATAGATAAGTTATCACGAAAAAACTAGTACATGGATAAACTACATTTAACTTATAAAAATAAACTCATTTTTTTTTTATTCTTTTAAATGTACTCATGAAGTAGTTTGTCCACTGCAGACTTAATTTGAATGCATAATAATGGTAAAATTGATTAAGAAATTAAGTGGCAACTTACGCTTCCTAAACCAGCTGAAGTCCTCTGCAATCCTTCTACGAGAAAACCCTATCACAATCAATCAAACTTCAACCCATAAGCATTGTATTTTATTATTCAGGTAAAACATACATGCAAGTGAAATGCGAAGAAGAAGGACCTGAAAGCAAGTGGCATCAACGAGAGCGAATACTATGATGGAAAGCCAAGCGTTGAAGCCAGAAGGAAGAGACTTTCCTCTCGAAGCCGCGAAACCCACGAGAAGAAACCCCGCCGGAATGAGGCGAAAAGCAGAAACGAAGAACGGTCCACATTTCGGAAGCACCTCCTTCATTGCCACCATGGCCGTGCCCCAGAAGAAGAATGGTGAAACCAACACCGTCCATTCCCACACCGCTTCCGCGAGACACGGTATCGACGATGAGGATGAAAGTGGTTCCAATTCTGTCTTTTCCGTGTTCACGAGGCACTCCACGTCTTGTCCGGTTCCCACGCAATCCACGGCGTCCGGAGGCGGCGCCGGGGAATCCGGCAAGGCGGTTTTGTTGGAGCATGGAACCCTAAATCGGAGAGAAGGTGGAGCGGCGGTGGAACGAGGAAAGGAAGAAGGGGGAAATGTGAGGGTTCGGATGCGAAATTGGGAAGTGATGGAGTGGCGGCGGGCGGTGGTGGTGGTGGTGGAGACGGTGAGGGTGGGGGAGGGAGAGGAGCACCACCACGACGCCATTGTTGGAGTGAGTGGTATTGAGGTGATGTGTTGCGTTGAGTATCAGAAACAGTAACTGAAAATTTGTGGTGCATGGAAGTGTAATAAAGAAATAGAATTTAAATAATGCACCTTATTTTATTTTGAAAAAGATATTTTAAAACATAACTTTTACATTTTTGAAAACCCAGTGTTATTATGGATCAAAATTCACCTTAATAATATTCATGGGATGGATGAAACTAGAGTTAGAAAGAAGAAGGCTTTTACTAACTGCGCGCCATAATTTTTAAAATAAAATCACTTCATTCTTCATAAAAATGACTTTTAGAGTAATAGTTTCAAAATATCTTAGATTTTCTTTTTTTCAGTTTTTGGAACATTAGAAATATAATTCTCATAACAGAATTTTTAGAATAAAATTTCTAAAATAAATTCTTTGAAAAAAACTAAAATACATTTTTAAAAAATTTTCTAAAATAAATTTCAAAATAAAACTTTTGCAACAAACTTTTTCAAAATATATAACTAACTTTTGAAATGAGATTTTTTTTTTTTTTACGAAATAATAGAGTTGCAGCTGCAATGATAGCAGTCCAACATGAAGAAAAGAGAAAAGTTAAACATTTATTATTTTTTAAGTTTTGAAATAGTAAATTTAATATTAATTGAATGGTATTTATTGTTTTGCTTATTCTTTAAATCTAAAATAATATTAACTTATTTTATGATTATATTTGTTGTGTTTATCTTATTTATAATATTATAAATTTAAATTTAAAGTAATATTAAATTATTTTATAATTATATTTATTGTTTTTTATCTTATTTATAATATTATAAATTTATAATATTGTTAATTTATATATATTTATAATGTTGTAGATATTATAGTCATGAAAGGAATAAATATTTTATACGGTATTTTGATAATCCAAATATAAACAAACAAGTAAATATAGAATTTTCAAAACTTTTCATATAGAAGAGAAGATTATGTAGATGTTTACTCATTTCATTAAGAGATAGAGGTAAAATAGATGAAAAAAAATATGGTAAATTGTTCATGTAGCTCGTATACCAATATTTGAGAAGATAACTTTTAAACTACTTCGAGAACCATGTTTTTTTTTTTGTTGTGAAAGAAATTGAAGTACCTATTATTTTTTACATTATTTGAAAAGAAATAATATGACACTTAAAAAGGTGGAAGATCTAATATATGTTTATAGTAATATTCGTCTTCTTTTAAGAAACTTATCAAAATACAAAAAAAGAGAGAAAATTAAATTGTGGGATATGACAATTTATTGGATGATAATGAAATTCTTGAAATTATGAGCTTATCTCTTGATGAACAGAATTAGAAGTTGTATTTTTTAATGAAAATGAAATATAAATATTATATATTTTGTTACTTTTTTATTTGTTCACATTATAAACTATATTAATATATTTTAATAAATTCATACATATTATCATGTTCCTGTGTCTTATAATTTATTTTTAATTTAACTGTATTGGCGTGTCTATATCGTATTTGTGTTAATATACATACTTCATAGCATGTAGTATAAAAATCATTTAAACTTGCATTCGTCAAAACTCTATTATAGTTATAGATATATTTGAGTGCAAGGATCAATCTTTATTGATATAAAATAATATTTATACATTTTCGAGAAAACAGAACGTAAAATCAAAATTTAAAAACGTATCTAAACTAAAAAATTAGTTTAAAACCAATCATAATTCAAGGAGGTCTATTACAAACAGTCTACTAGATTTGGTAACTAATTTCCATATACTCAAAAGACTCGTTATTTCTTCAACACTCACACAACCAGATCTATTAATGCACATAGGTTGGTAAAATAACAGACCCCTTCATTCTCGCATGCACTTGTCCTGATCTGCATTATAAGAAGCAAATCTTCAATACTTCTCCTTGCTTCTTTTGATGCAAACTCCAATCTTGTCTCTCAGTTCTTTGAATTTGTGTTTTGGAAGAGCTTTTGTCAAGATATCTGCAAGTTGATCTTCAGTTTTACAATGAACTAAAATAGCTTCCTTGTTGCTTTGAACTTCTCTCAGAAAATAGTATTCAATCTTGAAATGTTTAATCTTCCCCTGAAACACAGGATTGTTGGAGATTGTAATGGCGGCTTGATTATCAACATTGATTGCTTCATTTATTCTAGCTGAAAGTCTCCCAAGGTGCTTGGTCAAACTTCCAAATCCACCAAATGAAACAGGTGAATGTATGTCACTGGCATCACCAAACTGTAAAACTCTATTAAAAGAAGCTAGTAGTGGACTTTCGCGATATGTGGGAAATATTTCATAAATAACTCGTAGTATCTCTAAATTGTCAAGTGAAACATCCTGGTATTCTGGCATCAAATCCCAGTATTCTTTAAATAATTCTTCCAATTTTGGGGATCCAGGTTGAGGTTCCACATAAGTGAACATATAAGTAGTATAGTCCAAAGGACCCGAACCTGTTGGAAATGCCTCCCAAAACAATTGTTCTTTTGAGTCTCCAACTTTCTTTTTCGATGAACTGCTTCTTCGACCATTGTTGTTATAATCAGAATCAGACAACCTCAGCTTCCACATTATGTGATTGCTTATGATGCTTATGGTGCCTTATGTGGCCTTTATTATGGAGACCATCGTCACTTTTATCACTTGACAAATCAGATTCACTAGATTCTGATTGTCGATGACATTTGCTATGCTTTCCATGATTTCTTCTCCGAGCCAGACCTTCGCTAGAGTCACTAGAATCTGATATTGAACCTCGATCTCTTAGCCTTTTGCTTTGCTTATTCTTTCTTCTCCTCTCCTCCTCAAAGCTACTCTCAGAGTCATCACTACTAATATCACTAGACTTTGAGGACCATTTCTTTGTTTTCCGTTTGAAACCTTTTTCTTTTCTTTTTTCTCATGGTCACCCGAGTCATAGTGAGAATGCTTCTTGTGCTTCTTATGAGATCTTTTACTTGTCTTCCTACTCTCATCATCACTGTCATTATCAGAAACTGATTTTTTTCTAAGCTTTGCAACCTTCAAATTTCACTCTTTAGCTTCAATAGCAGCTTCCGACTTCTGCTCCCATTTCAAAGGGGCTTCCTTTCTCTCCATAATCTTTTTCTTCTCTGCTTTCTCAATTGTTTTTGCTTTCTCCCAATTCCCAACTTCAACCGCAAAGGAGTAGGCTAAGTCTGTTTGTATGTTTGCCGAGAAGTTTTTGCCCTTCATCTTTATTGATATCAATTTAATGCCAGTTGTATCAAAGACTTCCCAAGTTTTATCTTTAAACACAACAACATAATATTTCTCTAAAAGTTGCCCAAAACTTAGCAGATTTTTATCAATTTTAGGGACATATAAAACATCAGAGATTATTATTTTACCTGAGCCAGAATCAATGGCAATATCACCTATGCCTTTGACCTCAATATAGTCCTCATTCCCAATTTTGACTTTCGAAAAGTGGGTTTTGTCCAACTTTACAGACATGCCTTTATCATGAGTTATGTAATGAGTGCATCCACTATCAACCAACCATGTTTCACTGGTATTAGCAAAGCAAGTCGCCACAAAAGATACTCCTTCTTCTCGTCATCGGTCTCTTGAGCTATTTGCGCCACTTGTTGCTTTCTTTTGCATACCTTCTCCACATGACCCTTTTGATTGCATAACCTACACACCACATAGGGTCTCCATCAACATCTCCAATGTGGATGAAAAGTTTTTTGAAGTGTTGACATGTTGATTGTCATCCTCATCACTTTTTTTCTCATTTTTTCAGCCTTTCTTCTTTGCTTTGTAAATTGGCTATGACTGATATGTATTTATTTTAACCACTTTCCTAATGCATATTGATGAGAATAATGACAAGTTTGGGACCATTTTACTGTATTTGGGCTTATTGTTCTTAATTGAAAGTTTGATTCAATTTGATGAAATTTGCAAAAATTTTCCAAACTTAAACATGTTTCGTATTTTGTCCATAACTTTTGCTACATCCTCGGATTAACTTGATTTTTATGTCGTTTTGTAGATAACTCAAAGATCTACAAACGTTGTGAGAGGGTCCAAGACCAAATTCGGACTTTTAAGTGGACGAAATCGGCCTTGAAGTTAGTATACAGAATCTGGACAACATTTAAGTGGAAATTTTGATTTGAGGATAATTTAGTCATTTCACCCCCAAATTAGTTGGGATCAAAACTATGCATTTTTGGTGTATTAAGGCAACTTGCAGTTGGGCCTGGGCCACCTTAGGTTAGGTTAAACTCTGAATATTATAGTGAGCAAAAGGAGGGTAGCTGCACACCACTATTTTTGGGGACAAATTTTGAATACAATTTCGACTAGCTTATTTTCTTCTTCTTAAATCATTTTTCATTTTGGCAATTTTATTTCCGTCTTTATTTGCTATTGTATTCATGTTCATTCCACCATGAGTGGCTAAAGCTTTTGCTTAATCAGGTCCCTAGAGCTTCTCCCCGCTTCCGTTTATCTCTAGGTTTGTGTTTTGTGTTGTTTTTCCGCAATTACCTACTCATTTTTTGTTGTAATTTGATTGTTGAATTTAATGCTTGAATTGAATCTGTAAATGAATAAATACAGTCCGATTGAAATGTATTGTGGAGTTCCCGAATCGGAATCAAGTCAAACTGATGATGCTGCTCACCATGCAATCGCATTGGTTTGGCGCACTAGGTGTTCGATAAAATGCTCCGCGACTGTGGAGTGTTCGGGACGTTAGATAGATGCAGGGATTCCTGTCTCTTTAACCCACGAGTGTAATTGGGATAATATTTAGGAACCAGTGAGGGATTAGGGAGAATCAAAGGGAGACTGGGTTGATTTTCATTATGTGAACTTCTCCATTTTTTCTTGAATCGTTCTTTTGTTTATTTTGTTTAAGTTTCGTACTTGCCAAACTCTCATCGTGCTGCTGTTTTATATTTTTAGTAATTGAAAACATTTGAGTGGTCCTTGGAAGAATGACCTAGATCCGCTATATTGCAAAATCTAGCCTCCTAGTTAATCTAGAACACATTTGACAACGCGAATCAAGTGACTTTGCTAGAAAAGCTCCTTCAATACTCGACTCTTGTCTCAACATTCTTCTTTGCTCTTGGGTTTGCAGAGAGTTCATCAACTCAGTTAGTGAAATCTTTGTGAGATCTCTTGAATCTTCAAGTGATGAGATCTTTGCTTCAAACCTCTTTTGGAGACTTACCAACACTTTTTCTACGATTCTTATATAAAGTAAATCTTCACGTAATAGTCGGAACTTGTTGACCACTACCAAGACCTATCAAAATAGTTTTTGATGGTCTCAGCCTCCTTCATTATCAGCATCTCAAATTCTCTTATGAGATTGAGAACTTGCATCTGCTGAGTTCTTTCATTCCCTTGAAATGCCAATTGGAGAGTGTCCCATGCTTCTTTAACGGTTTCACAGACCATAATTCTAGTGAATACAACGTCAGAAACAATAGAGTGAATACAGGTCTTGGCCTTCGATCTTCTTATTGCTTCATCATTGTAATTTCTTGAGCTAGAATTGGATCTTATTGTAGCGGCTGGATTTCAGACATCACAACATCCCACAAACCACTCCCTTCTAATTGTTTTTCTCGAAAGGTTTCTCACTATTTTTTCTCTATTGTTTCTCTCACACTAGCTTTTAAGAACTAAGAGTTCTGATACCAAATTTGTAGATATATTTGAGTGCAAGAATTTTTTTTTATAATAAAATATGTAAGAAAATTTAAGAAAAAAGTTAAAAAATAAAAAAAAATGAGTCATAAATATGTTACTCTAAAATTAGCCATAAACAAGTCATATACTGTAAATATAAAACTCGCACAAGTGTCTTATAATGATAAAACTAATAATATGAAAAATATTAATTAAATAATTATTTTTTTAAAAAAATTGATAAGGTAAATACAAATTTTAAACAAAAAACATTAGAATTTTATATAATATATTAAATTTAAAATAATAGAAATTGAATTCAAATTAAGATTGAAATAATATTAAAATTTTAATTACTTTGACTAGAAAATTTGATGAATTATTTCTTAATAACAAGAAAACGATATTTATAATAATTTTTAAAAATATTATAAACAATGTTTAAAAATATAATGAGCAAAATATTCATTTCCGTGTTAACCGTGTTTGACAGCTGTTTATAGTTGACCAAAAGAAAAAGATAAGAACAAAATCTTTAATTGCATCATCACCGTCTAATTTTCAACAACCGCCTAATCTCAGCCGTCAATTTTGACGCTCCTTTTCTATATATACCTCCGTTGGCCTAGTAGTCGTCCTCTGCCATAGAAGGTTCTGGTATCTGTTTTGTTTGTTATATAAGGCTTTGAGAATTGAGTTGCGTTGGTATTGCTTCGGCGATTGTTGTGATTCTTATTAGTATTGCTTCGGTATTGCTATTGAGTTCTGCTGGTATATTGCTTCGGCGATTGTTGTGATTCTTATTAGTTACCTTCTTGATCAAGTTTTCGTTCGTCCAGGGTTATGATGTTTGCGATTGATCATGCGAATTCTTGATCATGCGAATTCTTGATCGTGCGAATTCTGAATCGCTTAAATTTCTTTACACCTTTTCAGCCGGACGCTGGCTCTATGACATCTCTTTTTTCATTTCTTTTTTCTATGGATGATATGAAAAGCACAATGGCAAAGTGCTCAGAATAACCTAAGTCTTCTTTTAAGTTTTCTTTCTATTATTTATTTTTTTGGTATTGATCACAGAACATAAGGATTGAACTTTGATTTGTTTATCTGCAGTGTAACGTGCTGTATAGCTTATTAATGTGATCACGTTTCTATACTTCCTCTTATTTAAGAGCGTTTATCGTTTCCTTCAATTTTTGGACTGTACAGGGAAGACAAGCAATGGATGTGAGGTGTAGAACATGATGTGAAGTATTAGGTTTTGTTACCCTCCTTATATTTTCTTGTGCGTTTATTCGTGACTGACTATTTGAGTTCGGAGGCTATCAAATTTGGTGTTCGTGTTCATTCCTTTTCAGCTAGTCCTGAGTCTCTGAGATTTCTTTCGGCGGTTGAGGATTTAGAAATGAGAGTTTAGAATGGTTGCAGCTCAGGATATCCTAATTTCTAGATGTGTGTACCTTCATTATTTAATTTTTATCGATTTGATCACCGAACATAAGGATTGGAATCCGAACATAAGGATTGGAATTAATTTTGATTTGTTTATCTGCAATGTTTGGATTATTTACGCATAATGTCCTCCATCTCATGTAGCATGTAATGCGACATAAGGGTTGAATTGTAATTTCCTTATCTGCGATGGTGTGTGGAGTATGGTATGAACTTGTTTATCTGCGGTGGTGTTTGGAGTATGGTATGTGCGACCGTGTCTCCCTTGCTTTTTTTAATTCTTGAATTTATCTAATCGACCTCTGTTACCAGTTATATTTTTGTTGAATTCTTGTTCTTTACAGGGATGTGTGGGGTAGGACGTGGAAACGATGGTGGGATATTCCTTCAACTGCATTACTTTGTTTTCTATTTCCTACTCTTATATGAATTTTTTTCTTTTGCATTAATTTGTATTTGGCTAAACTTGTTGGTTGGATTTTTATTTTTTCTTCTTAGGCATAACCAAATAAATAATGGAGGGCCAATAATGTCCAATTTTAACAGATGATCATGACAGATGGATTATATTATGATCCTGTCTCTTGACAGCTTGAATTTATAATGTGTCTCTATGCACTGTCGTCTACTTTGGTGGTCTTAGGAGTACATAAATTGAAAAGAAGGATCTTGGAGTCATTCCTTTCATTTTTTGTGGTAATTAGCAAGAGCTCCGGACTATCTGACTTCTAGTTTTTTATTACAAAACTTTACTTTGTCTTTATTTGTTTCCTTCATTGAGTGATGAATTTTGAACTTACAAAACATCAATGTTCTTGCCTTATTTGTGTTTCAAAGATTATTGATCTTTTGTATTGAAGTTCTGAAAATTATATTTTGTCTTGTTTTGTTTCCTGCATCGACAAATGAATTTTGAACTTATTCTTGCATAGTTTATGATTGGAATTCATGGTTTTATGTAGGTTTTGGAAATAGTGGATCGGGATCCTGTGGAACTTTAGGTTTTATTCTTTGCGGTTATTATTTTCTTTGTTGCTATTATTCACAGATAAACTTGTGGAGTGAGAGTTCTTACCTTACCTCTTTATGACAGGCAATATAATGGTCTGTGTCAGTCATTTTATTTTCCCTTCCTAGAACACACTCACACATTTCTTTCAACAACTGGAGTCATTCAATCGCGAAGAGTTTTGTTTCTTTTCATTTTCTTTGTTCTTTTTGCTTATTAATATACATTTCTCTTTGATAGAGACATGTTAAAATAACCTTTCTTTCTTTCTTCTCAGCTATGCCATTTAGTTTCACCGCGTCCTTGGGATGTGTTAATTGGAAGTAATGTGGTTATTCATACAAGGATTGAGTCCCATCCCCGTCGACTTGCTTTTGTTTGTGTTCATTGCTGTCAAACAACTTTCTTCTTTTTAAATGTATGGAGCTTATTTTTTTCTAAATGAAATCCCCACTAAATCTTAATGTTTTATTTATTTTTCTTTCTTTTTCATCATTTCCTAGTTATTTGTGTTTCTCATAGGCTTGGGTTGCGTTCTGGTTTATAAGAGTATTAGAGGCACTTGAATTTGGAGTATGTGGTTGGTTGTTGAATCAGTGGCTGTCTTGGGAATTTTGGATATGATTCGGTACTCTTTACTGGTTTGATACGAGATCTCATCTTTTTGCTTATTATATTTCACAATTTTAATCCCTTGTTGATCTTGTTCAATCTCAAAAGCTTGTCAATTTGATCTCTATCATGTAATTTTTCTGGACTTACCAAACATACAGGTTGTATTGTGAACCTGTTTCTCTCCATCAGTATTTGGAATTGTTTCTTGTAATCTGCTTGCGCTGCGTACTTTGTCTTAATCTCTTAAGATAGAGAATAGTTTTCTTGATTTAATTCTCTATGCTTCCTCTGTCTTAATCTCTTAAGATAGAGAGTAGTTTTCTTGATTTAATTCTCTATGCTTCCTCTTGTGCTTTTCAGGGAGAGAAAGGATGAGTGTCAGATTTGGGAAACAGTGGATGGGGAGATCCTGTGAAACTTTAGGTTTTTTATGTTTTGCATTCACTGATTTCTTTCTGGTTATTATTCCTTGGATAATCTTGCAGAGTGGGATTTCTTGCGCCTTTGACTCTGTTTTTGATACTACAAAAGTATCTCCTCTAATTGAAAATTATCTTCAACTTTCAACACAGCGGCAGCGGCAAGTCCAATGAAATGTCTCTTCTGATTAAAAATCATCTTGAACACAGCGGCAAGTCCATGGAAATGTTATTTTAATTAATTAGTTGTTTGCAGCACGCCGAGTCTTCATTTGAGATTTCTCTTTCATATTGAATATTGAATCAGTCATGATATTGGGACAAGTAACATCTTTGCACAACTGAATGATTAATTTATTTGATGATGAGCTGAATTGATTGAGAAACAGATTATATTTTAGTGTAAACATGTTTTGTTGGCAGTGTAGTGTTAGAACTGTGGGACAGCTCATGTAACGACGTACAAGATTTGGTGATGTATCTCTGGTTTTGGGATCTATTCAAATTATCTTGAGTGTTTAGTGTGTTCGTTATTAGTCTCCGTTACTTCCACTTGGTCTTTTCCAGGGAAGACATACTATGGATGCTTGTTTGGTGTGGAGGCAATGGTGGTGGATTATTTGACGTCATTTTGGGGAACTTTGCTACTCTTCTTTCTTCTATTTATTTATGATGCCAATTCTTGCTTGACGCGATTAATTGAAACTTTGCTACTCTCAAAAGCTTGTTATTTTGCTCTATTATTTAATTCTTTTTTTGGACTTGACTACCAAGCATATGGCTGACTTGTGAACTTGTTTCTCTAAAACAGTATTTGGAATTGTTTCGTGTGATTTTCCTGTGCTGCATCGAGCCTATGAGCGCCTCCCTTGGTTTTGAAATTGTTCCTTTGCTTTGTCATATTTTTAAGAGATTGGTTTTCTTGAATCGCCATGGTTCTTCGTGAGCTGAAGGCGAAAGATATGTGGGGGCAGGTTTCGGAAAACGTGGATGGAGATCCGGTGAAACTTTAGATTTTATGATCTTTGTTATCATTATTTTGTTTGATGGCTAAACTTGTGGACTGGGAGTTCTGGTAAACAGGCACAATATGAGTATGACTGGCTTTGGCATTTGTGTTATTGGGCCTTCGACCCAGACACTGAGTATGACTGGCTTTGGCATTTTTGTTATCGGCCCTTCGGCCCTGTTGATTTGATTATCTTCTTTACCCGTGTTGCCTTGTTGCGGTGAAGACTTAAATGGCAATTATTTCCTATACCTCCACATTTCCTTCTTGCACCCCATAGTTGATTTTAATTGGATATCCTTTGTTAACAACAATCCATTTGGAATAGGATTTGTGTGACCTCTAGTTTCGGCATGAATCTGGAAATTCAACTCCAAACGGCAGCAACCCAGCTCATAATAACCTAATTTCTTCTGAGGTTCTACTTTTTATTTAGCTCTCATTCGGAATATGTACAAGTTTGAAGAAATATCATTGTGTTGATATATTTTACAGGGTAGGTCTGAGGTTTTCTGGATTAGGAATTGTCCAAGTGCCAACAGTGTTTCAAATATGTGGTGTGTGCTTGTCGGATATTTTCTGGGAATATACTTGTATTTTTATTGCTAGTTTTATTCTTGCATTGACTTATAGATGTTTTGTAATATGATCATTTGATTATAACAATCGCAGTGGTTCTTATAAAATTATTCATGATTGATGTATTGCATTTGATAGTTATTGCTGTTTGAAAAATAATCTAGAAATCTTTTGTTGGCTAATGATTCTCATTTTTTTTTAATTTTATATTTATTTACATAAAATGATTTTATTTTCTAGAATTAATTCTTTTTTATCCAGTCCGATTACTAATTAAATAGGTACTTTCATTAGGATGTAGATTATGTGAATGATATATTTTACTGTTGGTTTACAAAATATAACTTGTAATCATTGAACACTTGCTTACAAAATACACCCTTATCACTTGTATATTCTTATCACTTTTATATTCTTATATTCTATTAATACTTTGAAATTCAATATTAATTGTTAAAGCATCATTATTACCTTTAATTATACATAGGAAGTCCACTCTATCCCAGGTATGTCTTAGCAAAACTTTTCTTAAAAGATTTGAGAACTTTCTCATTTACCCGCATTGTTAGAACTTTGAATTTGTAGCTCTTAGTATTATTGTCGTTTTTTTTTATCTTGACTTTTATTTCGACAAAAGACTTGTACTATCTAGTTATATGTGGTTTTCTTTTATTTTCTGATTTATTTTTATTTTTATATGCAGATCCTTTATTCCTTATTAAATTTAACAAAATTGAATCTCTTTTCACCTTTATTCTTTGTTCCTTCTTTAAAAACAAATATCTTATATAATCACGTATCTTTGGAACACTTACCATAAATCCAATTTGTTGAACTTAAAGATGTCTTGATTGCATCTTCAATCGCCATCATTTATCTTTTTTTTTTTTTTTTTTTTTTTTTATTACTTTTCCATCTTCTCATTGAAAAAGTTATAATTATAATTCTACTCACTAAGTGCTTGTGGTTTGAGAACTTGTCTTGGTAGTTTATCAGAAAGAAAAACATCTTTGGATGATTGGTCAGCCAACTTTTTGCTTAGGGTGTAATTTATTCAAGAATCACTATTGTTTTATGGCGAAAACTATCCTTGTGGAGAACTTTTCTTGAGTTAGTTGACAATAGAGTATGGATTGTTGTTAGTGTTCCATTCATTCCTTTTCAGATAACTGAAAACATGCAAGTTGGAAAAGATATTTCCATTTTCAGTATAGAATAAAAAAAGGACATCATGCATCACAATGAGAAGAAAAGGATTTTGAGAATCAACCACTGCTATACAATTGCTCGCAGAAAGTGTAGAGTTCTAACCAGATTGGTCAAGATCAAGAAAACTTTAATAAAATACAAATAGAGTGTTCGATGAAACCTGCTTTGTCGTTGAAAGCGATACGTCATATCTTTCGCTTCTACACTAGCAAGAAAACGCTAATAAGAAGATAATCATTGCTATTCTGTGCGTCTATTATCCTTAACACTCACTCTATGAATTTTATATGGTTTCATTTTACCGTAATATCGAAGAATTGTGAAATTCTTGGAAGTGACATGAAAGATGTTAAAAGAGCAAGAAGAACACTCTTACGTAAGAATGTGAAATATTTAGGATGTTTCTATGATGTGGTATTGCTTCGGCGATTATTGTGATTTTGTCGGATTGAAGAATGCAAGAATTAATAGTAAACTTTTATGCGAATTCTGAATATAATTCTCTATTTGACGATGGCGAGTTTTTGAACCTTTCAGGTAAACTTTTTTACACCTTTTCAGCCGGTTGCTGCTTTATGAAATTTCTTTTGCCTATGGATGATATGAAATGCAAAACGACCAAGGGCCCAGCATAGCCTAACTCTTCTTTGAGTTTCCCTTCTATTATTTATTTTTTCTGATATTGATCACCGAACATAAGAATTGAACTTTGATTTTGTTTATCTGGAGTTGCGTATCGTCCTGCATAGCATTTTCATCTCATCACGTTTTTATACTGCTTATTAAGAGCGTTTATCCTTTCCTTTCCTTCAATCTTTGGGCTGTACAGGGAAGGCACGCAATGGATGTTTGGTGTAGGACAAACGTAATTTCTTGTGAGTTTCTTCTCTATCTGAATTCTTGAGATTAGATCACCAAGCATAAGGATTGAATTGTCATTTGTTTATATGCATTGATGTTTGGATTATGTTTCATCTTGTATCTCATCGAGCTTGTTAAGTGATGTTGTCTCTCTTCGCTTTGAATGTCTTAGTATTGTCTCTACTTCATGAGCCGTTGTAGGCTTCCTGAATTCTTGGTGTTTACAGTCTAGGAAAGACATGCAATGCATGTGGGATAGGATATCAATGTACTGGCAGGAGATCCTTGAAGCTTTAGGTTTTGTTATGCTCACATTTTTTGTCTTTGTGTGCGACTGTATTTTATGATTGATGTCATTTGAATGTAGTTATTTATTCGATGACAGAGATCTATCATATCTATTTCTTCTATTTTTATTTGGTGCTAATTCTTGCTTGATGCGATGAATTAAATCGGTTAACAAGTTGGGGTTATTATTTTATTCATGACAAATGCACGAGGTGGTAAGAGTTTAGGATGGCTTACAACTTGGGAGAACCTAATTTATGAGTTTCCTCTCTACTTATTTGTTCTAGCCGTGTTCTGTGTTACATCTTCATTCTTAACTTGATATTTTCTTATCTTTTTCTTATGTGGGTTTTTTCTTTTGGTTGTTTGCCTTCCTTTCTAGACTATATGGTTGACCAAGATATAACTAAATAACTGATTTATAACAGAATCGTTGGTAACAGATTAACAGAATATAACAGATCGGGCCTAAATACTCCAGGCCCGCTATAACGTTTATAAATACAGGCTCAATCACTTCAAATAAGATACTCTTAAACTCTGACCTAAATACTAACTCAGTATTGTAGGACGGTGGAATTTGGAACGGGACGGTGCGTTTTGGAACAGCAAGAAAGGAGCAACATAAATAAACCGCAAGAAAGGAGCAACATAAATAACGATCAAGAAGCAGCAAGAAAGGAGCAACATAAATAACGATCAAGAAGTAGCAAGAAAGGAGCAACACAAATAACGATCAAGAAGCAGCAAGAAAGGAGCAACATAAATAACAAATAACATCAAGAAGCAGCAAGAAAGCACTAAGAAAGGAGCAACATAAATAACGATCAAGAAGCGACTCTAGAAGATACTCTTTCCATATCAAGAACTATTGTTTCCATATCAAGAACTGTTCCAATCTTGAAGGCATTGGTTTCTGGAGTGGAGTAGCATGAGAAAACTTTGTACTCTGTAATTTGGAGAATTACTCGTGGTACTCTACAAGTATTTCAGATTTTAATTGGATATCCTCTTTGTTAACAATCCTTTTGGTGAATAGGATTTGTTTAGCACTAGCATCTGCATGAAGCTAAAAATTAAACAAGAACGGCTCAAGATAACCTAATTTCTTCTACGTATTGAGCTGTAGTTGATCACCTAACATTAAGATTTGAATTGTGATACGTTTATCTGCAGTAGGGTTGGTTCAGTTTTGTGTGATGACCTGTATCTCATCGAGCCCTGTCATGTTTTTGAATTCTTGAATTTATTAATTTATCTTATCCTTTCTTAAATTCTTGGGTCTTTATTACCAATATCTTTCTGAATTTAAATATAGTTCTCAATTTAAATATAGTTCTCAAATTTTTTGTCTAGGTGTTGATTTCTTTTTGTGTTGACTTGTTTGTGTCCATTCCTTTTTAGCATGTTGAGATTGTAAGACTGGTTGAGGGTTAAAATCTGGAAGTGTACGCAAAAGACATGCAACAGAAGTTAAGGAAGAGTATCTAAAAAGTGGAAAGAGATCCTTGATGCTTAGGTTTTGTTATCCATACATTTTGTTTTCTTTATTCGTGACTTGTTATTTGATGACGGATGTCTACTTGAAATTTGGATGCAGTTATTTTGATGACAGAGATCTATCATATGTAGATGTTCATCAACTTGTGTTAGTTCCTTTTCAGTAGGATTCTGGTTGAGGAATAAAATACATAAATTTGAATCTTGTTTGATTATTGAAATCTATCAAATCTATCAGTTTCATCTGTGATTATGGTGATTCCTTTTCAGCACATTAACGGTTAATAATATATCAATGCTAGTGAAGATGTCTGCCTTTGATTTGAAAGTTTGTACATTGAGCATATTTATGAGACTGATATGTGAGGTATGTGAGGTAGGATGAGGAAACACTAGCCAGGAGGGGATCTGTGAAGCTTTAGGTTTTGTTACCCTTACATTTCTATGTCCTTATTTATGACGGATTAAACTTCTTGTTTGGATTCTATGTTTTGGTTGGATTCATTGCTAACCTTGTAGTGTCTCTTGCAGTTCTTGTCGGTGTTTGTAACAGGCATTACCAGACTATTAGAGGTCCTGTAATGTGGGGAAGATTTGTCTGGCAGCGGGTTGATAAAATGTAAACTTCTCTTAAATCATTTCTTTCAGCTTTTGGGTCATGTACTGGATTAATAGTGAAACAAAGATAAGGAAAAAAATATAATGGCCATTACAGTTTGTGTTTCTTGTCCTGTTCAGCCATGCCGTTTCTTGAAGCTGTTGTCAGTGAGCTCTTGCTTCTTTCTGTATTGCTCCTTATGTATTTTTTTTCCACATTTTTACTCTTTTGTTTTTGAAACTTGTACAATTCTAAGTAATTTAGGCTTTCTCATAGCTTGTAGGAGTCCTAGATTCATCGTGAAATTTGACCGTTTTACGTGGTGCATCTGAAATTATTGAAAGGAGAGAATTATTGATTTTTAGTTTTACATTTTTTATTTCTTAGGTGTAACAAATTTCATAAATACCCATATATCATTACTAAATATATAATCTATAATAAATCCCATAGTGCACCGCCACCATGCCCATGGTCATCGGAATCGCTCTGGTTGCCAAACTCCTCGTGATGGTACGTTCGTCACCTCCGAAACTTTATAAACAAACAAACAAATATATGAATGTGTTGCTTAAAGGGGAGTTGTCCTTACGAGGACGAGGAGAAAGACACAAATACTGATTAGCCAATGTCATCTTTTTCGATATAGAATATCACTTCAAGGTGATTTTGTTAAGGTGAGAAAAGTTAATAAAATATGAAATGAACCGGGTTCAACACTTTGAAAGATTACGTATTGTCCATTTTGGAGTTTGGTTTCTCTGTCACGGTTTTGTTCTTAAAAGGTATCTTGGAAGGTTAAGAGTGAAGGTATATATAAACTGACTTTTGTCTCGACTCAACTATTGGGTGTACCGGGTCGAGGGTTAAGGGAAGAGATTCGCACATACCTTGCTAATGTTCAAACCTCAAGTCTCATCGTTAGAGTCAATTACCGCGTCCAAGGTATTATAAATACTTTGGATCCGGTAATTGATTCTAACGATGTTATCTCAACGGACTTGAGGTCTGAATAATGGCAAGATACGTGAGTATCTCTTTTCTTAACGGAGACTTGTTACGGTACACCCAATAGTCCCACCTTGTTTAAGAGTCGAGGCTAAGGTCAATTTATATACACTTTCCTTCTTTAACCCCTTCGAGACTTTTTTTAAAGACAAAACCGTGACGGAATAATTGAGCTCTAAAACGGACAATACCACATATCCGATAATTAACCCTAACCGGATATAAGTAAAAACAATACCTGGAATACGGATGATTCACCCTACGGCATAAGAAAAAAAAAACAAACGAGAGAAATGACAGGGGACTTATTTTTTCACTATAGTGTTTTCTTTTCTGATTTAAAGTGTTTTTCCTTAATTTTATTTGGGTGGTTCAGATTGAATATTTGAAGATACTGATTTTCTTGTGTTACATCAATCATTTTATTGTTAATTTTATTCATTTGCAAAGGTTCAGGATAGTATTATTTCTTCTCAGTAAATATTGAATTTCTTTTTACTGGTGTTGTATAGTATTGAGCCTGTTATGACTTTCTCTATTTGTTTCATTTTTGAATTTATGATTTCTTTAGTTATTGGGCTTTGCAGGGTACACAACCAATGAATCATGTACAGGTATTTGAAGTTTTTTTGCACTTTGCAGTAGGTTGGACTGTGAACTTTTCTCTGTTACAATATTTGGAAGTGTTTCTTGTAATCTTCCTGCACTGAATCGAGAGTATAAGTGATAATATATGTGTGATTTATATTTTTTTTAGACTAATTGCATATTTTAAGTATTCTTTTTGTTTTTATTTTTTAAAATTTAATAGGAATTTGTATTTTTGTAAGATTTAGGGAATTTAGTAAAAAATTAGGTCAGCTTTTCTGTTTTAAATAATTCTTTTTAGTAGACTTCTAACCCATGCTTTGTTGAAATTTTCGTTTCTGACTAACTGAATTGGTTGAGATATAATTGAGATAATGTGTTCCTAATTGTGTGTAGATATTTTTAAAACATTTTAGTTAGGTGTGGTTATAAAAGACGGATCTACTGTAGATTTTTGTAAATGCTGAGAATTGATTCATCTTGTTTTTAGTTTCTTGGTCCGATGCTGTTTATGATTTCTACTTTTATCGTTATGTTCTTGTTTATAATTCATGTTCTGGTACTCTGGATTTTGGAATTTTGCTCTGGATTTGCTTGATTTTACTGTTTACATACTAATGAGTAACGTTTAAATGGTTTTTTTTATCAAACTCCTGGAGAGTTAAATTTCATATATGACTTTCAGTTTTCAGTTCATAGAAAGAGTTGACGATTGGTTTCTTTTTATTTTCTTTTCCTGTTTGTTGTTCTGTTCTCTGTTATTTTTTTTTTCTTTTTCTTCTCCTTTATTTTCTTTTAATTGCAGTTTATGTTGTTTTCAGTATTCATTTTAATGTTGCAATTTGTCTTTACAATTCTTTACCCGGCTTGATTTCTAAATTTCAGATTTGAAGTTTACATGGCTTGATTGGTCATCCGAGTTTACATATTCTCGGAAAAATCAGATTTGATTCTCTTTGTAGGCAAGTGTGAATTGAAATTAAATAGGTTTAAGAAGGAGCATTCATTTTTGGAGGATTTAACAGTACAGAGTTCTTTTATCTTCCTAGGATGTTTTGATAATTGTAGCAGTATTCTATGAGTTTATTCTTCTTAACTGTTTTCTGCATCCTTTAAATTTCTTTCCATCTTGAATCAGTTCCATAAGTTTTAGAATTTTAGTATCTCCTTATATCATATATGGGTTAGTACTCCTTGCTTTAGTTAGTAAGTCTAATATTGGAATTTGGGGGACTGCTTTAGACAATTTAGTTTTACTAGTAGGAATTTTAACTGCAGTAGTGATTTTCTTTTATATCTCTCTTACACTTCAATACACTGTTATGTTTGAAATTCTATTTCATTTTTACTGATTCCATATTTTTTTACTCTAATTCACAATTCAGTTTCCAAACAATATGTCATCTTTTTAAGGGAGACCATGCTGCTTTGAGCTTTTACGGGAAGGCAATAAATATGGGGGCTGAAATGGAAAGGCAATAAGTATATGGGGGCTGAATTGAGCCTACTTTAACGTTTCTCTACTTTGTGATGTGATCTTTTTAAGGAAGATTAATTTTCTCAAATCGCCATGCTTCTTGTTGAGCCTTTAGGGGATGGCAATAAATATATGGGGGCTGAATTAAGCCTACCTTAAAGTTTCTCTACTTTGTGATCTCATCTTTTTATGATCTTGGTTGTATTTTGATGGTCTATAGTTAGTTAGTTCATAAGAAGCATTGTGGGGTGAGCATGGGATAAGTGTGGCTGGCCTTTATTCTTTGATTTGATGGTTTGCTTGTTGGTTTGAGAAGTCCTACTACTCAATTTTGATGCCTTCTCTGGGTAATCCTCTAATTGAGGTCGTTGATTATTTTGTTAGTTTTTCAAAACCTTTCTATTCATTATTTTGACATTTGTTTGAATTGGGCAGAGGAATTAATGTATTTCGAAGCAAGAGCGAGAACGACGAAACACTGCGGAATAATTGGAGGAGAATTTGTTAATTTCAGTTGAATTGGAGAATTTTTCTTCAAGAAATGATATAACGAATTAGAACCACTAAAAACTGTGGATAATATATATTTTTTTGTTAATTATTCTATTTCTCTACCATATTCAGTGTTTATGGAAGTGTTTGCTTGAATCTCTTTTAAAGCACAGGCCATGGAGTCTGACACAGTTTTAGAAATCGTGAAAGAGTTTAAAACGACTAATGAGAGCAAGTGATGACTTGTCATAAGCTTCTTTGCAACGGTGTTTTGAAAACGTGTGAAATAACTTATTTGGGTTTTATGTGATCACTCTGGGACGGCTTTTTCTGCAACTCCAGATCCTCGTCCTGCATACTGGAATTTTATGTGATCGATCTGAACTTGGACGGCTTTTTTCTGCATCTCCATGATCTCGTCCTGCATACTGGAAAAGTCAAATTTATTTTTAATGTAAAATTACATAATCTCAGTGTGCCTTCCACCTCTTCACTCCCATTCTTTTTCAAGCTTCGTTCTCTGCACCTCCTCATTGCCGTTGTTTACCTCAGTAATTGGTTGCGTTCATGCATCTCTCTATGACCGACATTGTCTTGTGGTTTGTTCTTTTGTGTTGTATTGGGTGGCAGCCGCGAGGCATGAAAAGGGAGTAGAGAAGGTTAATGAAATTAGAAGCAAAATCTTCAATTGAAGGTTGAAAAATATAACAGGTAAGCAATTATTCATGTTTCTACGAATTTTGTGAGTAGTATTGTAGCGGAGTTGAAAACCGTGCAACTTTTGGCAATTAGGTGCGATTTGGTATATGTTTTGTAATTAATATATATTGGATGACCTGGATTCATTATATACTAATTTGCAAAACATATATAGGATTGCATATGATCTCGTATATTAAATTTTGGTTTTTTAATATCAAATAAGGTATCATCTGGTATACCATTTTCAAATTTTTGTTTTGCTTTTTTTTTTTTTTTAATAAATGTTAAGATTGACAAAAATTAGAAACTTTGATTGATATGGCCAGGCCATGCTTGACTAGATCTAATGCTTGATTAGACCTACAACATCCGTTCATAGAGGAGATCGTGGTGTTTTATCTAGTGTTCTTGTTAGTAGTTCTGATGTTATTGAGCTTGTATGTTTCTCTGAAAGACCTTATTTCTCTTTGTTGGTAAGTTACAATGAATATGTGGCTTTCAGACTGTGAGAGGGTGAGGTAAGATTATATAACAATTATTTGATGTGTTTATGACGTGTTTAATATGTGAACATTTTGATATGTTGTGTTAGTTTTTGCTTGGGATCAAAGAGAAATAAAATTAGAAAATTAGTTTCCTATGGTAGAAAGGTAAACATGTTTGGTATTCTTCGTCTTGAGGTTAATCTTTTTGTTCTTAATTTTGGACTGTTGTCTTGTAACATTTGTTATTAAGTGACTAATGAAAAAAGGTTGTTGTATGTATTTGTTGAGAGATGACATAAACACTAATATGGTCTATTTGTCATTTGGTGAGATGACTATCACTTTGAACGATTTGATTAGTTTTCAATGTACATTAATTTAGACCATACTAGAGTGTGTATTGTGTTGATGGACTTGTTAGGTGTTCCAAAAGGTCCAACAAATGCTAAAATGTGTCGGTGTCAGGGCGTATAGGTTTGCTTGAATTGGCTGAGAGAGTTGTATGAGGCTTGGTGCTTGCAACAGGAGTGGGTCTTTGCTGCACAAGCTTATTTGTTGTATCTACTTAGATGCTCAATTTTTCCAGATAAGAGTGACACCTCTATCTCTGGTTAATATTTGACATTATTTGGGATTTTTAGGTGTGTGGTGGTTATTGTTGCAGTTGCGTTAGCGCATATGTTTCAACAGCTAGGAGATGTTTCTCGTGCACAGACCCGTCAGTTGGGCAGACCTTATTTTAGGTGAATAATTTTTTAAGTTCAGGTTTAACTTCAATTTTATTTTCTTTATGAAAATAATAACTTAATTGTGTAACACTTGACAAGCTTGGATTTACGTACACTTCCCATATGTGACAAGAAAGGATTTTAATTCGAGGTATAACGAGACATTCCTATGGGTTGCATGATATGTCATTAGTCAACACATTTCTAATTTGATTGATGTGAGAAGTCAGTTGGACTTACCTATTTTGATGTTGTTTGGTTTTCATATGATTCTCATAGAGGTACTTGGTCGTTTGAGTCAATCTTATTGTTTTGTGGTTTTGTTCGAGTGGATAATACTATTCAGAGGTATCTCCTAGAACATGTACTGTGGCAGTATGGTTACATATAGGCCATACCACCCCTTTTCTGGTTCATGATATGGTAGCTTTTCGGTTCAGACTAGATACCTGATGGGAACGTTTTGCTGATTATTTTGTTATTTTGTGACGTCTATGATACTTGCTGTTGAGCCTCATGCATGTATTGAGGTTACATAGACTGATTTAGGCGTGTATTAGATTCTTATATGCTCAATTTATGGACCAATGCTTATGATATATCTCATAAATTGTTGAGGATGTTACTTTTATTAAAAATTTTATTGTTGGACATTTTATGAGAATATTAATTTTTAATAGTTTCAACTAATTGAAGTTGTTTTCTATTGCTCTAATAAGATTTGCTTCAACTATAATCATGTTAAAATGATTTAGAAGTTTAAAGAATGACTTAAAGAGATGGTTATATATATAAAATGTGGGATTCAATTATTGAAAATATGAGAAAGGTTATATTCCATCTATAAAAACACAAATTCATCTTTTTTTGAGATAGTAAACTTAATATTAATGATTGTCAGACCAAGAGTAACACATCTCTTTGTTGTCTTGCTCATTTTTTAAATTTAAGGTAATGTTAAATTATTTTATGATTATATTTGTTGTGTTTATTTTATTTACAATATTATAAATTTATAATATTATATTAATTTATGTTTATATATTTATAACGTTGTAAATATTACAATCATGAATAGTTATAAATATTCACAAAGACTTGCTCTACATGGGATGTCGAACTTACTTATGAATGAAATAAATGTTTTATGAGTACTTTAATGAACCAGATATAAGGAGACAAGTAAATATAAAATTTATAAACTTTTTAGATGAAAAAGAATATTTTGCCAACTCTAAGAGATAGAGGTAAAATGGATGCATGTGAATTATTCATAGAGCTCATGCATAAATACTTCATAAGATAGCTCTTGAGTTACTTGGATAATCATGTCCTTCTTCTTGTTGTGAAATTAGAATATCTACTTTTTATACACTATTTAAAAAGGAATAAGATGACACGTAAAATGATGGAAGATCTAATATATGTTCATAATAATCTTGGTCTTTTTTTAAGAAACTCTTCACAATACAAATATGAAACTAAATTGTGAGATATTTTAAGAGATGATTTTTTATTGTATGATAATGAAATTTTTGAAATTGTCCGTCTTGATAAACTAAGTTTTATTTTTCATTGAGGATAAAATATAAAAATTTTATCTTTTATTAAATTTTTTAATAAATTATTCGGATTTTAAAATGTGATATGGAATTAATATACCAGATTATTTTCAAATTTCTTCATATATTTTAATAAGATCATTTTCATTATTTAAAAAATTATGGAGATGCATGATGAAATCATCGTGGGAATGTAGGAAGAATCCGTGCAAAGTTACCTCGACCTGATTGTAATCCATTAGGCTTGATGAAGCCGATGAATAGGTAAAGAAAGGCTTCTTCCAGCACCTTTATACTTTTTTCCAGCATCTTCGTAGAAGTGAAAATAATATTTTACATTCTTTATTTTCTTCAGTCACACCTCTCTTTAAAATATAATTTTTTTATTCTAAAATTTAGAATACAAAAAAGTTTATTCTAAATAATTTGAAATATAAAAAATTATTTTAAATTATATAATTCAAAATAAAAAATATATATTTCAAATCCAAAATATAAATAAATTAGACAATTCAAAATATAAAATATTATATTTTAGATTGTATAATTTAAAATATATATATTTTATTTTAGATTATATAACTTAAAATATAAAACCAAATTGTATAATTTAAATATAAATGTTAAACAAATATTTTTATATTTTTTAGAATTATGATGGTGCAGAATAAAATAATGGAGGTGCAAGAAGAAGCCGTTGTAGATAAGCCCACACACAAGGAGTTTATTAATTAAATCTCATTTTGACCAAAGTTTTAATAATAAAAAAACGCTTACGGAAGAAGAAATGGTCAGCAAAGAACCAAACTAAAAGGTAATAATTGACTATTTCCAAAAGCAACTTAATCCATATTTTTTTCAAAATCACTCAACTTTAAAATAAATAATATTTAAAATATAATAATTAATCCTAACAATTAAGCTAAGAGGATTAGGTGAGTGGAAACTTGAAATCATATTCAAAATTAAATTGACACACATTTTGGTTATTGTTTATTTTCACGAAATGTAACGATGAATTTGACTTTGTCTCTGGAACGCGTTAGATGCTGCTGAAAAAGCATCCCTGAATATGAAACTTTTGTTTACATAAGTTATGAGTTTTACATTGTCAAACATTGTGACGTTGAGTTTGAAACAATTGACCAATTTTTGAGTGCACGGTTTCGATGGTTTATAATATTGGGAATTTCCTTCACTTAGTATTATCCTTTTTTTTTCAATTATTCAAAATTAAACGTCTTTTTTTTTTCTATAGAATAGGAAAATTTAGATAAAAATAAGACAACATTAAAAATTGTGTGGAAAATCTATATCATTTGAAAGAAAAAACAGAGTATATTTGAGTTTTATTTGTTAGAATGACAAGTAACATTTTTAATTGTTTTATTGAACCAGAAAAAGTATTACATCATAATACACATGCCACTGTTAAATTAAAAAATGTATCTTCTATCATTAACATACGTAAAAGAAAAATAATTCATACAACATGGTTTATTCATTATATTTTACTTCATCATATAGCATTTTCTTATAAACACTGGTTCATGACTTTCTGCATAAGACGCCAAATGGATAATTATTTTATGCAGCAACTACCACATATATTATATATACACACACAAAGCACTTTATAAAAAACTTTGATTTTGTAGCTAAAGATGCTTAAAATGACAAAAGTTTTCGATTTGCATCAGCATTATAAAGACACAAGGTTGAATAATCACCCCATTTGATAGATAATTCTGCAGACATAATTAAAACGAGAAAGTGACTCTCTAAGTTTTAACGTTTCAAGTCAAACATTTATAGGAAGCTTCAACTCTCCTCATTTGCCATTACCTACTCCTCTACGTGTTAATCTTCCCACCCTCTTTTCCACACACCCTATTGAATAATCATTAACCTATATATTAACATAGAGAAGTTAACCAACAAAGAGAAGAAGAAGGAAAATCATCAAGAGCTGTAGATAGCTTGGTCTAGTGTCTGCAATATTTTTGCAGTGATCACTTGTATAATATATGATATATCACAGATTCTTCTTGCTATTTTGACAGCAAAATGATGGCAGAACACCAAAGAATTCATCCCATTCATGATGTGGAGGCACCACACAGACCTTTGGTGCCTGGAAATAGTGCTAAATCTGATAGGGTTTTTCCCAAACGCACCTTTCCTGTGATGCATTCCAAGCCACCAAAGAGAAGAAGAAGCTGTTGCTGCAGGTTTTTGTGTTGGACACTTAGCATATTGCTGATTTTGATGGTTGCTATTGGCATCACAGTAGGGATCATGTACCTTGTGTTTAGGCCAAAGCTCCCCAACTACTCAGTGGACCAACTGAGGATAAGCCAGTTCAATGTTTCTGACAACAACACCCTCTCAGCAACCTTCAATGTGCAGATCACTGCAACAAATCCAAACAAGAAGATAGGGATATACTATGAGGGTGGAAGCCACATAAGTGCTTTGTACAAGGACACACAATTGTGTGAAGGGTCTTTGCCAAAGTTCTACCAGGGTCACAGAAACACCACAGTGCTTGATCTGTCTCTAACAGGTGAAGCACAAGATGCAAGTTCCCTAACAAGTAGAATTCAGGAGCAGCTGCAACAGACCAACAATATTCCCCTTGATCTTAAGGTTAATCAGCCTGTGAGGGTTAAGCTTGGTAAGTTGAAGCTCTTCAAAGTGAAGTTCAGGGTTAGGTGCAAGCTTTTGGTGGATAATCTTGGTGCTAGTAATGATATTAGCATTTCAAGCAGTAGTTGTAAGTTCAGGTTTAGGCTATGAGTTCACTGGTGCATATTACTGTTGATTAGTATAGTGTATGTGCCATTGTTTATTTTATGTTCTTTTCATCTTTTTGTGGTTTGTTCGATTGATATTTTTCATAAGGGATTGAGGATAAGATGTGGTTTTTCCTCCATCAGCACTTGAGGAATTCAGATACAGTTCTTATAATTTGATTCTATTTATTCAGCCACTATTTCTTACTCACAATATAGCCTGCATCATTATCTGTTTCTTATGCTTAATTAATCACAAATTAGCCAGCATCATATTTCATATGATTTTTAGTTATAATGTTTGTTTCTTTTGTTTCTGGGATCTGTTTTATATATATAAAGTGAATTATAAGATGAAATACCATTTTGCATCATATTTCATATGATTTTTAGTTATAATGTTTGTTTCTTTTGTTTCTGGGATCTGTTTCATATATATATATATATAGAGAGTGAATTATAAGATGAAATACCATTTTTAATTAATTATTATGATTTTAACATGTAATCACTGTCATCGTTTTTTTTTAAGGCGACGATAAAAGTAATTTATTTAATTAATATTTGTTGAGATTTTGTTAAAAGAGTGAATAATATTTCTGATAATCAATATTTTCTTAGCTTCAAGATGTTTTATAATTTATAACACTGGTTTTGGGATATATAACTTTAATTATAATTAATAGGATATAAGATTAATTAAGAAATAAGGTACCTACTAACTAGGAAACAATGTTCAAAGAAACCAACTTTTAAGATATTATTTTAATTCTATTAGCAATTTTCTTTTCATCATTTGTAATGTTAATAATTATACTATACTGTTGACCAAGACACAATCAAATATCGTAACGGCTCAACAACATAACTGTGCTAAGAGAGTTCCTGTTGAGACAGAAATATTGATCGATGTCAGGCATCTATATCATGGATACACCATTGGTCTAGGAACAGAGATTCTGGGTTTGATCTCCAGTGGAGTTGAATTCCTTTGAGAGAGAAAGTGATGACCAAAATTAATCTGAATAGCATTGCCCATTTTCTATTGGGTGTGGCAAATATGGAATCGTTTGGTCACAATTAAGGTGGTGGCAGATTGCACTTTCGAGCGTGACTGATTGTCTTGGGGGTTTTGCAAAAATTGTCTTTCATGGTGATTAATACATGGAGACTTGAATATGAAGGGTACAAAATTTAGTCTAGATGTTTTGGCTTTAATTCCTCAACGTGAATGCGATGAAATTGAGGTTGGTTCCCACCACCCCTATTAAGTCTGTTCCTCTAAAGTCAGTGTCAATCTACACATTTGGAGAGATTAACCAAATAGTTTATCCCTTTGGAATAGCTCTCCACTTATTTGACAACTTCCACAAAAGCCTTGTGAAGTTCTAGTGTCCAACGCATTCGTGACTTGGTAGAAGTAGAATTTGCTAGGGAAGAGTGGGTAGCTCCAGTGCAATTGCCATATGAAGCAGGAATTTGTTGTTGACCTTGGGATTGATGATGTGGAAACTGCAAAAGTGGTTTTGCAACCTTGAGTGGCACCTTTGGCTTAATGTCTTGAAGGTATTGTACTTTCACAGCAACTGTATAGTACAACCTTAAAAGTACTCGCTCACTCATTCATTCATCACTGTACAAGCACAAGTCTACCACCACCCATACCTTTATCACCATTCCCATCCTCCTCTATCACCATCCTCATCCTCTTCTCCCAACCCCTTTGGCATCGTCACAATGAGCTTGTTGTCGACGAACACAGCGCTCGCCAGCTCTGGCCGCGTGGATTCCCGTAACTGAAACCTCCACATATCCAGTTCGAGCTGGTTAAGCGACAGCTCCACGGAAACAACCGTCCCTCACCACGATCTTCGTCACGTCAGGATGGATTTCGACCGTGTGCACTCTAAAGTCGCCGATACCATCGGTCTCCGTCATGAAGCGGAAGCAGTCAGGGTCCTCCTCCACCGCCACGTCGGCGCAACAGGAGCTCCAGGACGCAGCTGAACACGTGCGGGAGTCGGTAGAGCTTCTTATTGGCGATTCCCAACAGCGCCTGCGCCTCCGACATGGGGTTCTCCCCATCCACGCCAAATTGGATTGAGATGTTGCGTTTTCACGGAACCGGATGAACCTTCATGATGTTGTTTTCGCTACCGTGGATTGCCGCAGAGGATTGTGCCACCAAGAATAATACCGCGATGATGAAGATGATGATCAGAGACACCTTGTGACCAGAGGCAGTGACGCGGAAAACCTCTGTCAAGTTGTGGATGTCAGAGAAGTCAAGCGGCTGAGCGAGGAGTCTGGTGGCGGAGGTCCGATCGAGAAGCTTCTGACTCTTAGCGGGGGTGAGGCCGAGTTGCTTGGTTTGCATGACAAGGTGGTGGGGCGGTGAGGTCCTTGGTAAAGGTGAAAACCTTGTCATCGTCCATGTTGCGGAGAACCCTAATGTCGCTCATGATGGTGTCGGTGGAGGTGGACGCCAGCGGCGGAGGCAGGTTGATGATGGTTGGTAAGATGGTCAAGACCTAACCACCGTCGGTAGAGAGAAAGTAGAAGCAGTGACTTGCGGGGTACATGAATGAGAGGTGCATGGGAATGGTGGTGGCCGATTTATTGGCGGCGTATGGAGCATTGTGAGAGGTGCATGGCAAGACGTGTATGGTGAAAGTATAGTGTAGGTTGGTGCGGTGGATTTCATGATTTCTAGTTGTCACCATCTTTGTTAGGCCAATCTCGGCCCACGGTGGGCACAAAATGTTCTCGCAAGATATGAGTTAGTTCCAGCAACAACAATATCTTTTATGGTTGTTCTTTGATCGCTCCTAATATTGCTCCTGCTCTAAGCATTCTAAATTCCACAGTCCCAAGAGGGAGTCATGCAGGCACTCCAACGCTAAAATTAAAATTAGGTGGAGAGTGCACGTTATTTAGATAAGAGTTTAGAAGTACCTTATCTGTAGTGATTGAGTTCATATTTATAAACATTATAATGGGCCTAGAATATTTGAACCTATCTATTATATTTGGTTAATATGTTACGATTCTATTATGAATCGATTATGCTGTTGAGCCATTATAATATTTAGTTATATCTTGATCAACCGTATAATACATATTGGAGTTAATCGGTCTCTTGCCTAGATTAATTACAAAGACATAAAGTTAAAGGTGGCTTGCCTTTTTCTTTTAGAATATATATTATCTTGAAACTAAACTAGTAAAACAATTAACAAATAGAAAGTGTTGTGCAGTTTAAAAGAACTAAATGCAAAATCATATTTTATAATTTTGAAACTATATCATTTCAAAGACTCTTAAATTTATCTCAAACTCCCTTAATACACAAATTAACATTTGTTTTAGCTTTAAAATTAGTTTATGTAGTTGGTAAAAGTTCTCGTGTAATGTTTTCACATTTCTATCTACCCGTAAATAAATTTTAACCTGTAAAAAATCTTTTTTTTTTCTTTCTAAAAAAGTATTTACCAAAACTGTTATCTAAATATGTACTCAAACTTGCAAGATAGACAAAATTCAGTTTTAGTAGCTTAACATTTTATGGACTATTTTTTCCAATAATTTTTTATTCTTTTAGTCCTTGAACTATATTTTATCATAATTTATCCTTATAAAAAATGATTTGATTATTTATTTATACAGATTAGTATTAACCTATATAATCATATACATAGCATAAAGTTATAATTTTAAATTAAATAATTTAATCCATAAAATTAGCATAAAATGAATTAATAATTAAAACTACTGTAATAAAATTAATTTTAGTTTATTAGTTTTTAGGGATTTCCATTACTTTTACTTTATTTACGCAATGATCATGTTCTATTTGGCCAGCGTACTATGTAATAGTTAAAAAGTTACTCATATTTTTTCTAATCAAAGTAAAAAAGATAAATAAATCTCCTACATTTTTCAATAATTAAAACAAAGAGTTTACAATTATATTAACTCGTCTTTTATATTTTCGTCCTAGTCATATTTTATACACAACTTATAAAGGTGAGAGTACATTTTTTAAGATTTTACAATTTTTAAAGTTATTATTCTTGTATTCAAATTTAAATAAAATCTTTATTTAAATTGTAAAAATTATTCTCTATTAAAAATGAATTATATTACATTAATTACTGTTCCTACAAATATATGTTATTATCTTTAAATTTAAACAAAGTTAAATGCTAATATCATTTATAAAAAAATATATTGAAATAATTTTAGATGTATATAATTAAATGATTATATATGAAATATTTATGCCTACAAGATATACAACATAAACAAAGTAGTGTTGGACTTGTGTTGTTTAACTGAGACGCAGAGTGTAACCTCGACTCTCCGGCATCAAAGCTAGCAACTTTTGCAGCACAACCTTCGAATCCTCACCGTACCTTGTCACCGATTCCATATGGTGGATGGAAGATCGGGGCTCTGATTAAAAGCGGGAACATAATTTTCTGTGTTCTAAAATTTGCCTTCTGTCTGATTAATAATTGAGTCTCAGCTGTTCGACGAAATGTCAAACCGAGTCTGCATAAAGAAAGGGTTGTTGACACTAATGGGTGTGAAGTTTGTGGGCAGACTGGAGCACCCAACTCGTTTTTCCATGTGTGTTCGATCCAAAACAACGTCTGCTCAGTATGTAGCATCGAGATTTCGAGACCCCACGTTTGAGAAACTAATGGACAACTACAAGAACCTTCTCAAGGTCATTTCCGTTCAAGACCTCATCCTTGCAAACCCAAGGAACCCATCAGTCTCCATTGATTTTCTCTCCAAGCTCTCCCAGAAGCTCCACCTAAACCGCGGGGCCATTGCCTTCCTCCGCAAGTTTCCTCACATCTTCGACATTTACTATGATAATTCCAAGTTGAAGCCCTATTGCAGGTTAACTGACGCTGCTCTTGATGTTACACGCCAGGAAGCGGTGGCCATCAATGCTTCTTTGCCTGTTGTTGTTGAAAGACTTGTTCGGATACTGTCCATGTCAGCATCCAGAACGGTGCCTCTTAGAGCTGTTTTTAAGGTTTGGAAGGAGCTTGGGCTGCCTGATGATTTCGAGGACTCTGTTATATCTGCTAATTCTGGTGTTTTTCAGTTGTGTGATGCGCATGAAAAGAATACTCATTTGTTGAAGATGGTTGATGGTGTTTCCAGAAATGGCATTAGGGCGGCTGTTGAGGATTGGAGGGTTGTTGAGTGCTGCAAAGAGGACTGCAGTGTTGATAGGATGGAAATGCAGTTCAGTTTCAAACAAGGGTATCCTCCGGGGATGAGGTTGAGCAAGAATTTCAAGGCCAAGGTGAAGGAGTGGCAGAGATTGCCATATGTGGGACCTTATGAAGTGCCGGGTGAGAAGAAGAAGTCTAAGGCTGGAATGATGGCCATGGAGAAGCGAGCAGTGTCGATTGTTCATGAGTTCTTGAGTTTGACAGTGGAGAAGATGGTGGAAGTTGAGAAGATCAGCCAGTTTAGGAAATGGTTTGGGATTGATTTAAATATAAGGGATCTCTTCTTGGACCACCCAGGGATCTTCTATTTGTCAACGAAGGGTAAAAGACATACTGTTTTCCTTAGGGAAGCTTATGAACGAGGGTGTTTGGTAGAACCAAATCCTGTCTATGATGCAAGAAGACGGCTACTTGATCTTGTTGTTTTAGGACGTCGGGGTCTGCCAGCCGTTAATTCGAAGTTCCCGGATTCAAGCAGCTGCAATGAGGCTAGACAAGAGGAAAGCCAGCAAAGGCATGATTTGTCACCATCTTGATTAAGGTGCCTTGGTTATTTGTTTTTCCATGACTAGGGTTCCTTAATTTTCTTGTGTGTTGCTTTTGGAAGACAAGTACCCACAATTACACGGATAGCAAATTTGACTTTTAGCTTGGTTGAAGCAGAATGGTATATAGGAAATCGTCCTAATTAATTAGAAGCTCTATTCTCTTCTGTACTAGATTGCTGGATGGGTGAGACTTTAAGCATAGGTTAACTCCATCTTGTTACTTTGTTTCAGCTTGTTCTGAAAATGTTCTGTGCAATTGTACCTGATTTGTAGTCTTTATCACGTTTAAAGATGTTAAACAATTGAACATATATTTGTAAACTCTACTGAGTGCTTTAGCCACTAAAGAAATTCATCAAATCCCAGTTTTTAACTATTTTGATTGCTCTGTTATATCTTCATCTTATGGTCTAGGTTTTTCATCCTTTTCATGATCAAGTTTTTTATCTGACTTCTCATCAAAAAAGGAAGCTCAAGGAAGAATTTGGTTTGTGTCTCTATCTAAATTTGCTTCGTGGCCATGATAGAATTTCACTATCTTCCCATTTATGCATTTGAGGGCCCTGTTACAGGAGTTGCACCTTCGACTTTTATGCAAAACCTTGGTGAGGCTGTCTTTATACCTCCCGGGTGCCCCCGTCAAGTTAGAAACTTAAAGGTGTGCCAATTCTAAATAATGTGCATTTACGTCTTGATCCAATTTTGTCTTACTGTAATTTATGTTGAACTTTCTAACTATGGCTATTGACTGCAAATTGCTTGCTTGTTTTCCCTTTTCCATGCTTAATTGCTTTTTGTTGTATTGTAATTGACATTAATATTGAATTTTGGTTTTTGGCAGTCGTGCATAAAGGTTGCTCTAGATTTTATCGCTCCTGAAAATATTCAAGAGTGCGTTCGTCTGACTGAGAAGTTTCGTACTCTTCCCCCAAGCCATAAAGCAAAGGAAGACAAACTTGGGTATGCATTCTTCTATCATGTATTATTACCCTGGACTTGCATTGTTTGGTACATTTTACTCACATTTTTTTTCATTCTTCTATCGTGTACTACCCTGGACTTGTATTGTTTGGTACATTTTTCTCATGTGTACCTTTTTTTTTTTTTTTTCCTTTTTTTTTTTTTTTCTAGTTTTCACCTCATGTTGCGGTGCCATTTATGTGGCTATTTAAACTATGAGCGTAATGATATATAATATAAGTATGACTTTCTTGTGGGCATGCATCAACCTGGATTAAAGGATATCTGGATTTGATAGGTTATATTGAAAAACAATATTAAATGGTTTGGTAGCTGGTTCTTTCTACTTACACATTGAATCTGGGTTGTACTTTTTCTTTATATCAAAGTCTAGTTCAAGCAATTTTTCTCACAGTAAAATCATTACAACTTGATTTTAATTACGCGAATGAAAGCAAAAAATATAATCGATGGCATTAAGAGTGGGCACTGTTAAAACAGATTTATTTGCCAAGGGCGGGCAAATTTTTGTACTGTGCAGAGTTTTAATCTGTGTCAATAATGTCTTATGTACCTTATATTGATATAATTAAAATGAAAATACAGTAGTTATAGTAACTCCGTTCCTTGCTTAATATGGTTATGTACAGTCCACATCCATAAACATAACCTAATTTTATGGGTGTTCAATGATGTTGAAATTTGAATAATTTGCATTGTCGTGTATGTTGATTACTCTCTGTCTTTTATGTCAACGTAATGGCAATTAATATTTCCTTCTTTTAAAAGAAATTTCTGTTCGGTGTAGGTGGAGAAAATGTGTCTCTATGCATTAAGCAAGGCGGAAGAGGATTGAGTTTCTTTATATTTGGTTTTTCTTCCCTCTTTAAATGGGTTGGGGGAAATGGAGTTGGAGGGAGAGAGAATATTTTTATAAAGTTTGATGTTTGGTTCAGTTTTATGGGTTATATTTGTTGGATGCACTTAAAGCTCTTATCGTCTTCGCAAAGAAGTATTTTTGGGAGAATAAAACCAATGTTTCCTTACACAGACTCAACTTTAGTTGGGTTATTTTTGTGGGTTTACCTCCTAATATGTTAAAAATAATTCTTTACATGTTTATATCGTTAATATATGCTCCTCCAATTATCTTTCATTTTCAAATCTTCTACAACCCTACCTATTACATGTATAAGCCCCTCACGATTACACTTATGCCGGGTGCCGGTTTAAGACTTTAAGAGGCTTAAAACAAATTAAAAAAATAAAACCTTTATTAAATTAATAAAATAATTAAAATTATGATATTTTTACCTATTAATAACCATTGAAATAATCAGAATTTTCATCACCTTTGTAGGTAAAAATCTTTTTATACTTGATATTTTGTCCTTGTATTATTTGTAATATATATATTTTATTTTTTTTAAGTATGAATTTTGGAAAAAGATATTGACTATAAAAAGACATGGACTAAGGCTAGTGTACTAATTTTAAAGAAAGACTTGTTATCTAATCTCTAAAGGCTCGTAAAGAATAAGAAAATTGATGTAGTAGTTGAGGTTGCAAAAGTGAATGTTATTATTTCTCTTTCTTTACATCCAGAAACATTATAACCAAGAGTTAAAGGGGTGCCTAACAATCCTGTTACAACTTCTGTTCCTCTTCGTTAACTAGTGAAAAGATTAGTGGTTCTAAGTTTGAACTTGTTGTGGTAAGTTAACCTGATAACAAGTTAAAAATTTTGAAAGATACCTTTACCCCACTTATTTCAAACTTCTAACCAATGTTGGACCTAAAGGTAGCTTTAATCCCATTAAGATAATGTTGGCAAAGGAAATACCAATTATACACCATTAGAAACAAACAAATTAAAATGTCATATTAAAAAGTTAGAGACAACCATGGAGGATCATCAACTCATGATCTATGATGAATATGTGTGTGACGGAGGATTATCAACTCATTATCTATGATGAATGTGTGTATATGGATGTGTGTGCGTGCATGTATGATTTTTTATTTTACTAGATAAAAACATATAATCAAACAAAGAATTTAACTTAATTATAAGTTTACTATTTAATAAATTGTCTTAACTAGATATGTCAAGTATCACAAATATGCATATATGTTCTATTAGTTAATAAAACAGTACAACATTTATATTGAGCTTATAACTTATAATCAAGATAATGATATTTAGTATTCACTTAGAAATATATCTTCCTTAACTCAGTTACATTGATGGGAGAAGAAGTAGATATGCTCGGAGTACAGAACCTCCAGTCTGAGGAAGCATTGCATCAATTTCATCCCCATCCTCCATTTCCAACTGCAAAAATAAAAGTTCAAGTCAAAACTAAAAGCTGAACAGAATCCATGAAGAAAGATGAAGGAAACACATACCTCATCAGGAGTATGCTCAGCGAAGGCGACAACCATCCAAGAGAAAAGCAATAGAGTTTAAGTCAACCGACTGTCGATCACAATAAGCACTCATAAGTTTTTTCAGCTTCTCTTGATCTTGAAGAACACCTCGTTCCCATCCTATCACATACAATTAACAATTTTAAAAGAAAACATCAAATTTCAATTTTGACCCAAGCCCATAAATCCAAACCAAAACAAAAACATAATCAGACTCACCCTACCAATAAAACCCCAATTCAGTAAAAAAAATTGATTAAAGAAGAGACATACTTTGACACATAATCATAATATAATAAACACTGCAAAACGACCTCAAATTCATCAGGATGCAAAATCGAAGATTTACTACACTCAAGTAACATGATATAATAGAAAAGCAAAACCCTAAAAATGAAAATAAACAAAAAAAAATTAATGAACAAAAGAACGTACCTGCCCCCTCACTTTAAAGTTAATGTGTGTTGCTTGCTTGTACACCTGACATCTTGAACTCTCCCTACAAAAACCTCTGTGTCTATTCTCTCTACAATATTGTGACTCCAAACATATCTTGTACAATTCTCTTAGATCCCTTCACATTTTATGTTTAAAAAAAATAAACTAGAGTAAAATTGAAGGTTAAACAACAAATAGTGGATGATGGTAAGTAATAGAGGGTAAATTTTTTTTAAACTGTAACTATTTAAAAAATAAAGCAAGAAAAACATAGACTAAACAAAAACAGTAACCTATTCTAAGATAAAAATAATATTTTTTCATAATAATATTATAAAGAAAAAGCATAATATAAATATAAATGTTTATATATATATATATATATATATATATATATATATATATATATATATATATATATATATTTATATACTTGTTGATCAGTGGTGGCTCAAGACTTTAGGAAACCTGAAGCGAATTGAAGAAATGAGGCCTTTTTTAAACTAATAAAATAATTAAAATTATGATATTTTTACTTAAAATTTATTTTTTAAACTTTTTATGATGCAAAATTATCTATTAAATTATCATAATTAATTTCATTTAAAATATCTTTTTCAATAGATAATAAAGTTAATCCATTTAATCTTTGTTGAGACATGGCTGATCTTAAATAAGATTTTATTAGTTTAAGTTTTGAAAAACTCATTTCAATTGAACCAATTGATACTCGAATTGTTAACATTATTCTATATGTTATATATGCATCATTTGGAAAATAATTTATTTTTTTATATAATTAAGAATGTCAATTGGTTTATCATCTTCCAATCCTATAATCTCCTTTAAGATATTTAATTCTGAAAATAAATCTAAGCCATCAAGATCCAACAAATTATCATGTTTCAAATACTTTTGTTTAAGCATTTTTCTTTCAAAAGTATCCAACTCAATGACTTTAATTTTTCAATACTAAATAAAAAACCAAAAATATCTTCATATATTTTAAATTGTTCAAATTTATTTTGGAGTGTGGTAATTGCTTTATCTACAATATATAAAAAATAATCAATTCTAAAGTGTCTTGTATTTATCTTTTGAAAAATCTATATTAGTTATCCTAATAGTTATCCTAATAGGGCCTTTTTCTACTAATAAGTCTCTCAATTTCGTATCAATATCCTCGCTTGGATCATATATATTTTAATATTAAAATCATTTTGTCTTGCAATTTTATTATGGTTATACTGAGTTTTAGAATCAAAATATGAGTTTGAGAATCAAAATTATTATCTTCTTTAACTACTTTATTATTGTCTTCATCTATATTTATATTGTTATCTTCACCTATATTTATATTATTATCTTCATTCAAAGAAGACTCGCCTAAGTTCAACTCTTACTCTCTTTTTTTTTTGGAAATTTTGAATAACATGATTTAAATCTTCTAATTGACATATTTGTATATGTTTATATAAAACTAAAAAACTATA
>Ga0209700_100161_pt1 | contig 105027 bp, 44 predicted proteins | sample SiratroredBW_FD_187528 | JGI IMG/M metagenome (GOLD analysis project Ga0209700, IMG submission 187528) | Root nodule microbial communities of legume samples collected from California, USA - Siratro red BW (SPAdes) (version 2) | ecosystem: Host-associated > Plants > Roots > Nodule | place: USA...
ATATATATATATATATATATATATATATATATATATATATATATATATATATATATATATATATATATATAATGTATCTTTCTTTGTTTTATATTGGTCTCAAAAAATTAAAGGTTTATTCATAATTCCAGTGTGCTGCTAATGGTGCCTTCATCTTTTCGAAAACGATGGTCATATTTTCTTTCTTACAGTCAAATATCAACTGAGAGGGAGTGGTTGCAATAATTGTGTTCATAAAATATTAGCAACACTTGCCTAAGAAAACGATTAGCTTGCATTCTCAAATATTCTTAAGTCATTGCTTATTACTCCATCTCTAAACTTACTTTTTACCTTCCTCTCACATTGTTTGTGGTTTTAGACATCCAATATATCTCAAATTACTTTTATTTTAAAATATGGTTCGTTAAGAAATTCTTAGAATTTAAAAAATATAGTTAAACCACTCAAATTACAAGTATTTTATAACGTTTAAAAAACAATCTAATTAAGGAAATAGTTTATCTTTGAAAGGTTTTAAAGATCTAACACCAATTAGAGATAACGTCTTTTAATAATTTATAAATGAATATAATCTTTAATGTATAAGTTCTAATGTCTTTCAATAATTTATAAATGAATATAATCTTTAATGTATAAGTTTGAACACTTTCAGTATGAGAAACTGTATTACAGATCCTACTTTAATTAAAAATAAATCTTTTCAATAATTTATAAATGAGTTAAGAAATCACGTATCGACTAAAAATAAGTTATTTTAATAATTTATAAATAAGTTCAAATCTTATCTTATAAATTATTTTTATAAGCTTAAATTAAAAATGTACACTTAAAAGGAATTCGGAATGGGAAGACAAGAGAGAACTAAGAACAAGTATATATCTTTAAAAGGGCAAAGATAAGAAGTGTGAAAGAGAAAACAGTATATTTAAAAAGTAATTAATAGTTGGTATTACACGAAAAGAAGAGACATAAAATTATTTGTTGATATCACTTTAATTTTTCCACCAAAACAAGCCTATAGTTAAGCTTCAGTTTTTCCATTTGGCTTCTCATCTTCTGCTTCTGATTCTTTTTCAGTAGTTTCTGCAATCTCATTAGCTGTTGGATCTTCTATTATAACTTCTCTGGCCTTTTCCTCCGTCTTCTCTATCACCACTTCCTTGGTCTCAACAATAACAGGCACAGCAGTAGCAGCATCAATTGTTGTTGCTTCTTTCGGTTCTTCCTTTGATTGTTCGGTTAATGCTACTGTTACCTCCTTGTTAGTTGTTTCAGTTTCTTTCAATGTTGTTGCCACGTGTGCATCCTGCAAGATCCAATAAACTCAAATTTAATAAACTGCTATATAATAGAAATCCATATTCTCCTACACATGAATCTCACAACAAAAATAAAAATCCATATTCTCCTACACATGAAGGATAAGGACTAGTTAATTACCTGAACACTGGCCATTGGGATAATGCAAAGAGTATTATATATGAGGAACAGAAACTAAGCGAGTGTAGTTGTGAGGAGCATGTGGAAGTGAGAGAGGTATTTATATTGATTTAAAAGGTTCGAAGATCAAAGTTTGAAGACATAGACACCGGTGATCACCGGTAATAATCTTTTTCCAGACACAGTCCATTTCTCAGACAGGCATAAAATACTTCAATTAATAAATTCATCCATCAGAAAATTGTTTAACAAAACCTTTGCAATGATTTAAAATACTTAATTTAAAATAAATAGGGGTTGATATCTCTTTTGCATAAAATAGGTGGAAGAGAAAAAAAAAATAAGTAAGAAATGAAGAGAATTAGATTTAAATTGATGGATATTGCTTTAATGTTTTTTTTTAGCTTTTCTTTTCCTCTTCCTAATGAAAGAACATTAAAGAACATAAATAAAGTAAAAGAAGAAAACACAGCATTAAGTGATGTAACTTCCTGGAGAAGTGGTAGTTAAAGTTGTTTTTCCTTAATACGGGTTAGACATAATTGTTTAACAAGCAAAATCTTGCTTACCGTAATTGTCGTAAAATTAGGTGCTTTTACTGTTAAGGTCAATTTGTTAGGTTTCATAGATTGGCTTTTGGTAAAGAAAGTGAGCATGGAGATGTGAAGAGAGAAACAAGTGTGGGACCTTAATGACCAACATCATTATTCTACTACTATGGTTTTTGGGAGAGCAACTAAAGAAACGAATAAAGACATAAAAAAATGTAGAAAATAGGTTTTTAAATCACTAAAATGAAACAAAATTGTATATACAACTTTCTTGAGATAACATGCAAAGAAAGTTAATTATAATCGTAAATATAAAATATTTAACTGTTTATGTTTTTAACGTATATATCGAAAACACAATCTGTTAAACAAAAAATGAAATTGCTTGGCGATTAGGTTTAAATAAAATATAACAAAATATTTATTTTTATTATAATATAATAAATAGTTAAAATAGTACAATTTTAATTATAAATAAAATAAACAATTTTAAATTGATATTTAATGAAGTAAATTTTTTTAATGTTTAGTAATTAATTTATGAAAATTTTTAAATTCAATCAATTGTAAATTTATTTACTTTAATTTTTTTGAAATTGGTATGAGAAAGTTACAAAGAGGTGAACTTTAAACTTAACTCAACACCCTCGTCACACTAAGATTTCTCAATTCGAACGTGAAACTTTATATATAAGAGTAATTTATAAGAGTTATCCGATAGCGAATGACACAATAGACCTAACAACTTTTTACTATGATAGGCTCTAATACTATGTTAAAAAGTGAATTTAAGCTTAACTCAACCTTACAAAATCGACTTTTAAATATCATTTACCCTCAAATGCTCATAAAATACTTTTGGGTACTCTTGATTTTTTTTTTATTCAAGAAGGAAATTCACCTAAAAATTTTCAAAATTATATATAGTTTTATGACTTTGGACCAACCATTGTCATGTTTTAAATAAATTATATATGTTTTAAGGATAAATGGTAGTTTGGTATTTAAAAGAGTAAATTACTATCGGTCTAGTGGCTAAAACAGTGAAAAACTTTAATGTATAGAAAAGGTCACAATTACGTATTTGTTAAAATTTGTTGGACCATTTTATTATTAAGATATAATATTTAAGATTCAATCGAACAATAAGTTATATTTTTTGAATGATGACTTTGACTTTAAGCTTAAAAGTTCAGATCCAATTTGTACTTTTTTTTAACACATTTACTATCCGATTTTATAAAGACAGCAAAATAATTCCTTAGTTGAATGATAGCAATACTGTAGACTATGCAGGAAAACAACATTACAATAAAGAATTATTTGTAGAATATTAGGGATTAGTATCAAATAATAATTAAAATTATATTTACATTACTATTAATTGAAAATTATATGCCAGTCGTAAATGTTGTAAATTTTGAGTAGACAAATTTTATGATCAAATAATGAAATTAGGATGAGTTGATTCATTAATTGTGAATAGATCCTCACACGTGAAACAAATTGTTATTTTCTCTATTTGTATATTATAAAGAAAAAAATATTTAAACATTAATTTTAGCTATCAAATATAACACTATAAGAAAATAGTTATTTGGAGATTAATTTTTAACTAACAAATAAAATTGTTGCTAACTGTGATCAAAATAGTCACCAAATTAAATTTTGGCTGCTAAATAACTACAAAATGGAAATAATGATTGAATTTAGTGACCAATTAGGTTAAGATAATTGGTATCTAACATTAGTTACAAAGGTTTTAGTGATCTATGCTATTAGATTCTAAATTGTTATCTAATTAAGTTAGAGACTAATTTAGAATATAATGATATTAGTCATTAAAACCTTGGTAGTTAATGGTAGATATCAATTATCTTAACTTAATTGGTCACTAAATTCCATCAATACTTCTATTTTGTAGTTATTTAGCAATCAAAATCTAATTTGGTACCTATTTTAGTCACAATTAGCAACCATTTTATTTGGTAGCTAAAAATTGGTCTCTAAATAACTTTTTTCTTATAGTAAAATATTTGTTGATTGTGATCAAAATAATCACTAAATTAGATTTTAATTATTAAACAACTATAAAATAAAATTAATGATTTAATTTAGTAACTAATTAAGTTAAGATAATCGGTATCTAACATTAATTATCAATATTTTAGCCACTTATATTATTGGTCTCTAATTAATTTGTAACTAATTTTATTATTTTAAAAATTAATATTTATTTTTAAAATCAATTTTTCTTGTAGTAATATAAAAGAAATACGTTCCTTTTTACATCATCGACAACTTTCTACACAAAAATTTCAAATATATTATAAGTTAACTCTCCTTTAACTTGAATCTCACTTGTAATTTTATATAAAAATAATAATATAATATAATTATGAAACGTTATTTTATTCATAATTAATCATAAAAATAGTTTATTTTTAAGAATGTTATTCTAACATTAATATAATAAATTATTTGGAATAAATTAAAGTGTGGAAAATAAAAATTACATAAAAATATATATAGTTATGAAATTAAAAACTATAATAAATTAAAAATTATTTATAATTATATATAATTGTTTGGAAGTTCAGAGATTTTGTTTTAGCCCTTCTGATTTACACTTACTTGTTTTTCATGTTAGATGTTGATGAGATAAAGGAGTGTAAGTTGCTTTTTAAATACTGGATAGATCCGGTGAAGCATAATTTGGGAGACCGACAAAATATATTTCCATGTCTGCTAAAAAAAGTTTGGAATGAATACTAAAAAAATGATTAGAGATTTGTGTATCTTAGTTTTCATTTTTTTTCTTTTTTAACACGAGAGATAGTATTTTATTTTTTTTTTTACTTTTCTCTTAATCTCTTTTAATTTTGTAATTTATTTATTTATTTTTATATTATAGATTAGTTTGATGATTTGATTTATTTCTTTTTTTCTATAAGTATGATTTATCTCCTTTGCCTTTTTTTTTCTTATTCTTTCTAATAAATCAATTAATGGTGTCAATTACCTTATAAATTTTAAATCATTTAATGCAAACTTTTAATTTATTGAAGGTGCATAATTCATTAATCGGGCTATCACATTATTTATTTAGTTGTTAATAAAAAGATATATTATCAAAAAGTTATTTTTTTATCTTATAATTTAAGGCTTTATTTAAAAGTCAAGTTATATTAACAAATTTTATTGAATTTTTTTTATAAGATCTAGGTTGATATCTTAAGCATGTATCAATAAAAATTTATTACTTAATTGTACATTTTATAAAATTAAAAAATTCCAACAAATTTTTATTCTAAAACTTGTTTTTAGAAAATATACAATAATTTTAAACTATTTTAGATTTAAAATAGATTTGAAAAACACTACAACCAAAAGTTAAATTATCGATGAAATTTTATTGATAAAACTTTATCCGTCAGTAAAATATCATTATTGACAATTTTATCGATAGATATCATCCGTTGCTAAATTTATCGATAGATTTATCGACGGATTTATTCTAAATCTGTCGATAAATTTATATACAATCAATTTATCGATAAATTTTGAATTTTTATATGAATTTGTCTCATAGATAATTTTTTGTTTTTTTAGTAAAAAAAATATTAATTTTAAATTCTATATCTAACTAATTTATGACCATCCAAACTATTTTTTTTTGAAATATAGATTTACATTTAAAAATCAATTATATATATATATATATATATATATATATATATTTAAATTTACAAAATTTTAAAATTGATTCTGTAAAATATGAATTAATTTATTTGCGTTCCAATTAAATTTAAAACAAAATCAATCCATGTTCACCTTACTTTTCTTATAAAAGAACTAAATTGAGGATAATATGAAATATCAAATTTGAATTTTATGAATAAAAGAAATACATTTAAAATAAAAGTGCTCACTATTCACAAAGAAACTAATAAATGCTCTAGTAACTAGTTTGTTTGTTTCTATTTAAATTCATGTTAAACATTATTATGAACTTTGAAATTTCAACTAGGTTGACATCTCAAAGATCAACAATCATATGTTATGAGATAAAATATATTATTAAAAAAAAAAGATACAAAATCATGGGAGACTAGGCCAAACCCATGGCAAAAAAGAGATGTCAAATATTCTCCAACCAAGTTAAACAAAACGAAATAAAAAGAATTGATATCTATTATGAAAAAAAGTATAATTTAATAACAGCAGGTAAATCATCGTACCATTTAAAATATAACTTATTCTCGAGACCTAGTGAAGCCAGCTTGTCAGTATAAGGGATTCTCTCACGGAATATATGAAAAACCTTTGAACTCAACTTTTTTACAAATCTTTATACACTTTCTCCATCTCTCTCTCAAAGACCAAGGAATGAGATTAAATGAACTAAATGCTTAACAAAGTAAGGAAGAGTCACACTCAAGCCAAATACATCTAAAGCCTTTGTTCCAAGCAAGCTAAATAGCCAAAATGGCTCTCATTACCTCAGCATATAAAGTCTTTTGTATCCCAAGAAAAAAGGAGAAACTATCTATATATTCACTCCTACTACAACGAAAAATACTTGCACATGCCGAAAAACCCGGACACCCTTTAGGAACACCATCGGTGTTGACCTTCAACCAATTGATATTAGGAAATTCCTAAATAACCTGAATAGGAGAGATCTCTTTCTGACGAAGCGTGGTGATATAAAAAAAATTTAAATAAGAGAAGTCAACAATGTCATTGCGCATGTTTTTCTTGGAAAAATTATCCATCATTATGATGAAACCTTTAACAGTCTGGATAGCCGAGTAGATATAAATGTTTTATTGAAACCTGGCACGGTTTCTCATCCTCTATATCATCCGAATAAAGTAAGTAATAGTACCTAACAATATTAACTAAGGGACTTCATGCAAGCATTAGGAAATCAATAATATCATTAATAGAAAGAGGAGAGAACTCAGGAAAAACTTGTTTGGTATAATTCCAAACCTGGGAGGTGATAGAGCAATCAAAGAAAAGATGAAAAAGAGATTCTTCCTCTTTCTTACACAAAGAGCACATAGAACGCAAAGAAAAACCTCTAACTTGAATATCTTTGTCTACAAATAACCTCTGATGTAAAACCTCCCAAAGCACTAAAGTCTTTGCAAGAGGAATAGAACTAGTCCAAATCAGTTTATCCAATTGGCAAGTAGGATCAGAATCCTTAAAAAAAAAAAGTTTGACCGCCTTATGGGTGAGAGAACCATAATCTTCTACCATTCAATTAGGAGTATCTTCCCAAGAGATTAGAGAAATATGACGTAAATTATGCAGACCTTGAATATTTAAAAAAGAAGGAGAAAGATCCTAGAAACCATTATCCTTCCATCCTTGAGCCATAGTAGCTTTCAATTTAATTCTTTTGCCATAAGGAACACCTGCAAGCAGAGAGATGCATTTCTCAGAGCACCAGAGATCATTCCAGAAATTAATATTATCATCTCTCCCAACAGTCCAAAAAATGTGTTCTAAAATGATATCATACCAATCATTAATATTAGGTCAGATAGAGGAAGTAAAGAAAAAACTCAACTCTCTGATATTTAGATTTAAGAAACCAAGCCTTTATTAAAGAAATCCAAGGGAATAATTGTAAGCAAAGTCCCAAGCAAGCCTTAAAAGATAAATTTTATTTTCAAGTTGAAAATTAACAACTTGAAGCCTACCGTCACTTAGGATTACAAATTGTATCCCAATTAACAATCACAATACCCTATTTATTTATATCACTTGTCCAAATAAAGTTTCTAACCCATTTATCAATATGTTTAAGAAGGTTGGAGGGCCACCTATAAACCTGAAAGTTGTAAGATAAAGAACCATAAATCACAGAGTTAACAAGTTGTACTCTTCCCATCATGGTAAGAGATTTTTCTTTCCAAGAGCCCAATTTGGATGTGACTTTATCCACAAGAGATTGAAGAAGCATGGCTTTAAGAGAACCTACAAAAGTAAGAACTCCAAGATAATTAAAGGGAATATTACCCCTACTGCAATCAAACACATCTTTAATCTTAAAAAGGAAACTAGGAGAAGTGTCGGTAGTGAAAAAATGACTTTTTGAAGTGTTTATCCATTAACCCGAAACTAAACCGTAAGAATGTAAAAACTTCATAAGACTGGAAAGGGAGCGTTTGTTGGTCTTGAAAAATATAAAAATGTCATCAGCATGTAAAGCATGTGAGGGGAAACAAAACCCTTTAGGACTAGCCATCGGAAGAATATGCTTGGTTAAAATAAGGTTGGTTATCCGCCTACCGAGGACCTCTTAAACAATACAAAAAAAAGTAAAGGAGAAAGAGGATCACTCTGTCTGACTCCCCTACTATAAAGAAAGTAGCCAACCAAACTACCATTAACCCTCATGGAAAGCTTAGCAGACTAGAGGATAGTCAAAATCCATTGCAAGAAAATATGGTGAAAACCAAAATGATTCAATACCCGAATGAGAAAATCCCAATTGAGAGTATCAAAAGCTTTGAAATATCAATCTTGAAAGCCACATTATCACCAGGTATTTTCTTAGAAAGCACGTTAATGACTTATGAAGTGATACCAATACAATCTTTAATGTGTCAACCTTTAATAAAACCATTTTGATTGGGAGAGACAAGCCTAGAAACAATTAAAGCTAACCCGTCAGCTAAGGTTTTTGAAATGATTTTAAACCTGAAATTTGCCGCAACTATAGGCCTGAAGTCTTTTATAGAAGTAGCCTCATAAATTTTAGGGATAAGAAAAACCATATTAGCATTCATCCATGGAAGGATCCAGTTATGAGAGAAAAAATGTTATACAACATTACAAACATCAGAGCCCACAATGTCCCAACAACCATAGAAGAAAGAACCTCCAAAGCCACTAGGACTGGGAGCACTATTAGATTTGAGAGCAAAGACAACCTTCTTAATTTCATAATTGGAAGGGCACCTAACCAACATAGAGTTCTCGTCCTCATAAACAACTCTAGGGATATGAGGAATAATCATATCTTCCCTGAAATTTGTAAAGACATTATTAGTATCATAAGAATCATATAAAGTTTTATAAAAAGAAATAATGTTCTTTCAAAAATCAAATCCCCATCCACCAGCCTTTGTATCCCATTAGAATTGGCACGTTTTTTAACCATGGCATGAAAGAAAGAAGAATTATGGTCTCTATCTTTAAACCAAAACATCTTAGGTTTCTCTTTCTAAAAAAGGGCTTGACAATCCTGAATCATATCAAGGTTTTGCATAGCTTGTTGTTGTTGAACAAGAAGTATATCTATCTCAGCAGGGTCAACTACCTGAATCTGATGTTGTAAAGAAATAAGGATTTTTTGTTTATCAACCACAACTTCATGAACATTCCCAAAAACATTTTTGTTCCAGTCCTTAAGAGAGAGCATTAGCCTCTTGAGATTTTGTTGCAAGATGAACATAGGACAATCAACCACATTTTCTTTCCAAGATTGTTGTATAACCTGTCTGCAAATGAGATGATGTAACCACATTTTAAAGAATTTAATAATATAGGGCTTTCTAGATATCAAAGAAAAGGCAAACTCTATAAGAAGAAGATGATGATCAGAATAATTACGAACCATAATTTTATACATGCACTTGTACCAAGTACCTAAACAAGGGAAATTGCAAAGAACTCTATCAAGCTTCCTCTCAATCCTTTGATTACCCAACCTCCCATTAGACCAAGTAAAGGAAACACCCGAAGAAGGAATAGCCAAGAGCTCGTTCGAATTAATCTAATCATGAAATTTCGCACCACATAAATTGTTAGGAAAATAACCTCCTTTAGCTTCAGCGACATAGAGGATAACATTAAAGTCTCCAAAAACACACCAAGGTCCTTGAAGATTATTTAAATCAGACCAAAAAACCCTTTTAGCAGAGTAAGAATTTGACTCCAAAACACCTACCACATTTAAAACTTTCCCATGCATAGTAAGATATATATATATATATATATATATATATATATATATATATAATTTATAACATTAAAAACAAGATTATTCCTAACCAAGCACTAAAGCTTAGAGAAATCGAGTTAGAGTTGTTACTAGAAGCACAAAACAAATAGTTCAAGTTTTGTAAAAATAAATCATGTTTATTAGAAAAAACAGTCACAAGCTCATCAAGGAAATTAAAATGAGGTTTATGTTAAAAAATGATATTTCTTAACATATTTAAAGATCTATCATTGGCCGCCTCTCGGGTGTTCTAAAGAACCTTTCAAATATATCATTTACTCTTAGTTGGACCCATTTTAGCATCTTTTTTGATACCTTTAGATGCATGTTTACGTGGCCTTCCAGGCTCCCTAGCAGTCTGCATATGATCTTCCTCCAATTTCTCATATTCATTGAGTGAGTATTGCTTAACCCTATCCCCCATAACTTAGAAATAACCTGTTTTTTTTGCATCAAATACATATGTAAAATGTGAGTAGAGCTAGAAACTTAATTAACAAAATGATATGCAAAATCCTGATTAGCAGAGCTCATTATAGTATCTAAAATGACCACTAAACCTGCTTAAAGTTGCCCTCCATTCCCTGTAGGACTAAGAAAAGAAGCATTAAAAACCTCAACTCCTGAGGTGGTAGAAGCGGGAGTGGTTTGCAGAACATGTTCCTCTTGAAACTGGTTATTCCTCTTTGTAGTAACCAAAACCTGGGTGGTAACAAAATCTACATTAACATCATCACCCACAGCTTCCTGAGAATCCTCTACAACCTGCATAGGAGTCGTATCAACAGAAGAATCCTTGCCAACCTTTGTAATTGAGTTAGTCGCAACCGTATCATTTGCACCATCTTTCCCTAGGTTAAGAGCATCCTTAACATAACCTGCATCATCTTCAAGAGATTGGAAAATATTATAAATGACTAAATCCCTAGAGGGGTTTTAAGGGCACCAGAAATCTTATCGGAACCAACAATAGAGATAGATTTCCCCTTATTCCCTTGGTTGGGACAAACAGCAACCCAACCATGGTCCAAAGATGGTACCTCATCCAGCCTAAGAGACCCCTCTTTTCCTGCTTTCCTGCAATAGAACTTTTGGCAAGCTCTTTGACCATATTAACAAATGCATTCTGATTATCAAATTGAATATGAGCATATTTTTCTGATAAAGTCGCATTGGATTGATTCATCACGTAGACCTGTCCAGCCTTAGAAACATTATGCAAACTTGTTTTCTGGCCAGTAGTGGAAAGTTTCTCAATATGTGTTTCTTGCAGATAGAGAAAGAATGACCTATAATTTTACAAGCATGACAAAAGGAGGGGAGCCTTTCATACTCAATCTCAACCACAAAGGCAAACCCATGGCATTCCATTAATAGTTGACTTGGAAGCTCTACAAGCATATCAAGATTCACAAGAACCCTTGTAAAAAAACCTCTTGTTTTGTTCATGGTACAATCATCCAAGGAAAGAGGTGTTCCAACACCTCTAGCAATAGAAAAGATAACTTTAGGTTGTTAATATTCCATAGGGAGCCCATAGATCCGCACCCAACATTGAGTCTTGGTCATCTTCATTGTAGCAGAACAAAATCTTTTGACCAAAGAATCCCCGGAGAAAGATTTCAAGAACCCCACTCCCAAAACCCTCCTTAAGTCTTCTAAAGAGGAGACAACAAACTCGTAAAATCCCTTACCGAGAAGGATAGCTTCCCAAGAGCCCAGAGACCTCCAAGCCCCTTCAAGTTTCTTACAAACTTCCAAGTGAGTGAGAGGCTTATCTCCTTTAACACAATAAAATTCTACCGTGAAGATAATATTTGCATTCCTCTAAGCCAACAAGATAGTCCTCCTCAGAGATTTAGACAGAGATCATGTCCCCTTTAAGGCACTATTTAGGCAGCTGAGAGATGGAGATATCACAAGTGTTGTGTAATACTTGAACAAAAGTTCTATTTCTTGCAACAACAAAAGTCATAGGCTTCAAGTTATGATCTGTATCGGATTCTTTTAAACAATCCCAATGAATTCGAAACCCTCATGATTCTTGTCCTATAACCTTAATAATCAATAAAGAAATTACAAAGCAAAACACAAGATAAATAAGAAAACAAGCGATAAAACTTACTAAAAACAAAGAAAACCAAAAAAAGAAAACTAGAAAAATAAATTAAAATTAAAACTAGAAAACGTTTTCGTAGCCAACATTTTTCTTCTTCTTTTTTTGTCTTTAACCCCGTTTTCCAATCTTGACTTCTTTTCCTTCCTCCCTCAATTCCACCCCCAATTTTGTCGCCAACCCTCCAATCGACTCACCTTCGCCTAGGTCTTCGTTTTATGTGCTGACCGGTGCCAATTTTGGCCTTATCGATTAACGGGATCCACTTTTAGGGTTTAGCAGCTGCAAGTACAACCACAAAACGCATCACACTGCATGAGATAAAGAGAATGTGTCTTCGTTTATCCAACAAATATATTTTTTTTTTCATTTTGTGCTTATTTGAGTTTTAAGATTGGGACAAGGAAGTTAAAAAATATCGATAAATTAGTGTATGAAAACTATTAATTAATTTTATTGCATACAAATTTTTTTATTATAAGAAAATACATATTAAAAAAAGTTAACATTAACAAATAAAAATTGATGACAATATTGATTAGAGAATTACTTCTATCTTATCTATAGCGGATCCTAAAATCATTAATGTCAACTTTTGAAAAATATTAATTATACTGAGATTAATTTATCATTAATTTTTAATTAAAAAATATTAATCAAGTTTATACTAACGTACTTTTATTTTAAGATTTATTTAATTTAACTTTTATGAATTTGAAAAAAATATTAATGATAATAATGATAAAAATAAATGTTTCTGATGCAACGCTCTCATCTTTAATAAAAATAAAGCACAACAAAGAAAACGCCACAAAATAAAACAATTTGAATGAAAAGAGTTTTACGAAAAGATGAGGTCAGATCAAAATTCCTTCATGAGGGATGAAAGAGATATATGTAAAAAAAATTATATAAAAAAGTGAAATAAAAACTATTTTGATTAGTCAAATCAATTTTACAAAGGATTACAACAAATTTTTGTATTTAAATTTGAATCTTTAGATTAAAAATTATTTGAAATTCATATTTATTATGATAAAAACATACAAATTTATAATATATAAATGAAACTAATTTGGCTTAACTAATATTAACTTACATAAATATTAAAGATCTATTATATTAACATCATCTTGATCAATACTACCTTAAATAAATAATCAAATAAATAAAAGTATAAAACTACTTTTTTTAATATAGTTGATGTTAACTTAAATAAATATAAATTAACAATAAAACTTCATATAGTTCTATACTAACTTTTCTTTCAATAATTCAATATTAACATAAATATTTTTATTTTTCAAAAAAAAGTTAAAAATAGAAATTTAACATTGAGTCAATTTTAATATTATCTAACATTAAGTATATATTACCATAAACTTAATTGATTGTGCAATTAGATACTATACAAATATTTTTACTTATTAAAACTTTAACATATGTTCCGGTTATTCGTTATAAACGTTGCGTAACGCACAAATACGTTTTCGATAATATAAAATTAAATTTAAAATTAGTCTTACGTTTTAACTTAAAAAAAAAAATAACCTTTTGTATTGTGGTAGTCACCATGCATAATAAATTCCATTAAGTTTAGAACAATATCAATCTTCATATAAAAATAAAATAAAATAAACTTCTAAACAATAATCTCTGTCAAAATGTGATACTTGCTGATTTTAAAAGGAAAGTATACTTTAATATTATTATTTAAGAATTATTTTTATTTCACACCTGTTTTTTCTAATAAAATATTATATAATAATAAAATAATAAATTAATAATTTATTTCAATGTAATATAAATGTATTTTACTGACACTATTATTTAAAAGTTGATTGTATATTTTTATTTTGTTGTAGTGTAGTTTAAATGATTTTAAAAAATTAATAATTAATTGATACTGAGATAAAATTGAATAATATTTAATTTTTTTGAGAGAAGAAGGCTTAAATTATATATTAGTAATAAAACCAAAATAAATTAACAGGAAAAACTCGTCTCTCTGGTATTCAGTGGTGTTTGTCTCCATGCATGGTACGTTACTACAACCCAGCACGCAAAAACCTCAACATAAATATTTATTAATTATTTTCGCGTCTTCTTTAATTTTCAGTTTCAAACCCACCACCCATCTCTTTTATATACCGTGCCTCAGAGTTTCATTTCAATCCATCTCTACTTTTCTTCTTCAACCTCATCAACAATGGCCAACCTTCACAACCCATCTTCCGCCATGCAAAAACCAGAGCCAAGTTCCCCCGCAAACACCGTTGTATCAGTCCCAACTCTGAACCTTTCCGGAGAAGAGAAAGGTGAAGCAAGATCAGGAGAAGTCTCCAACATTTCCGCCATGCGCAGGCCTAGGGGTCGCCCTCTAGGCTCGAAGAACAAGCCCAAACTGGAATCGCTCGTGACCGAAGAGATCAACAATGCCATGGAAAGTCACATGGTGGAGATAGCAAGTGGAGCCGACATCACCGAAACCCTGGTCCAGTTTGCTCGAAGGAAGGAGCGAGGTTTCTGTGTTCTGAGCGCCGTCGGGAACATTAAGAATGTGACTCTGGACCAGTCGCTGATCCCTGAGACCCTTATGACCCTGGAAGGTAAGTTGCAGATACTGTCCTTGAAAGGTTCACTTTTGCCCGGAGGAACACCGGCTTTGTCTGTTTATCTGGCCGGTGCTAAGGGACAGATCGTCGGAGGCAACGTGGTGGGTCCGTTTGTGGCATCGGGATCGGTTTTCATAATTTTGGGTGCGTTTGTGGATGCTGCATTTGACAAGTTACCCTTGGGGGCTGAGGGTAACGGAGAGCCTTCGTCCTCCGGTCATCGCCGTCACAACAAATCGTGCCCTTCAAATCAGCCATAGATGATGATGCTTCAACCTTGCTCCGGCTAAGTCACCAACTTCATGAAAGTTTGGTGACACTTATATAGGACTATATATTTATGCAGGCAACTTTAATTATGTGGTTTTGTTTTCATTTCGATTTTGTTATGCATGTTTTTTATGTTCGGTCTAGTCGTTCTCCTTCTTTTTCACATGTTTTTCTTTTTTAGTCTGGAATGTGGTCATGTACCGGAGAAAAAATATATAAAAAATGTTTTTGATTGAGTTCCAAATAGTCTTATTTTAATTAATTTAAGTGTTCATAATGGCAAGAGAAAATAAATGATATATATGACGCAATAAAGAAAATACAAGGTAATGTACTAGTTTTGTCCCCAAAAAAAAAAAAAATTATATGTTATATGCTAAACAAATAATTTAAAGCTTATACTGGCTCATTAAAAGCATAAGATATAAAACAGAATAATGCCTACAACTTCCCTTGGTCTTAACAACAAATTTAAAAATTTCCCAAGGGTAATTATACCAACTTGTAAAAGACTATATTTAAGGATTATCGGATAATTACATGATAATGAATGACTTGATAGATTTAACAATCTTTCTATGTATGATATCATCTTAAAAAATGAACTTTAAGTCTAACTCAATTTTATAAAATTCACTTGTAAGATAAAATTTACATTCACTTATATATTATGGAAAGACATTATTTTTAATTTCCATGGGATCTCCAATAAAAAAAATAACAACTACTTATTTAAAATATATCTTCAATGACAAATGATACGTTTAAATAATATTTTTTTTATAAACATTCTTAGGAGATAAAAATAAATGAATAAAATAAATTTTTTTTCATAAACTAAAAATAAAATATACATAAATAAAAGTTAAAAAATTAGTCAAGTTCCGATGAGATAACTTCTACAATTTAGTTAATGAATAAATTAATTTTAATTTATAAAAATAATTATTCAATTTGACTTCATATTTTTTTCTTATATTTATAGAAAGATTTGTATCTATAAATCTTAAAATAAGATGAAGTAAATAATATCAAGACGGTAATTTTATGTTTAATCTAGACTATATCACTAATGATTTCAGATAGTGTGTCAAAATAAGTTCAAATTTGTAAATCAATTTGACTTGGTATGATTTTGAGTGAGGTTGGATTGAAAAAAATATAGTTTTGTTTAGATATCGGTTAAATTGAACCCGATTTACATAGTCGAGTTTGAGGTGAGTGGACCCATAATTCATTAATAATAACTCTTTATTAATTTTTATTATTTTTAATGACTTATTTATTATGATTATTTACTATTAATAATTACTTATTTATTATAATTCTTTATTATTGCTAATTAAGTATCTTGACGGTTTGATCTTTTAAAGTTTAAAATATTGTTTAATATCTTGACGGTTTTATTTTAGTAACATAAAAAAAACTTGTTTAGAGATAAAAAAAACTTATTTAGAGACTAATTTTTAGTTACAAAAAAATGATAGCTAATTGTGATAAAAATAATTACCAAATTAGATTTTAGTTGCTAAATAAGTATAAAATAAAAATAATGATTGAATAATTTAGTAAATAATTGATATCTAATATTAACTACGTTACTTCACTTATATCATTAGGTCCTAACTTGATATCTATTTTAAAGACTAATTTATGATTAAAATCTTGGTAGCTAATATTATATACCAATGATCTTAATTGGTCACTAAATTTAATCATTACTTTTATTTTGTACTTATTTAACAATTAAAATTTAATTTGGTGATTATTTTTATCACGATTAGCTACTATTTTTTTGTAACTAAAAGTTAGTTTGTAAATAATTTTTTTTTTATCTCTAAATAAGTTTTTTTTCTGTATGTTACTAAAATAAAACCGTCAAGATATTAAACAATATTTTAATCTTTAAAAGATCAAACCGTCAAGATACTTAATTAGAAGTAATAAAGAATTATAATAAATAAGTAATTATTAGTAGTAAATAATTATAATAAACAAGTCATTAAAAATAATAAAAATTAATAAAGAGTTATTATTAATAGATTGTGGGTCCACTCACCTCAAATCCGACTATTTGAATCGGGTTCAATTTAACCGATATCTAAACAAAACTATATTTTTTTCAATCCAACCTCACTCAAAATCATACCAAGTCAAATTGATTTACAAATTTGAACTTATTTTGACACACTATCTGAAATCATTAGTGATATAGTTTAGATTAAACATAAAATTACCGTCTTGATATTCCTTAGTAGCTAATATTATATACCAATTATCTTAATTGGTCATTAAATTTAATCATTACTTTTATTTTATACTTATTTAGCAACCAAAATCTAATTTTATGATTATTTTTGTCACAATTAACAACCATTTTATTTGTAACTGAAAATTGGTTTCTAAATATATATTTTTTTAGTGATAGGTGGAACACTTTGATTATTCAACTATAAAGAGTAACTTAAATCAATCCATTTTGATTATATTCCAATAAATATATAAATTAAGTTGAGAGAACAAATATGTTTAAGTAAATAAACTTACCTATTATGATTCACCAAAGTGAGTGAGATTGTGTTAACTTATTTTTAGCTTAACCCATATAAAGTCAACCCATATGAGTCAAGTTAACTCCTATCACTTTTAGAGTTTTAATGATAATAAATAAAATTAAATATTGAATTGATTATTCCTTTTACAAAAATTACTTTTGATATATTTGAATAAATATAAGAAAAAATATCTTAAGAAAGAAAAGTCTGGTGTATCACTCAGAATCAAAAGAAAACTTCACCTGTCAAAGCCTTCAATGCAAAATAAGCATTAGATATATCGTCAAGATGTGCAAAGGCAAAAGATTAATACAAGTTCTCTTTTTTAACAAAGAAAATAAAAAAAAATGGAAAAAGATTAAGGGTAAACATAAAAGTTGGAAAAATGCATCATAATAAAGATGACAAGAACGAAAAAAAGAGAAATCAAGTATATGTGATGAGTACAAGAAGTGAAGGCGCTTCATATGAAGTTATCTAGATGAAGAAAAAGGTAAAATGAAAAGGTTCTTTAGGAAAGTAATAAAGAGAAGTATCATCACAACATGTGAAAGTCTTGTTAGAAACAAAGATGAAGAAAAAGAAAAAAAAAATAAAAATAAGAAGTTCACATGTCGCATGGTTTGACATTGCGTTTGAATCGTTGCCTGATCAAAGAGGTAGATTTTAATTATGCACATTTTAGTATTGAAGCTTACAATATACTTTTTTAATCACTTATCAACGTTCAAAAAAAAAAAATGAATTTAAAAATTGAGACTAAAGAATTTGAAATTTTGAAAACTCAATCTAATCCTATATATGATTTTATAAAAGAAAATCCCGACTCAAGATATAAAAATAAAAATTTGTGCAAAGAAAATAAAACTCTCAAAACAGAATCTTAAAAATCAGAGTACAACGTTTAAAAGGATAAAAAGGAAAACTGTTTAAAAAATTGAAAGTTTAGAAAAAAAGTTTATTTTCACTACATGACATCTTAACAATAAGGGCGCGTTTGGTTCTGGAGCAGATATGCAAGGAAAGTTAAATTAAAATGTGACTATTGCACAATTTTTCATAAATAAAGAATGTAATAGTAAACTTTCTTCATAATATAATAAAAGATTTGCGCAGAAGGGACTATCTCTATTACAATTAATTTAATATAATTATTTTATTAATATCTATATTTATATTATAATAAAATAAATATAATTAATTATATAATATAACATGATAATAATTAATTACTATTATTTCTCAAATGATGATAAATTTAACAAATTTATAATAATAATAAAAAAAATTAATAATACTAATGTTAAAAACTAAAATAATAATAACTCATAAATAATAATTATAATAATAAAATTAAAATTATAATAATTATTAAAATAAAATAATAAAAATATTATTAACAATAATAATTTATTTTTATTTTAAAATAATTGATAATATTATAATTAAAATATAATAATTCATTAATTACACAAAAAAATTAATTATATTTATTTTTAAATTAATTTTAACTAAATTTTTTCTATTAAAAAATTTTTATCAATCACACGCGTCATATTATATACAAATCTTTATAAAGTATGAGAACAAAATTTAAAATTAAGTAAAAATAAAAATTAATTTGAGCATTTGTTTAAAATTATTAAATAATTTGTTTTTATTGGTTAAGGATATGTTATAATACTGAGCATAAGATTGGAGTGGATACTGTGAAATCTTTGAAAAATAATAATTAATTTGGTGGTAAGATGATAAAGCCATTTATTATTACATGTAAAGGTGTGTGAGCAGAGGAAGGTAGTCTCGGTTCAGTTCATGTGAAGATGCGTGGGTCCCACTCTCTGTCGCTTGCTCGCTCAAGCGAGAAAGTGCTTCCGTTCGAACTTCAAACCTCAGATTCATTCTTTATTCGTTGTCTTGGTTATGTTATGAATTGGTATCATTCCCCGAAACCTCACCAATTACTGATTTATTATTTATTTTGTCGATTTCTGGCTCCAAATTGTTAGGGTTTTGGGAAATTGAGCCTGTTGGGATGTTAATTTGAGCTGTTTGTTAACTTTGGGGGATGGTTTAGAAAAAAAGTACTAATTTTTCGTTGCCATGGAAAAAGGGCTGCTTCTTTTGTTGTTGCTGCTGTTGGTTATGGTGTTTTCAGCCTTTGCCAACGATGTGGAATATTTACAGTGCAATTGTGATGAGGAAGGGCTTTGGAGCATTCACAACGTCCTGGTTTGCCAGAAAGTGAGCGACTTTTTCATTGCCATTGCATATTTTTCCATTCCCCTTGAGCTCCTTTACTTTGTCAGTAGCTCCAATGTCCACTTTAAATTGGTGTTCCTTCAATTCATTGCCTTCATAGTTCTCTGTGGATTGACCCATTTGCTCAACGCCTATACTTACTATGGCCCTCACTCCTTCCGCTTGTTTCTTTCCCTCACTGTTGCTAAGTTCCTCACTGCTCTTGTCTCCTGTGCCACTGCCATTTCCTTCCCCACCCTCATCCCTCTTCTGCTGAAAATCAAAGTGAGGGAGCTCTTCTTGAGGCAGAATGTGTTGGAATTGGGCCAGGAGGTTGGGATTATGAAGAAACAGGAGGAAGCTAGTTGGCATGTTAGGATGCTCACCTGTGAGATTAGGAAGTCTCTGGATAAGCATACCATCTTGTATACCACTCTTGTTGAGCTTTCCAAGACCTTGGATTTGCACAATTGTGCAGTTTGGATGCCTGATGATGATAGGAGAGAAATGCTTTTGACACATGAGTTGAAACCAAACTCGGCAAGTAGTTTTCACAATTCTATTCCTATTAGTGATCCGGATGTGTTGGACATAAAGAAGAGCAAAGGGGTGTGGATTTTGAGGCCTGATTCTGCACTAGGAGCTGCAAGTAGCGGTGGTGGATCTGGGGATTCAGGTGCTGTGGCAGCCATCCGCATGCCGATACTTTATGTTTCCAATTTCAAAGGAGGGACACCGGAGATGGTTGAGACATCTTATGCTATACTGGTTTTGGTTCTTCCAAATTCAAACCCCAGGGCTTGGACCTCCCATGAAATGGAGATAGTGGAAGTGGTTGCTGATCAGGTGGCTGTGGCATTATCTCATGCGTCTGTTCTTGAAGAGTCCCAGCTCATGAGCCAGAAACTTGCAGAGCAAAACCGGGCATTGCAACAGGCTCAGAAGAATGCAATGATGGCCAGGAGGGCAAGGAGCTCGTTTGAGAAAGTGATGAGTCATGGAATGCGGAGGCCAATGCATTCAATCCTGGGCTTGCTTTCAATGTTTCAAGAGGATAATATAAGGCCAGAACAGAAGATTGTTATTGACTCAATTTTCAAAGTTAGCAATGCCCTATCACGATTGATTAATGATGTGATGGAGATTTCTGCAAATGACTATGGAAGCTTCCGGTTAGAGATGAAACCTTTCAGTCTGCATTCAATGATGAGGGAAGTTTGTTGCACTACCAAGTGTTTATGTGTATATAAAGGCTTTGGTCTTGAAGTTGATGTTGACAAGTCTTTGCCTGATCTGGTAATAGGTGATGAGGCAAGGTCTTTCCAAGTAATTTTACATATGATTGGCTATTTATTGAGCATATATGATAGAGGGACTCTTATATTTCATGTTTATCTTGAAAGTGATAGTGGAGATAACTATGATAAAAATATTGGAATGTGGAGATCAAGCATGCAAAATGATTATGTACATATAAAATTTAGTTTTCATATAGATGGTATTAGTTCACAGTCAGATGAATCATTTTCAACTACAAATTATAATGTTAAAAGGCACTTCAACAATGAACCTAAGGAAGTCCTCAGCTTCAGCATGTGCAAAACGCTGGTGCAGGTAGGTGCATCATTCTCTTCTGAAAATTTATTTGATCACTTTCTGTTAGTGATTTGTAGTTATATGAATTATTCCTATATTTATGTTTTTACTATTTATTAAATAGCTCTATTTTTCCCGTTTTAGAAATTATGTGCTGCTCCATTAATTGTATGAATTGTGTTGGTTGTAAACCTTAGCGTTAGATTTTTTATGCTTAGAAGATGACTTTATGGTTGAACCCTCAAATTTTTAAGTTGGTGAATGATGCATTGAAGAGTTGATATTGAGAACATGTGATGAAACTGTCAAGTAAAATTAGATTGTACAAGTGTGAGGATATTTTTAGGATAAGAAATAGCCTTCACTTACAAAGTTCCTAATCAGTCTAGTTGCAACTTGTAGCTATTTTATTCTGTGTGCCGATAAAACTAGTGTGCATTATAGTGGGTTGCTTGAATTCCAAATCTTATTTATTGCTACGTTCCCTCATTAGCTAGCTTTAGGAATAAGAAATAGCCTTCACAGACAAAGTTCCTATTTATTGCAACTTGCAACTAGACTATTCTGTGTGCTGATAAAACTAGTATGGAATACAGTAGGTTGCTTGAATTCCAAATCTTATTTATTGCTATGTTCCTTCATTTGCTAGCTTTAGTGGTCAATGATTTGGGGATATAAGTTGAATACTTGAATACCATTTGTAAAATGATTAATGACATCCACTGATCAATTAAATTATTTTGGCACTCAAGCATTACAAGTCGGCTAATGACAGTGTGCAATATCAGTGTATTCGCATTAGAGTCTTGTTAAACCTTTTGGTCATCTACTTGATGTTTGAAAACCATATATATAGTATGTTTAGTTTGCTGTTTGTATTGCAATATTAACTCGTATGCCGCTGCCGAAGAACAGTGGCCTCCTAAAATGCTCAAAGGGGTCATTCTGTTCCAAATTGGACTATGTTCATTAATATGTCTCCTTTTCATTTACTGTTTTTCTCTAAAGCATCAGGATTTTGTATGATAGAAACTCTTGAAAGTTTAAAGTGACACTCATTGCCATTAAGTTAAAAATCATAATTCTGACTTTGCCAATAGGAAATGGCTCAAATTGTGATTAGCCTCATTTATGAACCACCAACTCGGGTTTTAGTTAGATTAGTGGTTACTTTAGTGAAAGGATTCTTCGAATTATTCATCGAGAAAGTCAAATTATGGTTGATCTGTTAATCCAAAATCACTGCACTGATATGTAGTATATGTGACAGTAACATGGAATTTCCCTCAGATATCTCTCCTAGCATATTTCAGCCCAGGGGACAAGGCTTTCTTTGTCATCACCTGCAATCTATCTCCTTTATGTTAAATGTTCTGTCAATTCGGGGACACCTGGCCCACTATCGGCCAGCGTATTTTCAGGCCGGGTCAGGGTTATGTCGGGCTGAATTTTTCTAGACCATCCCAACCTTTAACAGGCCATGGGCCACACATTTTTCAAAATATAAAAATTATCTTACTAAATAAATTTTAAATAATAAGTTAATAAAATAATTTTTAATCCTCATAAACTAAAATAAAAAAAAAATATAGGTTGTCATTTCTGCTATAAAATAGCATTTTATAATTCATACTAATAGAAATAAAAAAGAAAGTGTATCAATTGTAACAATAAACAAGAACTAGAAGTAAAAATATGCATAGATTATTAATCCTAAAATGAACATTAACAACCTATGTAATATTAAATTTATCATTAATGACTTTACTAATTTTAAATAATAAACAACAAAAATAAATAAATTGGCCCATGAGTTGAACCAACCCACCTCAAGACAGCATAAGTTAGAGTTGGGCTCAACTGGGCCAATATATTCCCAGATCTAAATTTTCACAGCCCAACTCAACCTATTTGTCGGGCTAATCTGCCAACCCGTCAGATGTGACCCATTCTCGGTTCCATTTGTTTAACACATTGTTCTTTTGTTAATGCCATTCATGGTCCTTTCTGTCTAGCAACGTTTTGCATCAGGTATTGTCATCTATAACTGAAGTATTTTGTCTTGTTTATCCCGCGTCTGTGATTCATTATCTTCTTTTGGGATCTTAACCTTGGTAGTTGGAAATATGGATCCAACATCATAGGATTTGAGGAAAAGTTAATATTGAAATAGCAAAAAGGACTAAGAGGGTCTGCTTTTTTCTACTGTGAGATCTATTAGTTCTATAATTTTAACGTGAAAGAGACTCAAATTTCCCCCATTCTTCAGTTCTATATGAGAACACTAAATGTATACAGAACAATAAGTTGTTCATTCATTTTGTTCTGTATATTTTGGTCGAATTTTGTTTTGTCCTTGCCTACCAGCTTGACTGTGGGTTGGTTTAGCAGCTTTCAGCAATAAACCAACTGAAGTATGTTTAGTTTTAATGTGGTGTGATTATCTTCTGCAATTCTGACAATTGATACAATATGGAATAATATGCAGATGATGCAAGGTAATATTTGGATATCAACTGACACTCTGGGTTTGGTACAAGGAATGAGACTCCTTCTCAAGTTCCAGACAGGATCATCACATGGAAGATTCATGCTTGCTCCTAAAGATTTTTCAAACTCCCAGTTTAAAGGGCTTGAGGTTGTGTTAGCTGATGATGATGATGTAAACAGGACTGTGACCAAGAAGCTTCTTGAGAAACTGGGATGTCAAGTGACTGCTGTTTCATCAGGATTTGAATGTCTTGGTGCTATAAGTGCCTCCGGTAACCTATTCAAAATTATCCTTTTGGATCTTCACATGCCTGAAATGGATGGTTTTGAAGTTGCAAAAAGGATTAGGAAATTGCAAAGCCATAATTGGCCCTTGATCATAGCTTTTACTGCTAGTGCAGAAGAGCACATCAAGGAGAGATGTCTACAGGTGGGAATGAATGGATTCATTCGAAAACCTATCCTCCTTCATGAGATAGCAGATGAACTTAGAACTGTCCTGCAACGTACAGGTGAACAATTGTGAAAACAAACTTAAATATATCAAATATTTTAGGTTCCTCAAAATTCATTACTTTTGACATGAACCTGGAATTCTTGACAAACTAATATACAGAGACTAGATCCATTTTGCTAACCATTTGACTGTTTCACCTTTTTTTCCCTACAATGAATTATGGCTCTCTACAAGATGTATAGAAAAGGACGAAATGCAAAACTCTGAAGATGCTAATGGTTTCTTGCATGAAAAGATGGAAGAATGTGACACCAGTGTTTTTTTGGTACTATGTTGCGTAATTGCGAATTTATTTATTTTATATTAGTTATTCAATAAATATGACTTCTTTTAAGTGGGTATAATTGGATGATTCGAATCCTGGTGAGTTTGGAATCATAAGCAGCTATACTATAAGTAACAGGAGACATTACATTTAACCTAATACATACCTCACGACATGACCTTTAATCCACTACTATAGGACATTAAATTTATTTAATATCTTAAGACATTAATTTAAATTTATGAGTCTCTTTTTGTTATATATTATCCATTTAATAAAATAGTCAATAATTATAAAGAATAATATAAGTTAAAATTTTCATTATTTAATGTTTATAAATCAATCGACAATTTTATTATTTAAATTATAGAAATTTACAATTCATATAATTTAATTATATACAATATATTATATTATATAAAATTAATAAAATTTGCAAATTATGCTATTAAGCTGTATTTATATAGTTTACATAGGAAATACGTTGTTTTATCATTAGTTTATGAAAAGAGAAGCTAAAGTCCTCAAAATTTTGGAAGGAAATAAGAGTGTTTTCAATCTACTGTAATTTTGGCAAACATTTATTAAAATTGGTAGATTTTTTAAAAAGTTACTCATTAGAAAAGTTATGTCAACGTAAACGGTTTACAAGTTGTACATGCATGATTTCAGCATCAAATGAATGATAAATTTGATCTAGATACACATAATATAACTTTGATTAATATTAATCGAAATGAAGTTGAGTACATTTCTAAAAAAATTATTCATTAAAAAAGTTATGTTAACGTAACATGGTTTACAAGTTGTACATGCATGATTTTAGCATCAATATGAGTGATAAATTTGATTTAGATACACATAATATAACTTTGATTAATGTTAATTGAAATAAAGTTGTAAAATATAACTTTGATTAATATTAATCTAAATGAAGTTGTGAAATGAAATTGTGCTAAGGTAACATAACATAATTTTAATTTTTATAATGAAATTGTTTGATATTAATATGATAATTTTTTCAAAATCTGTCTATATCAATAAATATTTGTCAACCAGATTTGAAAAAAATTGAAATAAAACTTATTATTTATTTATCTTTTAGTCTTTATAACATAAAAAAAAGTTTAATTTGGAAGGAAAGCAAACATATGGTGGAGTATTTGATGGTGGAGTATTTGATGTTAAAAATGTAAAATCACAATAAATAATTTGTAATTATTAATCATATAAATGAAATTTTCCGAAAGATTAAAACAATATTTTTCAAATTACAAGAAATAAATAAAAAAAAGTTAGACCATCACAAATAAATTAATTTAAATTTTAAGGAATTAAAAATATATTTCAATTTAATGTTAATGTAATGTATTTTTTTATTATCATGTTACGATGTGACTTAATTTTTAATATAGACTAAAAGGGTGAAATTTTTCTGGGAAGTTAAAAAAACTATAGTAGTAGTAGTATATAAGAAATATAAGAATTAAAATTCTGTAAATAATTTTTGATTAAAAAATATAAAAATTAAATAAATAAAAATCATACATTCTTCATATTATTTCTTCTGTTCTCTCTCACTCTCTTCCCTTTCCTTTTTTACCTCTCTTTTCTTGTTCTCGTCTCTTTTTTTTTATCTCCTTCCCTTTATTAATATTGAGCCAAGAAAATCAATATTTTTATTTTTGATTTTTTATATTATGTAATATTTTTTTAGAATTATCAAATATTCAACAATTACTATTATTATTTTCATAAAGTATGGTACTGAAATTTTAATTCTTTAAATATATACTAAAAAATAAATGTTGCACATAATAGGAATTAATTTGTCTTATTCATACCAAAATTTTGAATTGATTTATGTAAATAAATATTTAAAAATGAAAAAAATAATTTTACACATTTACTAATTTCTAAAAGTTTAAAATTCCTCAACACACAATTAAGAGTGATTAATACAAATGTAACCACCTAAAAAAGCCACAAAATATAGTTGAAGAGTTAAAAGATCTTTATACCTAAATTTATATTAATTGAACACTTCTTAATCAGCATATCCCATCACTAAGATTTATAGTATCTAAATTTCAATTTTAATGTACCATATCAAATTAAAATTTGATTAAGATTTTATCTATATCACTCTTCAAACCAACGGGAATAATCTTTGCTAGACTCAATCTTAGACAATAATCAAGCTGTGGATGATCTCATGAGTATACAGAACAAACCCCTTATACCAGTATGAACTCTTAAATAACTTTTAGAGAAATAATGTTTCACGTTTTTTCCAAGTGTAATGACTATAAATATTTAAAAATATATGAAACTAACAAATATGATAAAAAAGAACATTAAAATCTGATGAGCACAAAAAATATAATTACAAAAATATGGTAGTTATTATCAGGTGGCAAAGTCAAAATCCACGAACCAAAAAATCTAAATTCAATTAACAAAAATCTCTTCTAATTTGTATGCCATTGGAGGCAAGACCACCTGTAATCAATTTGTATAAGATTATTGAATAACTAATATTACAACAATATATTCTCAACTATGCAACATAAGCTAAAACTAGTCTAATGTTTACTTATATATATATATATGTTTACTTATATATCACTGCAAAAAAGTACGCACTTTTGAACAAAGCCATAATTCATTTTTACGGCAAAAGGATTAAACAGAAAAATGGTTAGCAAAATGAATCTAGTGTCTACTATCTAGTATATTTTAGCTTGTTAAGAATTCCATGTTCTGTTTCAGAATGTCGTAGTGATGAATATTGAGGAACCTAACAAATTTGAGATACTAAAAATTGTTCTCACAATTTTTCACCTGCACGTTGCAGGACTGTTCGAAGTTCATCTGCTATCTCGTGAAGGAGGATAGGTTTTTGAATCAGACCATTCATTCCCACCTGTAGACATCTCTCTTTGACTTGATCTTCGGCACTTGCAGTCAAAGCTATGATCAAGGGCCAATTACGGCTTTGGAATTTTCGAATTCTTCTTGTAACTTCAAAACCATCCATTTCAGGCATGTGAAGATCCAATAGAATAATTTTGAAGGAGTTACCAGAGGCACTTATAGCACCAAGACATTCAAATCCTGATGAAACAGCAGTTACTTGACACCCCAGTTTCTCAAGCAGCTTCTTCGTCACAGTCCTGTTTACATCATCATCATCAGCTAACACAACCTTAAGCCCTCTAAACTGGGTGTTTGAAAAATCTTTAGGAGCAAGAATGAATCTTCCATGAGATGACCCTGTTGGAAACCTGAGAAGAAGTGTCATTCCTTGTGTCACACCCAGAGAGTTAGTTGACATCCAAATATTACCTTGCATCATCTGCATATTATTCCATATTGTATCAACAGTCAGAATTACAAAAAACATAAATAAATAAATCAGACTACATTAAAACTGAGCATACTTCAGTTGGTTTATAGCTGACAGCTGCTCAACCAACCCACAGTCAGGCTGGTATGAAAGGACAAAAAAATTCGGTTTTAGGCCCAGGTGTTCAAAACATACAGAACAAAATGCATGAACCGACTTATTGTTATGTATATATATTTAGTGTTTACTGTTCTCTTAATACAACTGAGGAACGGGGGAAATTTGAGTCTCTTTCATGTTAAAATTGGAGAACTAATTGATCTCTAACAGGAGAAAATAGTAGACTCTCTTAGCGATTTCTGCTGTTTCAATATTCATTTTTCCCTTGATGCCAATGATGCTAAAAATTCCAACAATCTAGGTTAAGATCTCAATAGAGGATAATATATGATAGGCATGGGATAAACCAGACAGAATTCTAAAGTTATAGAGGAAAAAAGCAACTGTAAACTGTTGCCGGACCCCAAGGGATACCATGATTGTCACTAACAAAAGGAACAATGTATTTTTATCACAAAAAAAGGGATAGTTGTTAACAAACTGGAGATAAATTACAGCTCATGAGATAGAAAGCCTACATGCTAGGAGAGAAATCTGGCAAAGTTGAATGTCACTGCGACAAACAATAGATCACTGATTTGTAAATTTTAAAAAGAAAATGGCACACGTACCTGCACTACAGTTTTGCACATGCTGAAGCTCAGACCTTCCTTAGGTTCATTGTTGTGGTGCCTTCTACCAGAATAATTTGCTGTGGAAAATGATTCATCTGGCTGGGAACTAATGCCATTTATTCGAAAATTAAATTTTATATGTACATAATCATTTTGCATGCTTGATCTCCATATTCCAAAACTTCTATCATCTTTATCTCCACTACCACTTTCAAGATAAACTTGAAATATAAGCGTTCCTTTGTCACATGTGTTCAATAAATAGCCAATCATATGTAAAATTACTTGGAAAGACCTTGCCTCATCACCAGCGACCAGATCAGGCAAAGTCTTGTCAACATCAAGTTCAAGACCAAAGCCTTTATATATGCACAAACACTTGGTAGTGCAACAAACTTCCCTCATCATTGAATGCAGACTGAAAGGTTTCATCTCTAACCGGAAGTTTCCATTGTCATTCGTGGAAATCTCCATCACATCATTAATCAATCGTGAGAGTGCATTGCTAACTTTGAAAATTGAATCAATAACAATCTTCTGTTCTGGCCTTATATTATCCTCTTGAAACATTGAAAGCAAGCCCAGGATTGAATGCATTGGCCTCCGCATTCCATGACTCATAACTTTCTCAAACGAGCTCCTCGCCTTCCTGGCCATCATTGCATTCTTCTGAGCCTGTTGCAATGCCCGGTTTTGCTCTGCAAGTTTCTGGCTCATAAGCTGAGACTCTTCAAGAACAGACGCATGAGATAATGCCACAGCCACCTGATCAGCAACCACTTCCACTATCTCCATTTCATGGGAGGTCCAAGCCCTGGAGTTTGAATTCGGAAGAACCAAAACCAGTATAGCATAAGATGTCTCAACCATCTCCGGTGTCCCTCCTTTGAAATTGGAAACATGAAGTATCGGCATGCGGATGGCTGCCACAGCACCTGAATCCCCAGATCCACCACCGCTACTTGCAGCTCCTAGTGCAGAATCAGGCCTCAAAATCCACACCCCTTTGCTCTTCTTTATGTCCAACACATCCGGATCACTAATAGGAATAGAATTGTGAAAACTACTTGCCGAGTTTGGTTTCAACTCATGTGTCAAAAGCATTTCTCTCCTATCATCATCAGGCATCCAAACTGCACAATTGTGCAAATCCAAGGTCTTGGAAAGCTCAACAAGAGTGGTATACAAGATGGTATGCTTATCCAGAGACTTCCTAATCTCACAGGTGAGCATCCTAACATGCCAACTAGCTTCCTCCTGTTTCTTCATAATCCCAACCTCCTGGCCCAATTCCAACACATTCTGCCTCAAGAAGAGCTCCCTCACTTTGATTTTCAGCAGAAGAGGGATGAGGGTAGGGAAGGAAATGGCAGTGGCACAGGAGACAAGAGCAGTGAGGAACTTAGCAACAGTGAGGGAAAGAAACAAGCGGAAGGAGTGGGGGCCATAGTAAGTATAGGCGTTGAGCAAATGGGTCAATCCACAGAGAACTATGAAGGCAATGAATTGAAGGAAGACCAATTTAAAGGGGACATTGGAGCGACTAACAAAGTAAAGAAGCTCAAGGGGAATGGAAAAATATGCAATGGCGATGAAAAAGTCACTCACTTTCTGGCAAACCAGGACGTTGTGAATGCTCCAAAGCCCTTCTTCATCACAATTGCAGTGTGAATATTCCACTTCGATGGCAGAAGCTGAAACCACCATAACCAACAACAAGAAAAACAAAAGAAGCAGGTCTCTTTCCATGACGACAAAATAATCAGAGCTTACTATTCTCCTTTTCTAAAGCATCCCCCAATAACAAAAATCTGAACTTGACATCACAATTGGCACAAACATCACAACAGATCTAAGCAAGGTTGAATTTCCCAAAACCCTAACAATCTGGAGCAAGAAATTGGAAAGATAAAGAATGAATCAGGACTTGCTGGGGTTTTGGTCAATGATACTAATTGATAAAATAACGCTACCAATCACCAAAAATTCCAATCTTGGGTTTGAAGAGGGCACTTGGTGGAAGGCCGAAAGAGATGGGACCCACCCAACTTTACATGAACTGAACCTGAACTCCCTTCCACACTAACCTTTGAAGGTAATAATAATAATAATAAATCAGACACTGAATTAATTATTACTGTAACACATGAAGGATTCCAAAGATTTCTTAATGTGCATGTTTGCCCTTATAGCATCCATATTTTGTTTCTTCAAAATTACATTCAAAGTTGAAAGTATAAACAATTATGTGAGAGTTTGGTTTTTGACTAGAAACTAAAATCAAATATGAAATCATTGATTATATAATTCAAACAAAACCATACCACTGATTATAATAATTGTTGTTTTCTGAATGGATTTTGAAGGGGGTCTTTATTATGGTTAGTTTTGGGTTCTTTGATGATTGGTCTATAGTATTTAGATGAAACAATGTTTGAACTGGTTATGGTTTTTTATCGTTATTAGTTAATTTATATAGTATTTAGATGAAACAATGTTTGAACTGGTTATGGTTTTTTATCGTTATTAGTTAATTTAAATAGAAGATAATTTCTCTACACTCCATACCTTATATTTATATATATTTTTCTATAAAGTATTTTGACGTTAAATTTAAATATAATTTTCTTGTAGAGACGTTGGTGTTAAATTTAAACATAATTTGGTTATTTTTAATTATATGATATTAAATCTTAACTAGAAGGTTATAGTCCAATATCATTAGCAAGAGTGAGAGTTTATGTAGATTGTAATTTATTAATCATTAAATTGGGTGAATTAATTGACTTTTATCTAATGAACTTATCTTTATTTAATTTCACATTATAAATGAATTCCTTTTTATACCTTATTATTTTATTTTAGGTCTAAAATACACCCAACTCAAACAGTAAAAAAAATATAATTATAAAAGGTTATCTAATAAATATGTAAAAGGTTATTCAATGAATCTAATAAACTTTCAAGAATTGGAATCAATGATATGTAATATTTATAAGAATATTCAATGGGTATAAGAAACTTTTAAGAATTAGTATCAATAATATATGATATTTATAGAGATTGATATTATTATTTTTCTCAATTTTTTAGATTGTTGCTGTGATTCACATATATGATGGATTGACTAAACCTGATTGATACTTTAATTCTTTGTTTGTGGTTGTTTTCTCAACATATATTGGACTTACCGTTCTTAAATATGTATAAATCTGATATTGAACATGTCTGCTCATGATGAGTTTTTAATCTACCCATAATGCATTAATGATAACACTCACTCATTAGTTTGTAATTATTTATAATGAATTTTGAATTTTAAATATAGAAAATCCTAGCGGCTTATGGAACAAATATCTTGTTCCACTAAAGTATGTGTTGGGTTGTGTTGTTTTTTGTGGAAGAAAAGAAGGGCAACATCAAAATTGGTCTTTTTCTAATTTTGTAAAGTTATGATGTTGTGATGTAGCAAATGGAATGGAATGGCCCTTGACATGTGGGTCCTACATCCACCATAAAATCATTTTCATCTGTGACCAGAGTTTTAAGTCTGATGTATGCACTTTATAAAAAAAATCAAGAATGTTACACGTAGCACACGGAGAAAATTTTAAATTTAAGATTTACATTTTAAGATTAAAAAGTACTTTTTAGTAAATATAAAGAATTGTTCTTTTAAGCTACAAAAAATAAAGCGTAAATAAAATATTGTAAAAATATAAATCTTATAAAAAATATCATATTCAAATAAAACCAATAAGAAAGTAAAACTTATGTAATGCAAAATGCAATTTTATAGAAAAACTTTGCAACAAAAATGATTTAGGATTGTTTTGCAAGTAAAATTAGATGATAAAGAAATGGATAGTCAATAAGTTATGAGCTAGTTAATAATGGATAAGTTAGTTTCTAATTATTAAGTTAATTATTAGTTGACAAGGTTTTAATTTATAAAAGATTAAGTTATTAAATTAGAAATATGATGTAAATTAATTTATATTCTAATTAATAAAGAAAATAACAGATAGCCTATATAAATTTTACCATATAAATAAAAAAAACTAAAATTTAATAAAAATAAACAATTTAAAAATATTTATAAGGTAAAAACTATTAAATTAAACTGTGTTAAATGATTAAACTAGTCAAATAAACTATGTTAACTGATTAAACTAGTCAAATAAACTAATAATTCCGAGGTAAATGAAAAATAAAATAAAATAAACTAGTCAACACTCTCTGAAAGAAAAATAATTCAAAAGGTAATCACGGCAAAGGTGCTAGAGGTTGAATTCCGAGGTAGTTTTCAACTGGGGAGAGTTTACTGAATAATTCAAAAGGTAATCACAGGCAACATCCTTTTTCAGTATTCATTGTACAAATGTCATCATTATAGTTGAAAATACCACCAACTCTTCTATCAATTTGTTTTAAAAAAAAAATCATATCGATGTGTAAAATAAAATTAAAGAGAATACTTTATTGAATAACTAAGCTTAAGTGAATATTATACGTATTCAAATCTATCTCTCTATTAGAGTAAAAACCGTTTAAACAAATGCTGTTAAAAACCTGTAAATTAAATCTGATATACATTTGTAACTTATTCGATCTATGTTGCTATAGTCAAGTTTATCTAGCTCTTAGAATGTTCACATGAACTTTGAGGCACTTTTCGTACATTACTACTAAACTATGTTAGAAGATGACATGTTAAACACAAGACGTTATTAAACAAATAAAAACATGTAAAATAAATAAATAAATAAATAAGGGATTAGTGAATCATTACCAAATGACGATGTTAAAAAAACCCGATCAATACCAAATAACCTTGTAATTGTTAAACATATATTATGTAATATCCTTTTGACACTATTAAAGGAAATACATTAAAATTCCGATATCATGTATTGGTTGGTATTGGACAACTAACTAGATATATCTCAACTATATTTTTTTTTATATTTCTTAAATTAGAGTATAGGTTAATTTTAAAGAACAGAAAAACTCATTTTTCTCTTAAAATTTCTTTTGAAGAAATTTATCTAAATAAACTGTAAGTCAACTATAAAATCTATTTCTAGTTTAAAAGTGTTTCAAATCCCTTCTATTTTTTTTTTCTTTTGTGTTTAACCCCTCAATATTTCAAATAAAAATAAATTAGTTCTACAAAGATATAGAAAATAGTATCTTTAATAAAACCATTGAAAACGCAATTGGAAGTGCAATTTAAAAAGCAACCCTTTTGTTTTTTCTTTCATTGTAAATCAAAAATGCTCTCCTACTAACATACAAATCACTGAAAAATCTTCTCAGGACTAAAAATCACTGAAATATCTTTAACCTCTTTTAACCAATAACCAAGTTCTTCCATGAACAGAAAAAGAAAACCAAACATTTGTTAACAAGCTAAAAAAGAGACCAATTATTCCAAACGTTGTTAGTAAGTCCTCTCTATTTAATTCCATCAAAATTGACAACCGAATTTAATAATTGCCCAAAGAAACTACATTTGAAAAAGTTAATGAAAACATTTTACGCATCTAAACTTCTGAGCATACAGAATATAGTTAAAAAGTATGTGACGCAACTGACGACAAAATTTAGTAAACCATGTTACACTATGCAGTATGTAAAGTGTACCCTAAAAATCGAAAAGTTCCATTAGATTTACTTTTATGCGTGCTTTTGTACTTTATCAGCATAACGGCCCAGAAGGTGAGCAGAGAAAGATAATGGATGTTTTCAAAATAGGCATATTAAATGAAGAACCAAAATATGACAATCATCTATGCTGGACAGAATTATGAGGAATATATCTTAAGAGTGCAGCTTGAAAATGGAAGGAAAATATAATCCACAACAGATTAGCTAATCTAGGAAACATATATCTATGATATTTATCCCGGTATAAACTAACAGGCCCGCAAAAATGAAGTAAGCAACCCTGATTTATAATACAACAGCAGTAAATGAGGCAGAACAATATTTTGAAGGACAAGCATTAGTATTAATTTTCAGGAGCCAGGAGCTTTAATGAATGGTGCATACTATAAACGGCATCAGGTGACAAAGAGGGCTGATATGTAGAGATATCATACATCTATCGCACATTAAATTATCAAATCCAAAAGCCATATTGAGTTTTCAATCGGGAATTTGCTCATAGCCCCCATTCTCAGGAGACTGGTGCGTCCCATGGCCTGTCCTTCCTGCAGATAGGAAACCTTATTGCACCATAGCCAAAGTATTAGAAGGGGCAGGTTAGTCCATACCTGTCAGCTCAAAACTGGTATTTCTCGAATCCGGACGAGTCCAGTCTGTGGACCGGGGAGGCGTCCCCTGCAAACCAAGCTGTTGAATCATGAAATGACTTCCCCCCATAGCTTGATGCTCATCATTTCCACGTATTGGATTTCCAGTAGGGGAGTCGACTGATTGGCGGAAACCTAAACTTGATACTGGTTCAACAACTGGTGGTGGCAACTTGCTTGCAGAGGCATCAACTTTTGGACTAGAATCTTTCTTGTTGTCAATAAAAAATGTTCCAACGATGACCTGTGTAGATTAACCTTTCATCAAAAATGACTTCCAGGCAGTGCTTGGTAGGAGTGAAAACAGGAAGGTTCAAAATATAATAGAGAAATTTGACAATGTAGATATAAAGTAAGTCTATATGTATATTTTATTCACCGGTTTTCCCTATCAATTTTACTCTTACCAAGCACAATCCTAAATGCCTATCTCATCTCCCCCTTTTCTTCCTATGAAAATTTTATACATGTAAAATCACATTTGTGTATATTAGGTAAGGGCTATAAGAAAAGAAACTATAGAACATATGTGGAGTACTGTTCACGTATAACTTTCTCTCCAACCCGTTTTACCTTTGCGCATCTGTTAGCAACCTCATAACATAACATATCAACGACTACCAAACCGTCCCACTAAATGAGGTTGCCTAATGGTACATAATGTCCCAATCATAAACCATGTTCGAAAACATGTAATTTAAATCTAAGTCCTCATTAATGGTTAGGGCTACAATTTTTCAAGGCACAAATTGCATATTGATCAAGACCAAGAAAAATAGAAACAGGGCCAGCTTGTATTTCCACCCAAAAAGTTCTTTCATAGTTCTTTCTGAAATTACCTGAACTGGACCGGCTGCTTTAAGCGGCCCACCAACTCCACCACCTATGATTTGTCCATCAGTGTTAGATAAACATACACTTAGACCACCAGTTCGAGTTCCAAGTTCATTACGGACGTAAGAACCAGTAAGTGAAATAATCTCAAAACGACCCTGATGTCAGAGCAAAAAAGAGTCAAACTTTAATAACTGCAATATGAGCACATGACTACCACATATAATAAAGCAGATTGACTTGACAAAAGAAAATTAACAACTACTATTTTCAGCAATTATGTGTTCATTATGTTGTAGATAATGATTCCCGCTTAATAGTTAATTCATTGACAAGCGACAACACAAGAAAAAAATATTACTAACTTAATGCTGACCGGAACTAACTATAAGTGACCAGTCGTAATCTAATATAGAAAGTTTTCATTAAGGTTCCTCATCGTGTCTGTGGTCTTGAAGGTAACTGAATAACGGGGATCAATTTTCTTGCAAGAAGACAGTGCAAGAGCTATCCACATAAAATGAAACCATTTTTGATTAAGCTTCCAATTTAGACCATCAGAAAATTTGTCCGTAAAAGTTGGGTTTATACAAACAAGCCATAAGCACACATGAGGAGAAATAGGATGAGATAAAAATGAAGAATATGAAAAGGGAAAATTAGTCACTGTTATTAAATGGAATTTAAAATGAACATCTCTAATCCAATGTTTTTATTAGCATAATTGAGAAACAAGAGTATTCAGACTGAATTTCTTCAGAAATTTATGAGCAAAAAAGAAGACAAAACACTAGTCTCTTTACTACTAGTAGAGAAAAATTCAAATTTGAAAACTCATTCACCTTGTTCGATGACAAGAGAAAAATCTAAAATTAAAGGGAGAGTATATTTCCTCCCCCAAGTAATGCTTAAATTATACTTCCTTTCCCTCCAATTTTAAAAATTACACTCTCCATCCACGTCAGAAACATGTTGCACGTCAGTACAATTGCATTAACTGATCCTCTTAATGGTTGTAGACAATTATGAATAAGCCTCCTAATAGGGATGGAAATGGGAAAGATTTGAAAGAGGTTATAAAATCCATTCCTAACATTTAAAACAATACCCTCAGAGCCTCACCCATTACCCGCATCCTAATTAAATGGAATATTTTCTTTCTGACAAACTAGTAAAACAAAAATGCTGTTGTTAACACTGAAATCAATTATGAAAAATCAACCAAACAAAGAACATTAACTAAAAATTATACCCGAAGTTGGACAGAAGAACAACCAACTGCTCCCATAATTAGATGAATATAAAGCCATGAAAATTTTAGAAAACAAAAGCCCTTAGGTTTGAGATGAGAATTATATCATGGGTAAACTTCAAGATGATAACTAGTAGCATTGAATAAGTAATAAATACAATATTTCAAATTTTAGGTTTAATTTATTAAATGATATGTGTGGGTATGAAATGGGGTGCATATTAAAGTACCCACCCATACTGGCATCTCCACACCTATTCACCCATACTGGCATCTCCACCCACACCTATTCCCATAAAACTCTTGCAAGTATTTATACCTGGTCCCAAACCCATTTAGTAGATAACTTTCCTCCACATCTTTTTATTAGGTACACATTGGATCCAAATACAATTTTAATCTCTCCCAAGAGCATTTTTGCTCCTGCAACTTTCAGTGTCACTGGAAACTAATTTTCCACATAGGACTTTTAAGAACGAAATAATGTTTATAATATTAGCTTTAGAACTTCATCAAGAATCTTATTTTTTACCATTTGATAGTAAAAGTTTAAAAATAGTTGCCATTGCCAATAATGAAGAGTGTCACAGAGAGGAAACTATCTTTTAAGAGGCTCATTCACATTAAATAACCAAAGTGCAACACACATCAATATCTCTAAGGAGGAGAATGTAATTTACCCAACAATAAAATCAAATATATTATAAACAAGATTTTATTAAGTCTTGGTTATTGTAATACTCACGTAAACCAGATTTTGACCAAATAGATATGATAAAAATAGACAGTGACTAATATTTTACCTCATATGTAATGTTGCCTCCTGAGGTTGCTGGCTGGCGAAGAGAGGCATTAGAGATGGAACCAGATGCAGACAGAATACACATTTCACGCCTACTTTGTTGCATGAATAACATAATTTTCTGGCCAACATCCTATTCAGTGCAAGTTAAACAGTAATCAAAAAGTAGTGCACATACAGAAGAAAGCTGAAAATAAATCTGGACAAATGAAAAAACATAATAAATTCAAACACCAAGGATGGAGGAAAATTTAAAAGTTATATAAAAGAGCGGTGAACTACAAGGAGAAATTGAATAACATCAGAAAAATACAGAAACTAATAATTTCTCTGAAACAAATTTATATGTTTGGGAAATGCAGAAAAAGAGTAAATATACTGACTCTAACAGTTCACATGACATTCACAGGTTAACTGTGGCTATTCAGCACACTCATTGTGCCGCACCTAGATCCATTATAGGAACGCTTAAGCAGGTGCAACCTGGTGAACTTCAGCAAGAGACACGGGATGACTAGCCTGACCCCTGAAAGGCGTTATTCCTGAATTGTGCTAGATTGCTCCCTCTCAACACACAATCTCAATTACAAGCGACACTGTTACACTATTTATGAAATCTTTGTTCATCAACTCACTTAGTCACTTAAACATGATCTGCCATGAAATTACTATTTGGAAAGACTGAAATCACCACCACACAAGAAAACCATGCAGGTTGAACAAATCCAGAAGGACAATACATAGATGGGATGGGTGGAACAAGACATATAGTAATCAATTACTAATAAGTTGGGTCGTAAATGAGTATAACTATTCAAGCTTGACTGGTTAAATGCTTGATCAAACTGGTTTGTTTAATTAAAGAAACAAACGCAATCTTACACTTGATATTAAGCTCAGTTATATAAATGAGCCAAGCTTATGCTTTACAAGTTTGATAATAACAACTCATGAATAGCTCATTTATAAACATAATATAAAGTTAAAATTACATATATACTACATCTTGAGCGTGTATTCTATTTGTATATTATTATCTAGTATTCAAATGTTTTATTAAATACTAAACTGTAAAAAGTTTAAAATAATATAAGTTTAAGGAAAATTTCCACAAAAGCAAAAACAATTAAGTTAAGAATGGGATAAACAAACCACACTCAAGCTTTATTTTTTCTAAACAAGTCTAACTCAAGCTTCCAGTTAAGCTCATTTAAATAGATGAGCCAAGCAAAGCAATCCATTTTTTACAAGGCAAGTCTAAGATTTTGTTGTTTGGCTCGACAAGTTTACAGTCCTACTAATTAAATTTACGGTAGAAGATACTTACATGCTCAATTTAGTTGGTATATTAGTAGTATATGGGATATACATTGTCAGGCTGTTTAGCATATAGGTCCAGAAGCACGTACACATAACAAATTACCAATTTGGTCGCTCAAGTATTACCTTTTCCCTTAAATAGCCTTTAAGTAAGGAATTTACAAAAACTAATCCCTAATGTATTGAATATCCATCAATTTACCAATGTCCTGGAACTACTGCGAAGGATTATTCAATACATAAGAAACTGTATAATGTGATTCCTAATACCTGGGAGACTGCTTATATAATTTGTTTATTTTCGGAACTACTTGTAAGGATACATGGTAACATTTTAGGGATGAAATTTAAGGATTGTGACTTTATTTTATAATATAATAACCAAATCATTCGGGACTGTGTTACATGTCACTCACTGTACTTGCCCTGAAGCAAGTAGATGCAGAAATCTAAAATCAGCAAACAATATTCGAAGAGTGAAGTATGAATAACGCATACCTCACCAGCAGCAACAGCAATGACATGTGGAGTGAACCCTTGCCCTGCATTGCCTGCATCACCCCATTCACAGCAGAAACATCTAGTTAAAATTCTGCCAACAATCATGCACTCGATACCTTATGTATTTTTCTCAATCCTTAAGCTAACAGAAACACTTTCATACGACTAAGAAAAACTTTCAAACTCGTACAAAACGCTATACTCGCAATCCCAATCCTAACGGTTTTCAAATTAGAACGAAACAAAGAACGCAGAATCCACCAACACGGAGAGAAACAAACAGAAGCGGAATTAATAAACGAAATTGAGAAAGGGAAAGCGAACCTAGAGCGAAGGAATGCGATTTCTTGGACGTGAAAGATGAGGAAGAAGGGAACGTCGGGGAGTGGGGCTTCTTGTCCGCGGAGAACGACTGAGACGACGCCGTAGAGGCTTTCTTCGCGGCAAGAGCCTGCTCCGGCGTGCCGTACTTCCTCGGCCGCCCCCGCTTCCGCTTGGCCGGTTCCAGCTGCGACGACACCGCCGAGGCCACAGAGTGAGGGTACAGTATGTGTGAGCCGTCGGCGTTGGGCAAGAGGCCGTTGGTCGGGGCGGCGGCGGTGGTGGGCGCAGGTGTCTGCGACGGCGGCGGCTGGGGCTGGTGGTGGTGGTGGTGGTGGGGGTGGTGGTGGTGGAAGAAGGAGGTGAGTTGGTTTTCATTAGGTTCCATGTTTGGGACAGGAAGATGTGTGTGCTCCCACTGCAATTTTTTTTAGATATTTTAATTTATTTTTATAATGAAAACAAAAACAGCTTATCTTGGAAGAAGGGCAGTGCAGAGTCTGAACTCATTTTGTCTTTCCCTCTCTTTATTTTCACCCTTCATCATATCTCCCTCTCACTCCCATATTTTATTATTTTATTTCTCAGCCCATTTAATTTAATAACAGTAATAATAATATTAATAATAATTAGAATAATAATAGAATAATAATAATAATATAGAAGAAGAAAAATGGTGAAGTGGGAGGTAGATATTTGAATGGGTGACAAGGAAGTAGTGAGTAGGAGCAGTCACAGACAGTGACACTGACAACCAAATACACAAACCGATAAGGTTTGGGCTTCTTCCTCAATCCTAGTCACTCACCCATCTCTCTCTCTCTTTTCTTTCTCCCCTACACAAGATTTTTTTTTTTTTTTTCCACACTTCACTCTAATAAATAATTCCCTTTTATTTGTTCTTTGTTTATAATGCAATTAAAAATTGAATTTAATATGAATGAATGTAAGAGAAATAGTTTCATGGTATTAATCAATATAAATATTTCTAATGAAACACTTGCAGTTGCTCTTCATATCTGATGACTAAGAACACTACTGGTCGTTTTAAGTGTTCACAAATTTTATGGGTGCGTTGGGGAGACATTTTGAAAGTGTTCTTGACTTAAAAAATGGTTATCTAGAAGCCAAGATTGGACGTGTGTGGGATTGCTTTGGATTGTGCTATGGGTTCGTGGATAGGGAGACATAATCAATGAAGGAGAATACTATGTTAATTCAGCAACATGTGATATTGTGGGAGGGGTTGGAATAAGGTACGGTATATGCAGATTGTACAAAGTTTTCAACAAAAAACTTCATTAAAAAATCCAGAAGGTAAAATGGATAAGTTTTTTCTTAAATTAAAATTAATTTAATTATAAACAAAATGGATTTATTTTATTTTCCTTTTCTTATAAGTGTTACTTTTATTTAGCTGTTGAGAATAGGGATTCTTAATTTACAAGAAAGGAACTAAATCTTCCATTAATAATTGTGTTACTTAAATCATTGCATTGAATACAGAGGACCATTACAAATTCTCAAGTCTACAGCTAACCATTTTCATCATGCATTCACAAATTCACAACTGACCATAATTCCTGTAGTAATAATGAATGTGAGCAATTTTTTCATTTGTTTGTATACAAAGTCTAAATTAAAATTTAGTATTATATATAAGAATGAATTTGAGAAAAAAGTGAAAACTACAAATTAATCATATAAATTACTATTACATAATTTTTGTAAATAATTACATTCTTAATAAATAATATTGTTTTTAATCAATTTTAGCAAGATTTATCTTTTTAACTATGTTTTATGCATATTGTAAACAAGTTCATTATTCTCAATTGACATATTGAGCATAATTTCACGAAAGCAATCACGTTGCCCAGTCACAAGTAATAAAAGTGCTCCAATCAAACAGAAAATTGAAGTCACTGCATACTCGTCGTGGCATTATGAACAATCCAAAACATCGTAATGGGCAAAGAAAAAAAAAATGTCTCTTAATAAATGTTGAAGTGAAATGGTTGACCCATCTATGCACTCATGCAATGAAAAAAAATCAACAAACATAGGATAGGCACGAGAGACGCAAAGCAAACATTCAATCTAATTTCAAACCTCTTTTCACTTCTACCAAAATATTGACTTGATCGTGTGAATGTAAACTAAAGCTTCTGAAAGAACCCATCCGATATTTCAATTCATTTGACAGATATTCTCTTTTCTTCTGAACCGTTGTTGAATGAATACTTATACACAGGGACACATTTGAAAAGTTATTTTTTTCTTGCAATAACCAAATTTAAATAACCTTTATGTACAAAAATTAAAATTCCCGATAAACCTATATTATACAGTACATATAATTCAACCACAATTTCATTACAATTTTTGAACCAACTGAATCATTACCCAGAAGTCTAATGGTTCATACTATTTTCTTAAAGTATTGCTACTAAGTTAAACAAAACCTCAATCAAACACGATGAAATGATTCTTTCCAGCATTTAAGTGTCAGCTGAATGAAGGCAATGGTGTTATTTACTTAACGATCACAAAGTTTTCTCAATTTATGCTAAAAAAATATCTTTAAGTTTAAATAATCTATTGTTTAAGACAATACATACATTATTCATTTATTTTTCCAGAAGCTCCCACAGAAATAATAGAAATACGCTGAACAAAACGCATCCCCTCACTGTTGAGACAAGTTTAGCTGTAGCATTAGGTGGGTAATGTGATTTTTAAAATATTCCCTAAAATAAATCAGACTTTTTATGCTCCCCAACAGAGAAGAAAACATTAAACGTGGCAAAAATGCCTAATTAGATTTCTCAATCCCTCTACTGTTGAGGGTTATGACCATTTAGGCTATATAAACTGGCAGTTCAGACTTTCTTCTGCCTAATTTTGCGCAACTAAGTGAATAAACTAGGACAGGCAAAAAGTTCAAAATATAACTCAAAATCAATTACATTGGATTCCAAGAAGCAAGAAAAATTCTGTTCGAAAATCAGTATAACTTGATAAGAAATCAACACCAATTTACACATAGGTCTCAGCTTAAGTAAACGGAAGAAGTGAATACAAGTTACAACAGAATCCACTATAACCAAAATTTACCAAGTGTCACTCTCCAACAACAACAACAACAACGGTCTTATCTCAGTAGGTGAGATTGGGATACATAAATCATATGATACCATGGAGTTTGGTTAAAAACCAAATTCCCAAAAATATTATTCACAATCAGTAGTCACTTTCACTGAAAAAAAAGAACACTTCGGAAAAATTGCAAACCAGGTTACCTCCAAGAATTGCAAGTTTCAACGTAGAAGCTTTAGAGCCCATCTTTTGGAGATTCACTGTCAGTTGTTTCCTTGGTAGATACCGTTGCCAAGACATGCGAGCTTTTGATTTCTTCTAACTGTGAAGACATATGAAACATGGTGAATAACCCTAACATCAGTCAAACAGAAAAATAAAAACAATAAATTCAAGAGAACCAATGGAATATTTGAATAGAAGGTATCAGGGGGCCAAAATTACCAAATTGTGGATTAGAAGTGTAGTATTTTGTTTTGGTTTAGGGGATCTTTTTCCCCACAAATGCAATGTTGAAGCCGAGAGTCATAACCCACTTATATGGAGATCAATCATAATAGATGGAAATTAACATACTTCAGAATGCATCAATTGGAAGTCAAGATTTTGGAGAATAATTTATATCCTTTTCATTGGCATGGCATGCGAGGGAACGCACAATAATTAAACAATAGCATTTCTCCAATCCAAAGCAAATTACACGGGAATGTACATTTTTTTGCATTTGAAACTATTATTCTCTTAATTAGGATAATATGCTTAAACGTATCTATGGCAATTTAGCAGATTTAGTGGGCTGAAAATCTGATTGACAGTTTGTAATTAAATTGTATTTATATCAGATGTCTCCGGCAGGAAAACAAAAAACCTAATTTGACCTCATGCTCTCCAAGTTTAACACGGTATCAACCTAGGTTTCAATCCCAGAACTTAGTTAGCATGCGTTTTTTGTTCTTGTTTTTTCACCCTAGTCCAAGTTTCTGGATCTTTTTTGTTTTCCAGTCAAGTTGTTATTGGTTACCTGTTTCCCTGTCCTGATTCCCCTCCAGCTGTATTTTGTTTCCTTTTAACTACATCCATGTCTATGAAAAAATGATGTTTTAACAGTTTGCCTTAATGGCAAAAATTACTCAGCATGGGAGTTCCAATTCCAAATATTTGTCAAAGGAAAAGATTTGTGGGGACATGTTGATGGTAGCACACCTGACTCTGACAAAATCCAACATAATGTTTACTATGCCAAATAGAAAGTTAAAGATGCCCAAGTCATGGCATGGATCCCAACTTCCTTTGATCCCAACATTGTTTTCAACAGTTGCCTTTACAAGACTACAACAACGATGCGGACACACTTGAAGAAAGACTATAATCAAAATGATGCAGCTCAATGATTCCAGCTTGAACATGACATAGCTACCTCTAAGCAAGATAGTCTCTTCATATATGATTTTTACTCTCAATTTATGAATCTTTGGACTGAATATACTGATATAAGTTATTTAAACTTGACATCTTCACTCTGACAATGGGGGTGAGTACACATCAAATCATTGTATCTCAATTGCCTTGCCCTTCAACCTCACTACAAACGGGGTGTTGGACAAAAAAACAACCATTTGATTGATGTTGTTTGCACCCTCTTCCAAGAGTTTCATGTGCAATCACAATTTTAGACTAAGCCCTTCCATTTCCATCTCCTTCAATAAGCAATGAGTCCCCCTTCACTCACCAAAGTACTCGACTCTTCACATCTTTGATCGTGTATGTTATGTCGATCTTCCTCCACAAGAATGCACCACACTAATTACATAATCTGTTGCATGTGTTTCTTGGATATTCTCCTTACCAAAAGGGTTGTGCTTTCCACGTTATGATCCTAACCTTAGTTGGATTCAGGTCTCTAGAAATGTCATCTTCCAAGAGAATATTTTTTGCAACACATCATGGCTCTCTCTCTTCTCCAATTTCTATTTTGCCATTGTTTTCTAACTCTTTGGAAGGTCAATCATCATCTTTCTTGGTCAACAAAAGACAAAGTGTTGCAACTCAAAATCAGAATCAAATTCCCGTGGGGCCCCTCAAATATTTCCTTGGCCGCTGACCCAGTGTAGGAACCAGATCCAGCTCCACGGGGACGCAGTTCGCATGTTCTTAAGCCCACAAATAGGTATAAAAATTCCTTGACAGCAACACTATCATCCATTCCTATTCCTTCTCATAAACAAGGCCATGGACAATGAATACTGGCAAAAGGTTGGTGAAACCGAACTTCTGGCCTTAGAAGAAAATAACATAGGATGTAGTGTCATTGATGCTTGTGGATCTACCAATATCAATTTGAGGGGGGTGTAAATAGCATTAATGGACAAAAGCATTATTTGTATTTATACCTGTTATTCTCATCTCTTAATTAGGATAATATGCTTAAATGTATATATGGTAGTTTGGCAGATTTAATGGGCTGAAAATCAGATTGAAAACTTGTAATTAAATTGTATTTATATGAGATCTCTACAGCAGAAGGCAGAGTTTTGGCCTCATGCTCTGAGTTTAACAAAAGTATGTGCATGCACAGTTCTGCCAGCATATGAGAGAGAGGGTCTTTTTAATGCTGAGAGCGAGATGAGCACATATTGATAATTAAATCATATTATAAATACTAAAGAACAACACACAAAAATCACACAACTTCAAAAAGTCATGTTATTATAAGTACCTTCTGATACTGATTGTCCATATTTACAGAAATGATAACAATTGCGTGCCCGAGAGCAGCTGTTAATCCTGACAATTCAGTCAAAGGGGACGGTCAAAATTGGTTTTAACTTTCAAGTAAAACAATCTTCACTATCCACAAGAGGAGCTTTGTTCTCTTCTGCCAGTCCCCGACCTCCATCCCTTCTATAAAGGTCCACAGCTCTTTTCCTATCCACACTTTCCCCTTACTTTGTCTCCTACATTACCATTAACGAACCTAAGATAACCGAGTTCCCTAACCACACAAGACATTATTAATCCATCATAACCAACATTTCAAGCTCAATCTTGTTGCTAATCAAGAAGAGTCCCACTTTTTCTATCACATGCTCTATACACAGTAGATTATTCTTTTCACCTCCCATCATGAATACTAACATCTACAGCCCAGCACATTACATGTATAACTATGGTTGAATAAACTTCCCCGTAAACACTATCAGAAAAAGGAAATAAAGTCGTAAAATGAACTAATCTTCTCCCTAAAATCAACTTATGCACTTCAATTTTTGTTCAAATTCTCTAATCAAAGTATCACAGACTGTATTTTAACAACAAACGCACCCATTAACTTGATAGCATTGTGTAATTAATTATTAATCATAATTATAAAAATATTACATATTCACAGCAACTGTCTCGCAGAGTAAAAAGTAAAAAGCATGGTAAATAATAATAATAAAAAAAACCTCTTTGCAGGTTCTCTGGTGCGCTGCCAAGAGCTCATTGTATTTGATTTGCAGATCGGAGAATTCGGCCTGCAATTTTTCATACTCGGATATGGAAGGACAGCTCAGCTTCTGCTGAATGAACCTGCGAAGAGAAGCGTGTGTGTCACACGTGTGGAGTCACAAACGAGAATGCGAAGTGAACAAGTGAACATACTCAACGGCAGAAGAAGGCTTGTCGTTTTGCTCGTACAAAGCAACCAGAACTTCACCAACGCCAAATTGGGAACAAAGAAAGCAACAAGACTCGTTAATTAACTCAGCAATTACTTCAAAAACGCAGAGAGGAATATGCGAATGGGAAAAAAACCTTTGGTGAGAGCATCCACAGCTCCACTTGTTTCCAGATATTTTCTAAACGCTTCCTTCTTCGCTTCTTTTTCCTGCAATTAATTGATAATAACTATTACATTGTGAGATTCGTTCATATTATCTGAGAAAAAGGGGAAAAACAGAAAGAAAATGGTAAAATTGGAACCTCTTTGTATCGCATCATCATCTGTTTAGATCCACACCCAATGCTTCTGTTCTTTGCTTTGCCACTTTACGCTATCTGCCACCTCTTCATACTCGTTAAATAATTCTTGGTGGTTTGATGGAGAAAAAAATTTCAGAGGCTAATTTTTTTATTTAACAAGCGTCGTTTGTTATATGTATTAACAACATTATGCAAGAAAATATATTGTTGTAACGTTTTCTAAATCCTTTAAGGTAAATCCTTTTTATCTAAGTAATTTTTAAAGTAAAATTCATTTAAGATAATCTTAGAACTAAAAGTGCAATAAATATATTAAATAGCCTCTCAAATGTTTTCTTAAAAAATAGTTCCTAATATTTTAAATACAATAACATAGAGATTAATATGTAAATATATATATTTGGCCTTATTTTTTTTTCCGACGAAAATGCTGAGTGTTGTTTTCTGAAGCGTAGGATTTATCTCGTGAGCAAATTTACTGCGATTTCATGATCATGTGTCAATGAAACAAATTTATTATCCTTAATAAAATTTAAAAAATAAAAGTCAACAAACAAATTTATTTATGGTATATGATAATTTATGATTGAATTTGATGTCGTCATTGTATATCCCTATATTCCTATAAATAGTTTCAGAAATTGTATTTAAATAATTTAGTTTAACTTTCTTAATTTCTGATTCGTTCAAATTTGAGTGCGATTGAGATATTGGCAAGTCGCTTTCATTTTCACGTAAGTACAGTCACACACACCCAGACAGGGGATAGATCTGACATTTTTAATTCAGATTTCAAAATTATAATATGCCACGAGGGAACATCAGAGCTTGGTTCTCTTACAAACAAACCATCTCATCACTGTTGAGTCGTCCCTACCCTACTGTATCTCAGTTGTTACTTCAACTCACAAACATATCACAATGCAGCATGCTCCACAAAATATCTATCCAACCATTGAAAGTTTTAAGAAGTACTGTTTACAACTATGAACGATAAGTATTATGACTGACTAGCAAGTTGAGTAATATATAGATAAATAAAATCCTCAAACTTAATGCCTAAAGCTCTGAACTTAATAAGATCTCAAGTTCACTTGTATTTGCTGATAACTTATTATTGGAAAAGAAAACTTAAAAAATCAAAACCACATATAAAGAACTAAAAGAATACCACAATTACAATTTAATCAAAACATAACATTGTAGTTTTCTTAAAATAAAATGACAGATTGCAGTAGGGCTGCGACATATAAAAACGAAACAGGTGTTTTTGCTCGATTACGCTTATTCCCGTAAAGAATGCTAAAGAATAAGGTCCCTACCTACTCAGTCCTTGGTGATGATGGCAGAATAATAATAATAATTTCATACACTGATACTTGCACAATGACACGGATACATGAATTTCACTCTTATCATTACATCTAGTGTGATCAGCTTGCTATTGAGAATGCTTAAATCAAGGTTCGATAAAAAAAAAATTCTACAAGAATTTACTCAGTATAAAAAACCACACATGAACGACTGATGCGTTTGCCATTATACAACAATGGTGAGCTTTGAACCTATATTATCTGTACTTTTGTAATTCCCAAACAGGTTGCACCACAAAGTGCCCTTATTTGGGTGTCCGGAAAGAAGCAAAGCTATCTTTCTTTGACAGGATCCAAAAATGTTTTTTTTTTTTTTTTGCATAATATTAAATGGAATATCATTGATCGTGATTTAGATCCAGTATATAACAATGACATCCTGAAGAGATTAGAAAGTCCGCGAGTATTTCCTAATTTCATACATGATTGAAGATATGGAAACAAGATCCTTGTTCAATGCAGATCCACCGACGATCCTCTTAATGCAATCCGAGAGTCTTGTGTAATAGAGCAACAATTGAGTCAATGCAGCCCTTAAGATCTCCATACCACACAAGAAGTTGCTGAAAGAAGTAATAACGTCTTTATGCATCAGCTCGATTGCAGCCTTCCACCTACTCGCAAAATCCTTCACTAGGGGCTCGACTTCGGCGACAGTTATAGGTTTATCTGGACTTGATGTTGGGTCCTCGGCTGACAAATTACACACAATCAAGCCCGTATTTTTCAAAATAGAGAACATAAACAATACGTGTCCTTGTTGAGATACTTACAAGCTTTAGACTTTACAAACTTGATCAAATCATTAAAATGTTCTTGAAGCAGTTCTTCCTATAAGGAATGAGGAGAACAGTAAGGATAACCACACATGAGAATAAGCAGGAAAATTTCATCATATTTGCTTAGTATAATCTATCGGTACCCTTTCCCCTTTCTTCAATCTGAAAGGCTTGTTAAATTTATAACTATTGTAAGTCCTTTCTCCAATTTGGAGATCATAGTTATGATTTCTGAGGTTTTATCTGCATAAATGGTTTTTAACCTTTTTACACAACAAATTGAGTTCTCGTGAATTGATGGTGCGGCGACTCAGCATGCTTGTGTTATTTGAAAGTCATTATCGCAAATATAGGACATAAAACACTACAAAATTCTACGTGGGCCTAAGATGTGAACATCATATGCCAAAAAGAAACAAGAATGTGAATATATAGCAACAGAAAATTGATGCACTCATATATTGCCAAAACTAACAGTATATTGAAACTAAATATACAAGAAATTGATTGTAGTTACCACAAATATTGTTGTATTGCTCTTCAGTAGTTCTTCAAAGTGCATTTGAATCTTTCCACCTTCAGGTCCTGCTTCCTGGAATCAAGAAAGTGGGAAAGCTTCAGTTGCCAAAAGTCAGAAAAAAACCTATCTGATTATGAAAACCACATCTCTGATTATGCAAATATAGCTGTACTTTAAAACAGTTATTTGACAAAATCCTACCTTCAAAACTGTAATTGTCATATCATAGTTGTTTATAAGAAACACTGTTTGTAATTTTTGTTTTGAGAAGTTCTTCGCAAGCTTGATAAGTAAGTCATCAACAGCCATTCTAAGTCGTTCCAAATTCAAATCAAGCTGCAATTGATCAGAGGATATATTATATTAGAATTTTACAGAAGAAAACTCGATGACTATTATCTATCACACTAACCTGACCGTCTCCACATTCAGCGTTTAAATGGATAAGAGAAGCAGTAAACTCAGCATAACGCCTCATGACATAGTGAGGATGAACATCGTCTTCCCATAATGTCTTCACATTTGCATTACGCAAGCTGTTGAGGTGCATGTCAAATACCAATTTAAATCTAGGCCACAAGGATATATTGACCTGCACAAAATAAAATTAGCTTCATCATGCCTCGATAGTAGTAAATTCTAAATGATACACGGGTTCATTATCTTATTAGCAGTATTCCTTAAAGCCATTAATAATGTAGTCCATCTAAATCTAAAGGTAATTTCCAACTATGCCAGTTGTATGTGAGAGGGATATCAGAAACCAAGAATTGGGGGCGATAGTAGAGGTAATAAGAAAAGGGTGCGAAGGAAGTTCAATTGGGAGCGGGGCATAAAAAGTAAATACCCTCCACATTCTGCTTCAAATATTTGCCAAATAAAAGAATACATAATCTGTCTATATATTGTACAAAAACGTGATTTGCACTATGTAGTAGAAAATAAAGTTGGAACAATTAGTAAGACAATATTGCTGCATCCAGAAAATTCAATCAATCACACTTTAAAGTTTGCAAAGGCTAGGAAACAATCTACATATATTATAATAAAAATGTAAATGAACATTATCCCAAATGATAACAAGGGGAAAATCTGGTCAGACTTGAGTTTTCCTGTCATCAACCAATGTCAATCATATTTAAGAAAAAAAGACCCCAGTGGGCAAGTGTCAATCACATTTTACGTTCTCTTTTACATCTATTGTTATTTTAACAATAGTAACATCCCAGTAACTCTAATGCTAGAATAGTATACAAAGCTAGACTCACATTTCAATGTATGTACTACCAAACATAGAAGTCCAATCATCTAATTATATGGCTTCCCAGTTTAAACACTTCCAAGAGAAGGCTATCTTGTTTAAATAAGTCTATAAATAGAAAACTGACCTTGTCTAAATATGAATCCAGGCATGGAATCCGTCTCCGAGACATGATGAGCTGAAATTGAAAAAGTCAGATACAAATTAAATATAATAGTGAAATTTCTCCAAGTGCACCACCAAGCACATCTCCCAAAACATTCAGAATGCTAGAATTTATTCTGTTGATTGCTATATTTTTTTAACAAAGCTTTATTTCTACGTGAGTTTTATGTGCTCAATTGGTTTAAGAGTGAAGAGTCATAAATATTTTCATGATGTAGAAAGGTTCATTTCAACATTATTCATTCATATGGTAGTTTCTTCTTAAATATATTCCAAGCCCCCAAATCATTGAGTGAATCCCGTTTCAGTCTGTTTGGAGTCAAATATTTTAAGAATTGATTTGATTTATAAATGAATACATTTGTGTATAGTTATGATATATAAAATTGATTTTATTTGGAAATCCTTTTTTTATAATTGTGCACAAATAGTAATCCACTCATATTTTTAATAATTGAATTGACATTCTTTTTCACTTATTAATTGAGTCATTTTAAGTAATGTGCTAACATAAAGTCAATTCATTTTATCTTTAATGCATTCCAAACATGGAATCTGATTTTTAAATAAATTCAAACCCTTTTTTATATAACGAATTTCAAACATAAGCATTAATTCATAAATAAAATCAAATCAAATCAAATTATTTCTAAATTTTTTATTCGGAGCACAACCTTCCAGAATTTCAGGATGGGGTTAAGATTCAGAAGCAGATTCTTGGAAATTGGAATAAAATGCTAAAACAGTTAACAGTCATCCACTGAGGTTACACTTACTTAGCCCAGAACTGTCTAATTAGCATCACTATGGTGTTTGCTTAGACATGTTCTTTTCACCCAAAGATAAAAACAATCAGAGGCTTACAAAATAAAACATTACCTGATGCTTGTGTATTATTTGAATCATAAGCATGAGGCCTATAGCATCATAACAATTTGGAAGTACTGAATTGAAGTGCTCATCAATGACACCAAATGGACCTGAAAATACCAAAGAGCAAATCATAAGGGTCTTCTTGAAAACCCAATTCTGAAATGAAATGAGATTCAACACTGAACTGAAGTGATCTAGTGGTTTTGGTACAAGTATAATTTATACCAAAATGAATTTAACAACTGTCCTTTCTATATTCAGATCATTACAAAACAACCACCAAACCTGTTTTCCATAAGGTAGGGTCAGAATGAAATCATGTTCTCTATAACTACTTCATAGAAGAGGTGAGCAAATTCTGAATCCTTCTTAATGATTCCATTAGATTCTTTCTTGATCTACCTACCTTTACCTCAAATTATTAGGCTATCTATCATCTAGCGATTCTTCTAACAAGGGCCTTTATCAGTCTTCTTCTCACATGCCTAAACCATATCATATGTGATTTCAATTTTTTTCGCCCACTTGATGCCACTCTAACTTTCGAGCCAACATGAATTTTCCTGGTCTTAACTTTTATTCATTTTCAGCACTAAATGTTTTTCTAGCAAACAAGTAATTCATTAATTTAGGGCTTTAATTTTTCATTCATAAAAAATCCCTCCTTAGTTTTCAATGCTAAAATTATTAATCAATTATTTTAAACAACTCTCATCCATTTTTCTTGATGTTCTAATACCATTTTTGCGATGATGTTTACTTATACATGATCCCCACTTGTTTTTAAGGAGTTAATTTAGCATATTATAACCTCTCATTTATTATTGATATACTCTCACAGGTGTAACTTGCTAGACCCTTCTTCAGATAACCGATCATATAATAGTAGCAATCCTCATGTGTGTGTGAGAGAGAGACAACTCTTGGTTATTGTGAGAGAGAACATTTCATTACAATGGTTGGATTAAAATTAATAGCTCTGGTCATTTATTTAATTTCAAGTTCTAAGTGATCTTTTAAAAATCTCACATGTACTTTAATTAAAAAGAAAGAAAATCACAAGGGATTCGAAATTTAATACGCCATGTAAACCATTAATTTTAAACTAATAGTTGTAACTAAATGTTCGTATATTCTCATTTCTCATGGTAACTTAGAGTTCTCATTTTGGATATGCTCCTCATACACATCAAAGAGACAATGAATCCAACAACGTTCATCTCGCATATAAATAAGCTAGAAGTCTTCCTTAATTTTCTTTAAGAAAAGAAAAAATCCCCACAATAATCAAGACACTCCAGAAAAAAAATACCTGAAAATATTTCGTAAAATATAGCTTCTTCTCCAAAGAAATCATCACAGAAATTATATCTGCAGTTGAACGAAAATAATGTCAATATGCATAACAATAGGGACTTTATGTTATGATGATAATAACAAGACATAGTGAGCTTTTAGAGTACTCTGAAGTAGCAGTATCCATAAGCAGTTTCTGCAAGCTCCTGAACAGGAACTCATATGGGTATTTACTGGAGCTTGCTTCAGCTATATGAGGAATTAATGCAGGTTCATCAATTTCCTGTCAAGAGTATAACAAGCAAAATGCAGTTATCCAAAAGTCTTCAAAATCTATGCAGATAATACATCAATTTCTATTAAGCCAAACAACCCTAATGACTTAATATTACAACAAACGAATAACAATTGTATTCAGAATGGATCAGGCTCTTGTACCATATTTAGGAGTAAAACATCTTACCCCCACTCACTCCTTGGCTGTGAAATTAGTCAGAGTGGAAATTAATGGGTGAACCAAAATAAAAAACCAATAGATTCTAATATCATGATAGAAATGGACTGAATATAACTCAAACCCAAAAGCTAGCATAAGAAGAGAGTTTCCCAGACCTTATTAAGAGTATTTCGGCATTATTCCTGGTAGATATGGGATATCTTAAAAACATGATTTCTAGTATTATATGAATTTAATGGCAGAATCAAACTATCAAAGTAACATATAACTAATCATTACTGCTTTATAAAATTACTAATAGGTCAAAAAATCTTGAAATACAACTTGCTAAAAAGTAAATTTTCGTTCTTTTCCAACAGTTATTTTTCCTGAGGTTTAACTAACCTCCATTCCTTGAAGAAAACTATTTAACATCAATAACAGCATAATTAAATTAAATAAACACACGGATTTTAGGCCAATTTGATCAGTGATCAAAAACCCAAATCATCATCAAGGATTTCCTCTTTCCTAGACAGAGTTATACCTTCAATATATTAATCCTATCCCCAAGCGCGAATACTGCAGATCGATTCTTCAGTGGTTCCCTTGCTCTTGTGAATAGACCACTGCTTCTTGTCTCTACACCAATTAAATCATTATATGTTGCTATATCCAGTTGTAATTTCTCCAATGCTTGTATATAAGCACGAAAATGAGCACTAAGAACCTGCAAACATTCAGCAGCAGCTTTAGCGTATTTCTTGAGGTTATATTAAACACCGTTTTTATCTGAAGTTATCCTAGAGTGCATTAGGAAGAGCTTATGGGGCTTGTGATAGTTGCTTATGACCTTCCTGTGAGCTCCTTTTACCCTTTTCCACAATAAGATTCATGGAGAAACTAACAAGAATAAGCTTATTTGGGCTTGTTATTATGCCAAATCAGAGTTACCTAAAGTCTCCATTGCTATCATATACATATCTCAGTTTAAACCCAATTTATGAAAAATAAATGTATTTCTGGTTCGGTGCCTCTGGCTTCCTTCATTATTGAACCTAGATTTAGGTAGAATCCTAATCATACAAAACAAGCTTTTTGTCAACAGATTTCAAGTTTAAAGGTGCCTTAGGTTAAATACTAAGCTTACCAAACTATCTTGATGACACATGGGCCATGATCTTGTTGAAAAGTTTAATAACAAAAAAGATGCTTTGGACCAAGATTAGAAACAAAGACAAACACTCAGAAGCAACTGGACCTTTTCTACTCCCAATACTAATACTGATTCAAGATTCTAGTTTTTAAAGTTACCTTATTCATTGTATCAATGTATGCAGCACGAACTTCATTATATATTTCCTTGCCGTGTTCCTTGAGGAAGGTAACAACATACCTACACATTTATACTTCGATTCATTAGATTACCATAGAACCAGAAGCTCTAAACATTACCACAAGTGAGTCCTCAATTTAAAGGTGGCAAAGAAGTGAAGTATAGATTGGAATATTTCACAGCCTTCCAATGTTGGCAGGCAACACAAAAATTCCGTTAATGATAGCAAGTTGGCAGCCACAACATTTAATTGAATACTTCATAAATAGATTCTTCAAGATCACCACAAACAATAAGAAAAACTTACTTGTATTTTAAAAGGATGCTTTGTTGAAGTATTTGGATATTGGTTTTGGGTTTTCTCAGTGCATAAAGCTTCTGAACAATAAAGTCAAACACCTACAGATAAAAATTCATGATAGTTAATTTTTACCTAATAAATGGCTTCCAAATACAAAGAAAAATGAGCTATAAAAAATATTATTCTTATTATTTTAGGTAACCTTTGAAACTGCTTTCTGCCTGAGCTTCTCAAGCTCAGGTTGAACATCTTTTAGAGCTTTTGAAGCTTTAACCATTGGATCAACTTCTACAAACTTCAGTTTTTTACTGAGAATCTCTAGTGTTCTCAAATATTCCTCATTGACCTGAAAAGAAGTCCAACGAGTACAAGTCTAATTAAAAGATTATATAATAATAACGTGGAATATATAATGAAAGAAACTATACACATTAAGTATTGAGTGATCTGAATGGAAATAAGAAAACATACACAGGACAATTGAATTGAAATAAATTAACTCTAGGACGATGTACCTCAGTGGAAGATATTTTCTGTCAATCTATGGCAATCATTGTACAATTTTTAAATGTTTCTATGGCTACCAATGTGCAGATATGTCAAAATCAATAAAGCTAATCAAGATTCAAGCTACAACAAGTTTCCCAAAATTATCAATAGAATTACCAAAGCTACTAAAGATATAGTTTCTATAGCATAAAACAATCAAAGTCAAAAGAAAACACCTCAGAGATCCTCAATTAGAATATCATTTTTGAAATCGTAAAAACAGAAATGGATGTAAAATGCAAACTAGTAGAATACTATTAAAAAATAAATATATTTTTCACACCACCAAAAGCATCTTATGCAACATTGGTGGAGAGCGCTTGGTCATGGAAAAAATATAAATACCTCTCCATCAACAAGAATATCAATCATCCTTGGAGGCACTATTATGTCCTCCACAAACTTAGCCAATTTGGATTCAGCCACCTGTTGGATGAAACAAGAGAAACCTTAACACAAGTAGAGATTGAGAAAAGAAGGTCTAAGGAGAAGAGACAAAAGTGCATAGAGGTAATGGATGAACATTAAAAGAAATCAAAATGTTTGTTTTGACGAAGGTTGCTTCCCAGGTAAAAAAGACAGTTAGTTACATATTGGGTTTGGTTGAATTACTACTAACAAAGGCCAAAAGGAAGTTGCGTTACATGAGTGAACAACTATGAAATTTATTTTGTTTAAATTAAACATTCATACCTTGCGATTCTTAAGTCTCAAACTCATATCCATAGACTTCTCTTGGAGTATCTTTATGTCTGAACTAATGGAACCAATTTCAGCCTGATAAAAAATCAAAAAATGAATTCTTGATTTAATATCCAATAAATATAAGAAAAATGTACTTCAAATATTTTAGTAAGTCCTTCAAATTATTGAATGTACTGTTGTGGTTTAGCATAGTTTTTGCTACATAACTATTACAGATGAATAACAGGTCAATAAGTACTAAAGCATTAAGCGAATCTAGTAATTCTCATGGGGAGAAGTCTTAATAAAAAGGAGAGGAAAATTGATGTGTTAAATTCAAGCGTCATGTTAAAACTTACTTGGCCAAACATACCTGAAATCCACTTAGAAGAGTTTCCATCTGTGACAAAATACTATCACAATCACGAATTTGATCATGAAGAGAGACTAGATTATCACTTTCTTTAATATAATCCTGTAATAAAAGGAACAGTATTAAAACTAATCATCAGATCAAAAAAAGCAAAAGCATTAGCTGAGTAAAACAACCACAATTTGATCAGATGTTCATACTAACCAGGACAAGTAAAATGAAACGGAGCAGCAGTTAAAATTTACAGAAAATTGATCACAAACCTGAATTGAATCCAATTCAACTTTACGCAAATCGTTCTCTACTCCTTTCGTATAATCCCTAAGTTTGGTACCTTTAGAAAGTATATTAGCAACTACCTACACAAAACAAAGCAACATAATAACTTAATACATGCCGATCCATTTCAACAGCAGTAACGCTTTCAACACAGCGACGGTAAAGTGACTCACATCATTGTTCTTACACTCTTCCAGTTCCTGCTCTAGTCCTTCCAACGATATATCGTCGCTGCAAAACCAGTTAACCGAAAAAACATGAAACAACTAGTAATCTAATTTTGATTCCAAAGTTTCAAGCTCCGAAGTGCACGAGCTGAAACTAAACGTAGTAGAAAGAGAACAAAACCTGCTCGGATCCTCTTCCAAAGTTAGGTCACCAACAAATGCTCCCAAATCGAACACATTCTTTTGTGCATCGCTGGTTTCGCCAATCGAGGGACTCTGCAGAGAGCGGAATCAGCAAAGGATAAAGAGAAATGAAAATCGAAAACAGTAATTGAGTGAAACTGAAAAGTGAAATGGTTTCAGTTGAAGTGCAATTGAAAAGAAAGGTGACCGGTTCGCACCACTGTGACTCCGGCAACATCTGCCATTGTTGACGAGAGTGTGAAGTGAACGGAACGATTATCACTGGATTAGAATGAAATGCAGAAACATCGTTGCTTAGATTCGATGAGATCTGAACAGATCCACGACGAAGAAACAACTAACCTTTCCGATACCAGTCCAAACAAAATGAAAGAGAATGGGATCCGGGAACCAAACTAATTAAAATTACCATATTTTTTGAATGATTTATTATAGAACGGAAAAAATGTTTTCAATTACATGTATATATAAAAATAAAAATAAAATCGTTACAGCTAAATATAGCAAGTAATAATAATAAATAAAAAACAACTTAACTTTAAATAAGTGCTTTTGTGCGTATCTTTATTCTATCAATATTACTTTATTTAACATTACTTATTTTTTAAAAACAAATACTCAATTTCACACTATAATGTAATTATAAATCATCATATGATAATTATTTATCATAAAACCGTCCCAATAATAATTTGTAATTAAATAACTCTGTACAACTATTTTAAGTTGCTAATATATATCTATTTAAATTCTGAGTTATTTAGTAAAACAACCTTAAAAAAATTTAAAGATAAAGTTGCTGAGAAGTGAATTTTCAATTGTTTAAATAAATAATTTAATCTTAAATAAAATAAAGTTTGAGTTTTACAGTTTTATACATGTCTATGTTTTAAATTTTCCAGCAGTCATTAAACAAAATATTAATTTCTTTATTTTAAAAATAAATTACATGTACGTATCAGAAAAAAAACAATTTCCAGACTTGTGTAAAAATTATTTCATTAAATAATTGTGGTCTCTACAATAATTATAATATGTGTTATAAATTTTCAATAATAATAATAATAATAAAAGAATCGTTTGCAATCAAATAAACTAGTATAATTATGATTTTACGTACCAAATAGTTATTATAAAATATTAGACAAATTATTATCATTATATACTGTGACAAGAAATACTATTTTACGAGTATTAATATAATTTTACTTATCTTTTAAAAGAAATACATTAATAAACTAAAATTTAATTTTTGTTGTTGCAATTCAAACATTTCTTATGGATTTTACAACTAATAACATAATTTTTTAAAATACTCCAAAGATAAAAAAAAAATTAAAAAATAAAAAAAAAATCTAGTGACTTTTAAATTGATTTAAATGAGAGTTGAAAACGCATTGAATAAGTAATAAAAGAATATAATGTAATAATGGATTACAATATAAAAAAACTTAAAAAAAATTAGTAAATCAAACATAAACTCCTTTTGGTATTATATAAAAGAGGCACGAGTATCTGAAGAAAGATAATGATATATTCTTTTTTTTTCCTTCTTTTCTTTTGTTTCATTTCTTCACATATAAATAGGGGGAAAACACAACATTGAGGGATCAAGAAAATTGTTTGGCATTGATTTCTTTGCCTTAGTTGATTTGGAAATTCCGATTATAGTTTTTCTTATTTCATCTTCTAAAACCTCAACTTTTCATTATTGGACTCTGGACTATGTTATGACATACTCATTTTTTTTTTTTCACATCAGTATATTATACTGCTAAGAATCAAATTAAGTATTTATTCCATCTTTACTACACTATGTAATGAAATGTGGGATAGAGAGAATATAATATAAAGATAATTTAGCATGTGGTTGTATAGGTTTTTTTTAATCTTTGAGAAAAAAAATATTAAATTTCACTTATTTTGAATTAAATGAGAGAAAAATGAGTTGAAATGAAACACTAAAATAAATTAAGTCATGTTGTAAATATTATTTTTGTGTATATTTAATGAGAACAAACTTGTATATAGTACATTGAATTATCTTTTATTATTCATTTAATCTTTTTAATAGGTATCAAACTTGTTACATATGTTGATTGCTTGTCAACTATTTGGATGGTTTGGAACAAAATTTATTATTGAATCTTACAATTCGTTCCTTAATTGTCATGTAAATATTTATTGTTTGTAACACACTTAAAACATTAGTAATAGATATAAAATATTGGTAAGTGTTTTGAAAATTACAACTCATCCAACTTACTTGTAAGTAAGAACAAAAGTAACATACCAATGTGACACCATATAAAACTTTTGTTTACTCTCATAATTGAAAAAAATGGATTGTCACGTTATTCAATCTAAAAGCAAAATGAAAAATAGTAATGTATCATTGCTTATTTTTTTTTATTTTTTTTTTGTGATTCATGAATTATGAGAAATATTTCAATTAAGCCCTTTGAATAGATTTTGAATGTTGTGATAAAAGACAAACTAACTAAAACTTTTTATTATGCGTATGGATTTTGCCTAAAAAATGTGTCATTATGTATATAAAATCGAATTTATATGTGTTCATCTTTTTTTTCATGTTATACATTATAATGTTTTGTTTCGCTTGCAGTTGTTGATCTTATTTTGCCTGATAAGAAAATTTTGAACGAAAATCAATTTAATATGGATGACTTTATATCTCGTGAAAATCAAGATGAAGAGGCATTTGCAATGGGTGAAGAGTCTCATTCAAGTATTTGAACATTAAAAAAAATTATCTTTTTATTATAGTTATTAAAAGATATTGTACCATGGTTATCAAATTATTCACAATATCAATTGTACTTATTGTATTGTTTTATCCAAGTAAAGGGCTGAATGATACATCATGTTTTAATTATCAATTGCTAAAACTAAATGATATTTTCTGAAAAATGTAAATCGTGGTATGTACGGTAGTTTTATTGTTGCTACAACCATTTAGGTCATAAATAAGGTTGTATGTGATCAAACACAACCTAAGTTAAAAGATGTACTTTCACCTTTTGATAGATAGAAAAATATGTCGGCGTACTATAGGATTTGTGATACTATTAACAATAAACACTGATTTATTTATGTGTTGAAACTAGATTTCAATAATTGAAAAAGTTGTTTCTTTCCATTTTTCCCAAAACTGAAGTTTCATTTATCCTACGATTCTTAATATTTCTTCCATTGTTGACTTTGTAGTTTAAAGTCTTGCTGTTCTTCAACATAAAAAAACTTTAAATTTATCACATTTTTCTTTTTGTGTCATCATCATACTCTCTTAGTTCGCTTAGTGTTTGATTTTTTAATTAGATTACATTTGTATGAATAGTAATGCTCGATTATGATTGTATGACAATTTAAATTTTTAATTCATATAATGGATATAATACATAATACATTTGTATGACATGATTTAAAGTTTTAATTCATGTATTGGGTATAATACATAATACATTAATTCACACCAATTTTCACAAATAGAGCTTCAGAACAGTTCATGGCTCAAAAATTAGATTGACTATTTAAAAATAGATGAACTTGTTCAGTTATTTATTCCACCCACATCTCCTATATTATCTATTTATTGATTGATTTCATCTATTAATGTTTATTGAATCTTTGATTTTTTTTTGAGTTTGAGTTTCGAATGTTCTTTCAATGCTATATTATTTATTATTCATTGATTTCATCTATTAATGTTTATTGAATCCTTGATTTTTTTTGAGTTCGAGTTTCGAGTGTTCTTTCAATCAAATTCTTGAATACATATGATAATTATGCTTTAAACCAACATCTTTGAAAAGATAAATTAGTGTATAAAGGAACTAACATACTTGACAGGAAAACCATCACAAAAATATTAAGAATTTTGTTTCTTACAAGAATGGAAAGGAACTTACATACTAGGAGAAACAATCACAAAAGAATTAAGAATTTTGTTTCTTACATGAATGAAATAAATTTTCTTGAAGTTGTTAATTCTTCTTAATGATTTGAGTTAGTTATTATCAATGTTCGTGATGAACCCAAAAATATAAATGATTTAAATTGGAATATGTGCAGTTATGAGAGTTAGAAAACTACACATGTTTTCCTATGGTGGCAGTTAAAAGTCCTTTCCTCTACAATACTAAAAATATGTTGAACTATGTGTATTTTGCAACTTTTCTAAAATGGGATGAACGAATCAGTGCAGAGGCATGCCACTCTGAGGATAGTGGAGAATAGTGGGAATGTCAGAGCCAGTCGGAGTTAGCAACAAACCACCAGGAGAAGACAACAGTGGACAATTCTTGGAAAGGGGATAGTGAAGATGGAGGAGGATCTGTTAGTGTTGCCGTTGAAGATGAGACTGTGGGAAGTTTTGGAACAGGCTGTGAATATGATGAATGCAGAGGTGAGGGCATGAAAGTCAAGATGGCCGTGAGTGTTAGATAAACTTTGTGTAATGCCGTTGAAGATGAAAGTCATGACGAATGCAATGGTTAATTTTGTTTTCGCCTCTTTATTCTACCAAGAGCACCAAGCAGATTTTTGTTTTCCTTATCTTTTGCAGCATCTATGTCTCCATTCTTTTCATCCTCATCTCTCTTTCTAATCAAACCACCAAACACAGCCGAAGGAACATCTTTTTGTGCAATTTCAATCTTATCATCATCATCAGAATCACTTTCTTCTGGTAACTCGATATCCTCGTGATTTGTAATAGCTTTTAATCCTCCATCACACTGAGATTCCACTCCAGCACTCACAAACCCAACTTTTCTATCTTTTGTCACTGTATTGTCAGCTGCTGGTGATAATTGCCTTTCTAAAGCAGCCATTTCGTCCTCAGGAATCCCAGCCTGTTTAAACTTGTCTTTGGCTTCATCAAGATTCACAGTTTGATCCTTCTGCATTAGGTACTCGGGCAGAATAAGATGTGTCTGGAAAAACAATAGAAGTAAGATTAGAATATATGTCAAATATCAAGGCTACAGGATCACAGAAAAGTGAATTTGAGAAGTTAAAGTAACCTGGCTGTAGTTTGCAGATACACTTCGCTTAATACGTAGCATTTCTCTGAAAGTATCTTCATTCCCGTGTTGAACCTCAAACTCGTGCCACTTAATCCAAAAGTCGGGATCAGATCGTGGATCTGCAAAGCGAGATGCAAATACATATATTCCACGGGCCCTGTCAATTTCTTCCAAGCTTTTTTCGAGCTCAGCATACTTCAAACACATGGTTTTGACATCCTTGCCCGGAAGACCAGATTCAATTGCCTGCTCATAGATTTCCCTTGTTTCGCGCACACCAAATATCTCAGCTGCACGAGAAATATATATTTCATACATGCTTAACTTCTCATTGTTTGGAACAGCCTTTGTTGCTTGATCATAAACCTTCATAGTTCGCTTCGCTAGACCATAGTCCTCCTCCAACTTGGCATAATGCAGATAAAGTGGCTTCACTTGATCAGCTGGGGCCTGTTTGACAAACATGATCCAAAAGAAGGATTAGATTAGTATTGCAATGCATTAAAAGATTTAAAAAAGTAATATTCAACACAGGAATATAATATAATGATGCGATACAATCTTGTTAGGGTGACAAACGTATCCAATAAACGATCCGTCTACATCCATTGAAAATCCAATCCAATTCATTGTTAAAATAAAATGTCTTGGATCAGACTGAATGGATTGTAAAATTAAATGGAAGGATAATAATCCATCTGCTTTTATTTTCAAATTCAATGGACCATCTAATTAATACATAATGTATCCAAATCAATCCAAAATAAGTTTATCATATTTAACTTTTTAACACTCTCCTCTCCTGCCCTCCTTGGAATGTTAGCATCATTCCCCTTTCTGGTCAGGCCCTTCTTCTTGCAATCAAGATTTGGTTCCAGAATGACACAACAAATTGTTTTTCTTAATCATGCTACATACATTGCGGAACCTGTGATTGGAATCCTTATTGCATAAAAAGCACACCATTCAACTAACAAATGCAAAATAAAATCTAGACAGTTAACAAAAAAACATAGAGATGTAGTTGTATACTAAATTGTTTTTGAAAGAGAGAATAGAGTGCGTTTGGGAGAGATTGAATTTCCCCCTTTCAGCTGTTTTCTAGATATTTCAATTGTTTATTTACAAAATAATCTTGTATGGTTGAATCAGCTTAAATTCCAAAACAGCTTTTTTTTTCTCTCAAGAATGATCTATTTCAACTGTTCGCTTAAATTGGGAAACCTTATTTTACTTTTAAAAGTATAATTCCCAACCAACTGATGCATTTGAATAAAATATTAACGATGATAAACAGACACAAACCCTTTTAAGTAATTTTTCACATGATCCTTTTTGTAGCCAAACAAACATAATTATCATACAATCACTTTTCAGCAAAGTCACCCAAAGAAAAACTAATTCTGATTATAGTTGACTATTTTAATAATCAATTATCGAAATAATCCAATTTTTGCAGTTGTCACAAGCACACTTCATGGATGCAAATTGTAATGGATTGAATTTTATTAAATTTAATGGATCAAGGATGGTTGGATTTTTTAAATGGAGTTTTAATTGATCAAAATGGATTATCTTATCTAATACATTAACCAGACTAAGAATTTATCCAAAACATCCTTTTGACACCCTTATATAAGGAACATCATGTAAAACTTGTGAAGAAATTGTAGATTTTGGAAATCTATCAATAAATAAATTGTGCATACCGATTCAACTGCATTTTCAAACAATTCTCTTGCTCGCTCCAATTTATTCTTTCCATATCTCTTCACAAATTTAGAGAGATATGTAACCCATATGTCTTTAACATGAGGGTACTTAAATATCTTTACTCCTCTTTCATAAACTTTAAAAGCATCTTCAAAGTACTCATGTTCCTGCATAAATCAACGAAAGAAATTCTCCGTAAGTCAAAATTAGCTAAGTAAAATCCAAAGATTTCTGTACAAAAACAGTACAACCTACCTCTAGAAAGTATGCATAATTGATGATTATTTGTGGTGTGGCTATTCGCAAATCCAAAATTCGCTCATAAACAGCACGTGTAGATTCCAAAGAACCTACGCTTTCCTCCAAATCAACATACAATGTCCACAATCTCAAGGATTTATGTAGTTTCATCTGGACTGGTTCATTCCCATCCGCAGCCACTAAAAGTAAAGAATAAGGCAATTTAAAAGTTAGTCCACTCTCCATAACAACATTTCTTAGAGTGGGGTTGATTTGGATTTTAATAAATTCGATCAAAATACAAACAAAACCACTTGAAGGGGGTTGAATTTAAAATCAAATCCATTTTTATCATAAAACAGTTAGAATTTTTTTTATAAACCAGTTTTCCACACTGTTTTAAACCATAACCCAGTTATAAACAAGTTTTAAGATGAACAGGCTTATGTCAAATATTCTTAAAGCAATTACATATCAATAGCAACAGCTGGAAATTTTATTGGAAGATAATCAATTTCATACACTTATTTTTTATCATGTAATAAGAGAATGCAACTGCACAACTAGACCATCAGCATTCTAACCCACAGGATGTGGTAATTCAGAATTTCATAAGCAAACCAGGGCCATATAGAATGAGACAGTCATGGCATGGTCACATTCTAATCAATGATCCTACCCAAAAACAAATTCCCATCCAGCACCTTTTTAAGCTAGCTAGAGCAACATGCTGTGCCATAAGCAAATAATGACCCTCACTAAAACATCAGATAGCATGGCTGTAGAAAAGGCAAGACATATATGAATACATAATATAACAGAACTAACAATAATTAAGGTGTAAAAAAATAGAGACCCGGTGAGTAGCCTTTCCCCTTATTAGAATAGGCAATACCTAAAAATTTTATTACAAGAAAACAGACCAAAGGTAGTTTCATACATATATTTTTTATCATGCAAGAGAATGTAACTGCACTACTAGACCATTGACCTTCTAACTCACAGGATGTGACATGAAACCAATTAATCAAGTAACTCATCCAAAATATAAACCTCTGAACTCTGGTTTCCTTAACTTTATGAAACTCAACCAAGAATTTAACAAGCATATAGGGCCATTTAAAATGAGACCATAACACTATAAAATGATATGGCCAAACTACAATCATTAAATCCTACCCTCTTAATAAATTCCCTATCCTACACTTGTCAAAGTTAGCTAGATAAACAAGCTGTGCTGATAAGCAAATAGTAACCCTCATTATTCTATACAGAACTAATAAAAATCCAGTTACCACGATATTTTAAAGGTCAATCGCATTTGAACACACAATAACTGGACTAAAAAGCACCAAAGGTCTAAAAAATAGTAGCCCATAAGTAGCTTTGCCCCCTTCACTATCACTATCCAAATAAGCAACGCAATTAAATCCTGCATACACCAAACAAGCTTATTGACGCTAACAACATGCCAATAGGATCACAACAACAAGCCCTTCAAAGCCTTGCATATAGCACATAATCACCATTCATAAAACACACTTTATTAGCCACAACATATTTATCTTTTGAACATTGTCATTGAATAAAGGAAAACAGCATCAAATGTAAACATAATTATTCTTATTAAATCATCAAAATTTAGGATCCATAGTAGGACTAGGACACAGAAAAACTACTAATCCAGATCTAAGCCAACTCTTTATGTGCCAGAGATATCCACTCTCAACCAGGATTACAAAAGTCACTAGAAGTAAGTATTCAGAAACCCCTTTTCTCCCAAGAAATCATTACTTAGGAACCAGAACAGGCAAACGCAAGTCTATTGGTTAACCCACGAAGCAGAATAGGCAAACAGATGCAGTAGAAATATCAGAGTTAGCTGAAAAAATCTTAGTGAAATTGAAGGCATAGCTGGTGCTGTACTAGGCTTTTTTGGTGGCTTTGGCTGTGTATATTTTCATGTAAATCTTGTTTTTTGATGAATAGTTTCATAGTATAATTTTCATCAAGTAGATCATTAAATTGAAAAATCAAGAATGATTGAACGACTAGAAACAGACACAACATTTACAACCCATATATACAAAAACTAATCCGCTAAAGTTTATTTAAAATGGTCAGGAATGGCCAAATTGAACTTAAAAGTATGGGTCAATTTTTACCAACACATAAGAAGAAGATAATGTGAAATGACGAACTGAGGGTACCTTTTCGCTTCACCTCAACTGACGGCTCAGCCGTAGCCCGCCTCATCAGCTCAAGTGCTCCTTTGAAATTTTTATGCTTTAACTCCATTTCAGCCCACTCACACCAGACACTTGCCAGATTATCCACAGTTTTGTAGTTCACCTGCACTGCCTTGTCAAATATGACACGGGCATTGGCAAGATCTTTGTGCTGCTCATACAGTTTAGCAAATGCAACCCACAAAGTATGAGGCTTTCCCACTGCCTTCATGGGATCAATCGTCCTCACCGCTTCAGTGTAAGTCAGTATCTGCTTGGTAGGATTCCCTTCAAAGAGCTTCACCCTCCTGTCCCACTGTTCTACATTATGAGGATTTTGACGCAAAAGCACACTGTTAGCCAACTCCGGCCTCCTCTCCATAAGGTAATCGAACCGAGCCAACCTCAAGTCTATGTCATTCTTGTCATTCAACCAAAACCCATGTAAAATCTTCCTCTCAAAATCCTCTTCTTCCACTTCCTCAAAGCCATTTTCTTGACCCTCATCATCATCTTCTTCATCACTCAACCCCGTCCCCTCCATCTTGTAAGCAAGCATGCTCTCTTCAAACTGCGAGTAAGAATCAAATATAACACTAAAATCCCTGACCGTGATAACAGTAGACATACCCTCCTCAAACACATCCCTAGCCTTCTCGTGCAAACCCCTCCTAATGTAATACTCAGCAAGCGAAGTCCAAAGCCTACCCACCTCATCACTGAACTTCCTAATCCCACCCCTAATGATGGGTCCACATTCAACCCAGAAACCTCATTGGCATGGCGAGTGAGCAAATCACATAACTCCAACCAAAGCCGGTGCTTGGTCTTACCCTTAATAGAGTAAAACTGGTCATCATTGAGCACCGAAGCCAGCCTCTCAGAAGTCTCTTGCCAGAGACTCGAATTCAGCAAAAACTCAATAAAATCCTCAATGTGAGAGGGATCATACTTCAAATACCTGCGATAAACTCGAAGAGAAGTCTCAATCGGAATACCCTTCTGGCTCACCAACACAAGATAAGGTTCCCAGATACGGTCATGCTGGGTGACGGGGAGGGCGCAGAGAGCCCTATCGAAGGTCCTGCGAGTCCGAGTTACCAATTTCTGATTTGTTAGGGTTTGCAGATACAAAATCCAAATTCGCGGCATCTTGTGCATGGTGACTAAGGCACGCTCGAAGGTGTTATTGAGCGTGTCGTATTGAAAGTGAGTAACGGGGAGGTTGCGAACGAGGTGGAGGCGCTCCCGGAGGTACGCGTGCCACAACTTGTAGCTTCCGGGAAGAGCCTTCAGTGCCCGCTCGTAAATCACGAAGCGCTTCTTGAACGGAGCTTCCGAACGCGCGATTAGGTAACGCCACCATAGCTTAAGACTGAAAGGGTTTCGAAGCAACTCCTCTTCGTACAAAAGGTCGTCTTCTGAAGGATACAAATCTTGCCCAATGGCCATTTGCACTTCGTTAAATGTAATATCTTCTCTGTGGTGATTCCTTGATTGCTCTCATAGCTACTTCTCAGTGTACCGAATCCATTGAATTTCACCGTTTCAGAGCGGGTCCTCTAGACATTCCAATGAATTTCACCGTTTCAGAGCGGGCCCTCTAGACATTCCAACGCTCAAGTTAATTTAGACCAGGAATATCAATAAGAGTTTAGAAATATTATCATTGAGCCTATATTTATAAGCATAATAATAGACTTAATGAGTTTGGGCTCATTCTATTATATTATGATTTGGTAACAGAATTATTATGTTATGATTTGGTAACAGAATGATAACCTAAAACATTCCTGATTCTAACACACTCCCACATGTCCATGCATGTGCTTATCATAAAACGGTTATTCAGGATTACTAACTCGATGGTGAGTCCCGACCAAAAATACCTTTCGATCGATCGACAGTGACTGGTCGGCCGTATAGTACATATTACATATGAAAAGAAATCTATATGTAAATATGACATAGGTACTTTATATATGGGATTTTTTTCATATATAATTTATTTACGAAATAATCTATATGTAATTCCATATATAGATGCAATATATATTACATACGAAATTTTTTCGTATGTAATTTATTTATGGCATAATCCTTATGTAATTTATTTATGGCATTACATATGAAATATTCTATGAATAAATTACATATGGAAAAAATTTTGTATGTAAGTAAGGATCGTCCAAAATTTAAAAATTTATAGGTAAATTCATGTGTAAGTAATTCGTATGTAATTTTGTAGATAACCTATCCGTATGTAAATAGTTTTGTTTTTATAAAAAAAAATATTTTACAAATATTCTAACTTTATTTGTTGCCCTATAATGAATAATCTAAAATAAAAGTCGCATCCACATAATCCAAAATCAAGTTTTAACACCACATTAACAATCAAGTGATAACATATTTAAATTGAAGTTCATAGTAAAACCAAGTAGTGATAATACATATATAATGGTCCAATAACATATAATACACATTAAATTCTGACAACAAATATTTTAAATCAAATACTAACAGTGTAAAAGTTTCAAATGAAAACTGTTTGTCAAATAATTAGAGTAGTGAGGATGTCCATCTTTGTCGATTTTAGTCTTCAGTGTTCTCTTGTGATTCCGGTTCATGTTGTGATGGTTAGTATTGCTCTTGTTCTTGTTGAAATAGAGTTCGTGTATATGTCTTTCTAAGTATGCATCTTTATTTTTTCTATCATCTTATATATATATATATATATATATATATATATATATATATATATATATATATATATATATTGATTCTATTAACTGGTTATTTGTTTTTTTTATTATTATCGATTTAAAGACTATTATTAATTTAAATTTGAAGTTAAAAATAATTTAAAAATATATTAACATATTAGTTATCGATATTTATTATTTTGGATTACTTTTACAAGCAAATATTTTTTTATTTATTTTTTTATCCATCCTTAGAAAAACATATTTTCTTATATATTTTTTTAATGAAGTTAGTGTTATATTTTTAGAAAAATGATACTTTGACACTACTGAAGGAGTTACTCCCATTTGACACTTCTTCGTGGCACAGGTTCTGTGTGGCTCAAAGAGAAAAATGTTAAGCATTTAAGATAAGTGGAAAAGGTTTGTCCTTTTGCAAGGGAGTGAAGAGTAATTTGGTTTAGGGTTTTGTAACGTGAACAGAGGGAAAACGCTTCACTTTCCCACATTTTGTTCGCATGCTGAAGGAGAGAGAACAGAGAAAGAGGATGGGTTTCACGTAGAAAGGTCTACGTTTTGCTTCCGACGTTCAATTGGAGGACGGGTTTGCCAGCGACCACCGTTTTGCAAAGCATGACCGTGTTGCTTCGTCGTCGTGTGTCATCTAAGGTAAGTGATTGTCACTTTGCAAAGTGAATACCATGCGAAGTAAATATTTTGCTATATCAAACATGAACTTAAACCATTATTGGTCTCTCAAGCAGTTAGGTCACTGAAAATTTCATTTCTTAGCTTGTTTTTCGTTGTTGGTTTTTGTATGTGATACATGTATGCGAAAAATGGTCTCTTGGTATGTTTTTTGTTGGTGGTTTCCATCTGTGCTTAGTTTATGTATGTCAATTTCTTCCTTCTAACAAAGAAAATCACTTCTTAGGGGTTTTTACGTTCGTAGTTTTCTTGTTTGTACATATATGTATACGAAAGTCCTACTGAGTCAACCACTTAGCTATTCATTGGAAACCACGTTTTGGTTTACTTTTCTTGATTGTTGGTTTCCCTATATGAGACATGTATGTATGCGAAAGTCTTTATGAGTTAACCGCTTAGGTATTCATAGAAAACCACATTTTAGTTTGCGTTTGTGGATTGCTGTTTTCCTTCTCTGAGACATGTATGTATGTGAAAGTCATTCTGAGTGAATCACTTAGCTATTCATAAGAAACCACGTTTTAGTTTGCTTTTGTCCATTGCTGGTTTCCTTCTCTAAGGCATGTATGTATAGGAAAGTCTTTATGAATCAACTGCTTAGATATTCATGGGAAACCATATGTTGGTTTGCTTTTCTTGATTGTTGGTTTCCCTAATTGAGACGTGTAAGTATGTGGGTCCTTCTGAGTCAACCACTTTCATAGGAAACCACGTTTTGGTTTGCTTTTGTTGATTGTTGGTTTCCCTATCTGAGACATGTATGTATGCATAAGTCCTTCTGAGTCAACTGCTTAGCTATTCACAGGAAACCACATTTTGGTTTGCTTTTGTTCATTGGTGGTTTCCATCTAAGGCATGTATGTATGCAAAATTCCTACTCAATGAACCACTTAGGTGAACAAAGGAAACCATTTTCCACATCTGAGGCATGTATGTATGCCAGAGTCGTACTCAATGAACCACTTAGGTCAACAGAGTAAACCATCATGTGTTGGGCTTTTCAAACCTTATTGGTTTTCATGTGTGAAACATGTGTGTAAACCACTACTTGGTTTGTTTTAGCTTAGTGGTTTTCATCTGAGGCATGTATGTATGGCAATGTCCTACTCTACATATGTGACTAATGGGTTTATTTTCTTTGGTAGTAGTTTCTTTCGTATAAATACATGGCTGCATCTGATGGAGTTGAGGATGGATAATCAAAGGTAAGTGATTTGTTAAATTAAATTTGGTTTACAAATGTGTAGTTCCTGAAAACATAGTCAATTGTTTGTTTTTTTTTTTTTTGTATTTACAGCTTAGAGTGAGGTACAGACTGCAAACTAATGTCATTGTCCAAATTAATTGTCAAATGTCACCATTCTAGAGGCAGAAGGTGGAGAGTACTCCCTTCAAGTGGTTATTGTGCTTGGAAGAGCCACTTTAGATTTTCACTATTGTTGCTAGAGAATTGGTTAGTAAGTGGACTAGTTTGGACCACTGTTTTCGAGTTAGGGAATATTTAGTCTCATTTTTTGTTTTAGATGGATGTATAATCTTAACTTATGCTTAAAAATATTAGAGACCTGGTTGATATCTTTGCTTTATTTTATGAGCTTAATATAATTTCATTGTGATCACATGGAACTTCATAGTTGTGGGCTCAATGGAACCTTCCATAGAAATTTGGGACCTTAACGTTGTAAGTGCATTGAGTACATAAATTTAACTGAGCTGTCATATACAAAAGAGAAATCTTTTGTGACGGACACCTTGTAATTTTCTGTTGTTCTCAGATTGATGAGGTGCAACCATGTGTGGTTTTCGGTGGATTTAAAGAGAAAAAGAAAAAGGGAAAAAAGGTTTTTTCTACATTCTTATACTATAAAAAGGGCTAACAACCTAAACAATATATAATTGCACAACACAAATATGTTGGCCAACCGAATATTTATCGGTCTAACATAAGGCCGACCAAATACTATTCGCCATAACTTCACAAGCATAAATATTTGTCTCGTTAGGATCATCAGACGCATGACACCCATGTGGTCACCATCAACATGGGATCTCCATAGCTTAAATGGGCCTCCAACCCATTTACCCAGAGGCCCATTCAAGCACTATAAAAGGAAAGACAGCCGCAACAAATAAGGTATTGTTACTCTATCCCACTTTATCCTGTATTACTCAGACTCATCTAACTTGAGCGTCGAAATACATGCAGGACACCCTCCCGGGATTGTGAGCATTTGAAGTATTCGAGATCAGACAGGACAACACAACAGAAAATGAAACTTGAAACCTACAGGAACCGATCAAATACATTGTTGCTTGTTGGAGCAAATCGGTCTCTTGTTAGAACATTTTGGCGCCCACCGTGGGGTCGAGATTAGTTCGATGAAGCAATGGTGACAACCAGGAATCATGGGAGTCAGCAGAACCATCAAGGAGGAGACTCGACGACTGTTTTGGCCGAGATGAAGAGGGAATTGGAAATGGTAAGGAAATAGCAGAAAAAAGATGTGACACGCCAAGTTGGGGCCTTGGACAGGCTCCGAGAAGAGAATAAAAAGCAAAGGGTTGACAAAGCGGAGCGAGAGCGAGTTAAAGGCAAAAACCTAATCGAGTAAGAAGGTTCCCTACACGAAGGCCGAAGGAAAGAGGACTCTCAGCGTGAAAGTTGAAGAGGAGAAGGCTCTCGGCATGAAGGCCGGAGATGAGATTACTCGTGACGTTAAAGCCAAAAAGAGGAAGGCTCTCGCCGAAAGAACAGACAAGAAGAAGCGTCACGCACCACGATCGCCAATTCGTTTGGAAAGTATCCCTTCACGGATGAGATAATGGCGACTGAGTTACCAAGCAATTGGAAAAACCCTATCCTAACCGATATGATAGGTCAAGGGATCCAGACGAGCACATTGATGCATACGTCGCCCAATTGACCTTGTATACAATTGACGCCCACATCTACTGCAAGGTCTTCCCTACTTCTTTGAAAGCGCTTGCACTCAATTGGTTCACTTGGCTACCCCCATATACTATTGACTCACTCAAAACCCTGAAGGCCAAGTTTGCAGCACAGTTCACAACTAGCAAACCTCATCACATGACATCCGTTGCACTGGTAAATATCCGACAAGAAAAAGAAGAGTCCTTGCGAACGTTTATGGATAGGATCGACAAAGTTGCCTTGTGCATTCGCAGGCTTATTTCGGAGGTGGCTATGCATCATTTGATCACAGCCCTTAGGCCGAGACCCTTTGCGGATAGTTTGTGTATGTAGCTAACTGCTAATATGGATGGCTCCGCAAAGGGCGACCAAGTTTATGTAGGTAGAAGAACTCAGGGAGTTCAAAGGTCAAGCCATGGCTGAGCAGAACCAGGAAAAGCGAAACAATTGAATCATAATCCACCAAAGTCCCATAAGGGACCCTGGGCTCCAAGGTTCGCGAAGTATATGCCCTAAGCACTTAGCGCCGAACTCATCATGGCATCACGCAAGTTTCCTTCACCCCCACGGGCGGATCAAAGTAAGCACTATCGATACCATCGCAACCACAATGATCCTGAAAGATAAGATAGAAGAACTCATACAGTCAGGACACTTACAACGTTATATTGTGAGGAACGAACGAAGAACATACGACCGTCAAAGATATCAATCACATGATAAACTTCGTAAAAAATATTTACAATATCAACCCTCCGAGTAGCCACCCTCTCGTCCTCCTCCGTGCCTCCTCTTCGTCGTCCGCCTCCACCTCCTCACTTTCGTCTGACATGTCTTCTAGCGACAGCAACCCGCCCTTGTAGAAGGCCTTCTGGTTGTTAAAATTCCCTTTATCGATGTGAATCTTGTAAAAGAAGGTCGCTTGCTTCACGACCAGGTCTAATCTCTTGTCGTGTTGCTCAATGACATGGTCTTGGAGTTCACCCAGTTCTTTTTCTAATTTGGCTCAATGGCAGCGATCTTCTTTGTGATCGGCCTTTAGTGCCGTGACTTCCCTCTCCAACTCCACCACTTCTTCGTGAAGACTGTTGGCCCTTCGGTTGGTGTCTGCTTCCTTCTGCTCGACGATCGAGCACCTTTCGCGGTGAAGACTAACCTCCGCATTGGCTCGTTCCAGCTTCTCCTCTAGATCTTTATTAGTATCAGCCAAGTTGATATTGGCCGAAAGGGCAGCTTTCAGAGAGACGGAAGAGCTTTCCAGATCTGCCTTCAATTTCTCCACACCATCACTCTCCCTTTTCATTAACTGTCGCTCATAATGCGGCTAAGGAGTATAGCATAGGAGGTAAGCTCCAAAAAGACAATGTGCAGATCTGAAACGGAGGTAGTGGCCGAGTAGGGACCGACCTCATAATTGTTAAGTTGGACATTGATGGGATTAGACACCATCAGGTCGTACTTCAGAAAGTCCATGGCGACGGCCCAATCACTAGAAGTTGTCGACAGACGGAGTCTGGTCGGGGAGCGACGAGAGGAGGAGCGGTGCTCTTTGGTTTTTTTATGCTCTTTGTCCTCCTCTTTTTCTTACCCCACCTTCATCACCCTCCTCATGCACCCTTTTTATGTGGGTGCGGCTCCAGGGGGCCCAACACCTCCCTCACGCGGTCGATGAAAAAAAAAGCGGAAATTTTAGTTAAAGGGAAGGAAAAGTAATTAAAAAAGAGAGAGGAAATCATTTCGTCATTCTTCGTTTTGATAACGAAGTTCATGTAGACAGAAAATACATATCATCGAGAAGCAAGAAAGTGTTCAAAGATAGAGAAAAAAAGAAGAAATAACATACTAGAATTACAGAAGACACGAAATGAGTCGACCCAAAGAAGAATCTGAAAGATTAAAATTATGACGAAATAGATGCCGAGAGGTATGAGCCTATGATGATCTTTGAATATTCGTGTGCTCTGTCATTCTTAGTTTCGTTCTTTATACCAATATGCATGTTCTTCCATAATTCTTTATGTTAAAATTTACATTGTCATCATTATGTAAGCAAACCAAAATCAAACAGAAGTAATGCTAAAAAACACAAAAATAAAAGGAAACAAAGTAAGAAGGAACCGTTAAAAAAAACAAAAGATAGGGTCTCAAGAAAGAAGCACACATAATTATTGTACTATACGGCTATTCGAGAACACAACTGTCAACAAACACTTACACGATTCTCATAGTCCTATAACTACTCAGACTTGGAAGGCTAGTGTACTATACGGCCATCAGGGAGCATGGCTGACAACATCCACTAATATGTTCAAGCAACTACTTAAGCCCGGGAGGCTAGTGTACTATGCGGTCCTCCGACAACATGATGACCACTAACAATCGTTCCAGCCTCAAGTTGTCAGCCATACCTATGAGACGCCTACTATAGAAAAAACACAGGCCGACAAGTACCTAGCCACCTCCAACGAACCAATCTCCCCATCTCCCTTGCATTGAGAACACACCTCACATCTGACAAAGAAACAAATCCCAATAAACAACGTACCCACCCACCCACCACTTTATAAAGGTAAGATTGAGTGAACCTTACACCTTTCTGACACAGAGTATATAACAACCATCATAAACAACATAATTTCAGTTAAAAAGGTTTGGGAAGGAATAACAAAACACCTTTTTTTGTGCTCTTATGGACTTACTTTGGAGAGTCTTTTAGTTTGGATTTATTTGATCTAGGAAGGGCGATGGAGTCCTCCTCCAATTACTCTCGTATTGCTTCCTCTTTCGATGCCAAATTCGCGTTTAATGACAGTAATTCTTCTGAAAGTCTCCTTCGCATTGAGATCATGATTGACCTCATTGATGAGTCGCCTAGTTTCGAGGGCTGCACCACAATTCTTGATTGGGATCGCTACTGCAAAAGGAAGGTGTGAGGATGTCAAGAAGGATAATGGTATATTCACTTTTTCTCCCTTTTCATTTGTGTCATTTCTTCACAAATCAATTGGAGAAAAACACAACATGAAGAGATCAAGAAAATTGTTTAGCACTGATTTAGAAATTATGAAATATCCTCTTCTTGTTGTTTATCTTATTTCATCTTTTAAAGTCTCAACTTCTCATAAGTGGGTTATGTTACTGTACATGTGATGGTCGAGTAGTGCCCATACAAGATTATGATTGGGTCACATTTGGTATAGCCGAATGATGTCAAGAGGTATGGCCGAGTAGTATTCGATTTAGGCTGAATAGGGCACAGTTGAGATCGAAGCACCACCCACTCAATCACTCAACCCCAAAATGCCAACTCACCAGACAACTACTAACGGTCACAGTCTATAAAGGCTGCTATACCTTAGAGCCTCAACCAATCGTAACGATACCTTAAAAATTTGATCATTATAAATATCACGTGAAGGTGAAGATGAATAGATAATGCGGGCGAAGAGTGCTCGGTACGTCTTGGTTGGAGAAGAACAGTATATGAAAGGCTACTCTCAACTATTGTTGAAATTTGTCACTCGTGGTCAAGCACAATGCATCATGAAAGAAATGCACACGAGAATTTGTTGACTTCATTAGGAGGCGAGGAGTATGGCAAACAGAGTAGTGATGACAGGTTACTACTGGCATACGATTCAGACGGATTGCATTGCATTTGTGCAAAAATGTAAGCAATGCCAAGAGTATGGGAACCTCCTGCACGCCTGACCTAAAGTCTTATATAGCATTACGCCCTCATGGCCCTTCGCCATGTGGGGAATGGACATAATAGGACATTTCCCACCAGGAAAAGGGCAGTGCAAATTCCTACTAGTGTGAGTCGATTACTTCACCAAGTGGATTGAAGCTGAGCCCTTTGCCGCCATCACTGCAAGGAAAGTCCAGGACTTTGTTTGAAAAAACATTGTTTGCCATTTTGGTATGCCTCATACCATCATAACCGACAACAGAAGACAGTTCACAGCCCGGGGGCTAATAAACTTCTATAAGGGTCTAGACATTCAACACATAACTAGCTCAATAGAGCATCCTCAGAGTAATGAACAGGCCAAGGCCGTCAACAATGTCATCCTCAACGAACTCAGAAAATGGCTAGGTATGGCCAAAGGGAGGTGGCCTGAGGAGCTACTCGAAGTACTTTGGGCCTACAGATGCATTCCACAGTCCTCAACTCAAGAAACATTGTACAGTCTAACTTATGACACTGATGTTATGATTCCTGTGAAAGTTGGAGACCCCACATTCTGTTGGCAACTTGCGGATCTATCAATGAACAATGAAAGTTTGGCGGCCAATCTTGACCTCATCAGCGAGCTCTGAGATAGGGAAAAAATACGGGATGAAGCCGGAAAGTTGAGGGTGGCAAGGAAATACAATTCAAAGCTGAATCCACGATGTTTTCACCCCGATGACCTCGTGTGTAGAATGCGAAACAATGCGAGAAAAGACAAAGTGAAGTTCTCATCCAATTGAGAGGGACCTTTCCTCATTCAAAGCTTAGCTGGAAGGGGAGCCTATTGCCTAGAGACTCTAGCCGGCAAACCCATACCCAGAACATGGAACGCTACACACTTGAAATTTTATTTTAGTTGAATTTCCTATCATGTATTTTCCACGTTGAAGTTATGTTAACGAAATGGACTTTGCTCTAATTTGACTAAGTTTTATGAAAGGTGCAAATGTGAAGGACAACAATATACAATGGGAAATGCGTCGCCCAAAGGTGACCTCCTACAATACACAATGGGAATGCGACCTCCCAACATTCGAAATGGGGAATGTGTCACCCAAAGGAGACCTCCCATGATACACAATGGGGAACATGTCGCCCAAATGCAACCTCCCAACATTTGAAATGGGGAATGTGTGGGCCAAGGGTGACCTCCCATGGCGTTGCTCGAAGATAACCTCCCAACATTCGAAACAGCAAACGTGTCGTCTATAGGCGACCTCCCATGTCGCCCGAGGGTGTTCTCCCATGTCGCTTGAGGGCATCCTCCCATGATTCTAAAATGGTTAACTAGTGATAACCACCTAACTGACCAAGCAGGGCAAGAACTGTAAAAATACATGGGGAGATGGTTTCAATCGAAACATCTCTGCCAGTATACAGAAGGCGCGAAGAGACGTCCAGGAATTGGGGTGCAGTTGGGTGGGAGCTAGGTTCAGGGTACGCAATACGCCCATGGTGAACTCGTCAAAAGGAATCCGAACAAGTGAATATGTGAAGAGGCACGCGTATATGAAGAAGAAGTCAGTTTTTGACCTTCTCGCCCATGACACACATTATCAATGGCCGAGCACCCCTATGTAGAAAGCGCCCCTTATGGTATACCTTTAGCAAAAATGTGATACGCTGCCGAGTAGCTTTCCGCCATCGACGACCAGCGATACTTAGTAAATTGACGAGTGACTTGGTAACTCGCCCAATCACACCCTATTCGGCTAGGGAGATTATCTTCAGCAATCTCCGTAGCTAATTGAGCAGTTGCGTCAACGCGATCCCCTCACACGCCAGACCCAGACACCTCTTCGAATGAACCGACCTCTTCATGGGGGCTCGCCCATTTGTTGCTTTTATGGTTCGTGATAGAAGTGATGCTTCAGTGTTGAGCAGATAATGGAAGCTTTGTCCCAGTATCTCTTGGATCCACAAACTAGATCACAATTTGGTAATCTTCTTTTTGCTTTAGCTTTGGGAGATCTTTTCCGGCATGAAAGACATGCCGTGCAATTTAGTTCGTTTGGTGCAGCTATTATGGAGGTACATGGCTTGGTGGTGGTTGGTGGAGGCGCATGGCGTCATGGTGACTCGACAGATTGCATGGGGGGAGACACCATGAGGGAAGGTGTATGGTAGAATTGCATGCTAGAGATTTGTGCAGGCGGAAGGTGCATGGGAGGCTCTTGCTAAGCCTTGAGCAGTGTTGCTTGTGGTGTACCATGGTAAGAGCCCTTAGAGATGAGGGCGCCAGCGATGCTGAGAGACGTGACGGCAAGTGGACGACGACTGTAGGGATTGGGTGGAGGTTCATTCTAAGGGCGATTAGGCGATGAGTAGTGGGAGAGGCTTTTAAGGGTGTGATAAACACCTTTCAGAGCATTTGCGCACTCCATAATGGTGTTGATGTGGTGAAGCGTATTGCGGACACGTGACTGCACTAGGCCAAGCTTACAAACCTTGCGGCTAACCTGGTTTGCAAGGTAGGAGGTGAAGTAGGAGTGCTTGTGGGGGTGCATGGCACGCATGAGGGTGCAGCAGAGGTGCATTGGTTGCTCTCCGGGACACGACTTTCTAGCTAAAGTCGTATATGTAGGGGATGCCACAAAAGTTACCACGGAAGAAAGTGGCAGGCGTCAATGGCAGTGACATAGAGGCGCATGGATGAGAGAGGGAAAGTTTTGAAAAGGGTGCAGAAGGGAGAGAGGGCGCATGGCGATGGGCTTATTAGTGCATGGTGGCTAAGTTGGGCACATGGTGGGGACACAGGTGAGTTTGAGTGCAGGGGAGTGAGGGTGTTGATGATGGATGAAATTGAGGGTGAAATTTGATGTAGATAGATTTCGAGATGATGAAGGTTTGTGGAAGTGTGTGTCTTTGTCCCCGTTTTGGGGTTGTTTAATGTTGGCCTTTATTTTGGGTGGTTGTTATGGTGCCACGTTAAAAGGTGAAGTGGTGGATCTTTAATGCTCTCTTCACACTTCGAACTGTGCTTCATTCATAAACCTTTAATTATAGATTCTTCAAACTCCTATCGTCATGCAGCTTGAGTGAAATATTGAGCACCATCAAAGTTAAGCCACTCTCTTAACACTTCGAACTATGCTTCACCCTTCCTTAATTCGTCTAGGTTTTGACACGTCATGATCAGCTTCTCCATTCGATCTAAAAGCATGATCATGTCTTGAGAATTATGGAAGAACTCAAGATTTGTATCATAATTAGGAACATGAAAAATCGAAAACCAAAATTGAAAAGAACATGAAACAATATAAAAATAGCGTAAATAAAAAGAAAATAAATCATAGGGCAAAATCTTTGATTATTCTGTTAGCTTCTAGTTTCGTCGTTATTGTTGCTAGGTCAATCTCGGCCCCACGGTAGGTGCCAAAATGTTCTCATAAGAGACCGGTTGGCTCCAGCAACAACAATATCTTCAGTGATTGCTCCTTGGTTGCTCCTGATGTCACTCCTTTCTTATTGTCCCAAGTGCTCCAAATTCCACCGTCTTGGGAGGGGGTCACTCTGACGCTCAAGTTAGAATTGGGTAGAGAGTGCAGGTAATTTAGGCCAGAGTTTAGAAATATCTCTTGTGTTGTGATCAAACCTGTATTTATAGGCGTAGTAGTGTGCTTAATGTGTTTGGATCCATTCTGTTGTACTTTGTTACTCTGTTATGATTCTATAACAGACTTAGTTATGAGATATCCAGCTGTTATTATAATTTGGTTGTATCTTGGTCAACCGTATAGTACAAAAAAATGTTCTCGCAAGAGTCCAATTGACTCCAGCAACAACAATATCTTTAGTAATTGCTCTTTGGTTTAGTTATAAGATATTCATCTGTTATTATAATTTGGTCAACCGTATATTATAACAAGTAATGATAATAAATAGAAAAATAACTTAACTTTGAATAAGTGCTTTTGTGGATATTTTTATTTTATGATGATATTACTTTATTTAACATTACTTATTGTTCAAAAACAAATACTTACTTTCACACTATAATGTAATTATAAATGAACATATAATAAATTATTTATCATAAAATCGTCCCAATAATTTGTAATTAAATAACCCTATACAACTATTTTACGTTGCTAATATATCTCTATTTAAATTGTTATTTGGTGAGTTTTTTTTTTTTAAAATAACCTTAAAAATTTTCAAAGATAAAGTTGCTGAGAAGTGAATTTTCAATTGTTTAAATAAATAATCTAATCTTACACAAAATAAAAGTTTGAGTTTTTACAATTTTATACATGTTTATGTTTAAAATTTTCTAGCAGTCATAAAACAAAATATTAATTTATCTATTTTAAACTCTGATCTTTATTCCTGCACACTCTAATCCTAAATTGACTTGAGCGTCGGAGTGCCTGTAGGACCCCCCTCCCGGGACGGTGAATTTCAGAGCATTCGGTACGCTAAGGAGCAGTTCTTGGAGCAATCAGAGAATCAGCACGAGGAGATATTGTTGTTGCTAAAACCAACCGGTCCTGTGCGATGTGTGATAACAAATAATAATAAAGAATTGTTTGTCATCAAATAAACTGGTACAATTATGATTTTATGTACCAAATAATTATTATAAAATATTAAACAAATTATTATCATTATACTGTGACAAGAAATACTATTTTATGAGTATTTGTATAATGTTACTTATCTTTTAAAATAAATACATTAATAAATTAAAATTTAATTTTTGTTGTTGCAATTCAAACATTTCTTATGGATTTTACAAATATAACATAATTTTTTTAAAATAATCCAAAGAAAAAAAAACTTGCTAATGGCTTCTAAATTGATTTAAATGAGAGTTGAACGCATAGAATAAGTAGTAAAAAAAATATAATATAAGAAAAAACTTAAAAAGAAGATAAGTAAATCAAACATAAACTATTTTTGGTATTATATAAAGGATTTTGAAATTACAATTGCAATTGCTTTTATAAGTAACAAAGACTAATCACATATTCGCAATTCCTACAAAAATTATTTAATCTTAATGAAGCTGATGCTTGGGCTTGGGCCTGGGCTTAGGCTTGAACTTTGCCAGTCATCAACGGCGTCGTTTAGGGGTGAGGTTTACCGGTAGCATTTTCCAATTCCAATTTGAACTGGACATGAACAATAAACCCCAAAAACTCGGGGCAAGTGAAGAAGAGAAGAGAAAAGACAAAAGCTTTCCAAAATGTTCAAGCTATCTCGTGTGCTTCATCTCACTTCCACTTCTAGGTACTCTCTGTCTTTTTACTTCAACTATTTGTTCATTCCCCCCATTCTCTTCACTCTCAGTTATTACCTCGACTTGCTAATCCATTATTTTTCACAACTTTGTCTGAACACTAAATAATAAGCATCAAAGTGGGTCGTCCCAGATAAAAAAATTAGGTTTTTATAAAAAGGGTTTGGGAGAATTTTGTTGTAAATTGCTTAATGTGGTGTGAATCTTCGAGAGATGCTTTTAAATTTTACAACTTTGTGAAACAGGCATAGGCTGTTGGAAGTGTTGTCATCTAGAAATGTTGAAGTTGGAGACTCTCTGCGGGATAAGCGTGATTTTACCTACTCTGCTGGCATTTCTACTGCTACAAATAATTATGCTGCCAAAGGCATTGCTTTAAACCAGTGCTTATAATTTTGCTATCTGTTGAGGCTGCAATGAACTTACTGGGCTTTACTTTTACTTTTGTTTTTCTGCTATGAACTTGTCTTGCAGGATATGCTTCGGATCGTATATTTGCTCCTTATACTGTTTACAAGGGCAAAGCGGCATTCTCGTTGAGTCCTTGTCTTCCAACTTTTACTAAGTTGGATGTAAGATTGTTTTTTCTTTTAACAAGTTTATTTAATGGACATTTTTTGTGTGTTTTTTTAACCGATATGTCATATTTATGAACTCCACTTGTCATAGTCCGGGACTGTTGTAGTTGATCGACGTGGTTCAATGATGATGACTTTCATGCATTCTATTGGAGAGCGCAAATATGACTGGGAGAAGAGACAGGTAATTGTTTTTGCTATTCCATTTCCATGGTTAAAGGTCACCGGGTTGTTGACTTGTTTTTGATTATCTCTCTCATAGTAATTACCTTTTTGTAGAGATTTGCTCTCTCCGCCACTGAAGTTGGTTCTTTGATAACGATGGGCTCTCAAGATTCCTCTGAATTCTTTCATGACCCTTCAATGTTATCAAGGTTGGTTTCATAGCTCTTGGATTAGGTTTTGACGGCCAACTAAATATAGTATGAGAGAACTATAATGGGGTTGAATCAAAAGTGCATTATCGTTAGCCTTTTAGTGAGATTTTTTTTTTTTTTTTTTTTTTTTTTTTTTTTTATATTTGTACCACATCGAAGATAAATAGTGATGACTGCTTTGTAATCCTATTATGTTGCAGTAATGCTGGTCAAGTAAGGAAGAGCTTATCAATTAAGCCTAATGCAAACAGCAATGGATACTTTGTGTCATTGAGTAAGATTTTTTTTTTTTTTTCATTAGTTTTCCTGTTTTTTTGCTGTGTACTATAGATTGCACAATGCACCCTGTGTTCTTTCTGATTGATGCACGTTCTTTGGCAGCTGTTGTCAACAACCTGTTAAACACCAAAGACTACTTCAGTGTTCCTATCACAACTGCTGAGTTTGCTGTAATGAAGACAGCTTGCAGTGTATGCCTTTTATCTGCTTAGTTTCTGAATCTTGATTCATCATTTATGGCCCATTAAATTTAGTACCTTTATGATCCAGAAACTAGAAATTCAGAAATCAAGTGTGCTTCTGTTGACATTTTTATTAGCATTCGTGAACTTCCTTTTTTGCATACATAGTTGATTACATGCTATTTTTTTTTACTGTGAAAACTGTCCGTGCGGGTTTCGTTCATAATATAATATAGATAAATAGAACTTAAGATTAGCTATATATAAAATTGTACTAGTGATTAAACCGGTGAAAGTATTCTTGTTTCGCTAGTATAAGCATGGGTGAACCAAGTACACACACAAGGATGGATTCAGATACTCTAGAGTTGATTTAGAAACTATAAGGATCTTGACCCTTAAAATGTTAAGTTTGTTTTATATAAATAATTGTGTGGTGTTAATGAAGGCCATTATATTGAAACTGTACGGGATGCAGTTCATTTTTGGACTGCAGAAGATCCATATCCCACACGGGCACCATATTCTATTTCCTGCAAGAAAAGAAAAAGCAATATATGAGGTCAAATAATGATTATTGCTCAAGTATATGACATAGAGCATTCAAGCAAAACGAGGCTGAAAGGGTAACCCTTATGTTGCTTGATGCTCTTAGACAGTTTGCTTGCTTGCTTGATCATTTGATGATGGTCTGCTAGCTTGTCAATTTAGACAGTCTAAGATATGTTTAATCAGTCTTATGCTCTATGACCTGTTTAGATAGTCTATGACATACTTAGACTGGTTGATGATGATTTGTTTAGACAGTCTGATGGTCTTGTTTAGTTTGGACATTTCAATTTCTGGTTTTCCTCTCTTTCTATATAGTTGGTCGTTGCGCCAATGTTTTGTACTATCACTCAACATATCAAAAATAAGTTTTCTTGTTTTGCTTCTGCTCTGTTCTCTTCCTTCTCTCTTTTTCTTCTTGTTCCTTTTGTGAAACTCAGTCAATCATAAACATATGTAGAAGCTTAGGGGAGGGAGATTATATTTGCGAGTCCCTAAATGAAAACGAAGACGGAGGCTAGTCATCTTATACCTTGCTTATATGCTGACCTTTGTAGTTTCAAACCGCATTGTCACTTGACTTAAGTAATCCTTCGGGTTGAATTCAACGAAACTTGAATTCCATTTTCACCTCTTCCTTTCTTACAACATGTATATTTTTGCACCTTCTTTCACTTATAAATTTGTCTTCTAATGCAGTTTGCATTGCCACACATTATGGGTTGGGACCAGATAACTAATCAGCAATCCAGAGGCACAGTGGGCCTACAAGGGAAGGGTGACTCTCAAGTTCTAGACTTGGAATGGGAAAAATGAGTAGCTGCAGAGGAATATGAAGTGGATCCTTGTTCGTTTTGCAATTCCATTTTGTATATTATCAATTTGAAGACTAAGATTGCTAGGGGAATGTATGGCTTGTAAATGGCAATATTTGATCAGGTGTGAGAAGCTTTTTGCCATTAGCCATGTTATCGTGTTGTTATATAACTTGTAAAACCAGTCTGGTCTTCTGCCTGGCTTTGAAAATACTATCTGGTTGTTTGAACAGCATCAGTCTGATGGCAACACGGATGAATGAGTCGTTAAGTTAAATGGTAACAGATTTAATAGTTAGTTGTTGTGACTGTGTGCAGTCCCTCCACAAATGGTCTTATGTTTGAGTTTTTGGTATAGAAAATTTATCTTGTAATCAAGAAACAAACATCATTCCTAAATTTTTACCATTTTATTTATTTTTCTTCACTTTCTAATTTCTTTTCCTTAATTCAAAGAATTATATTTTTCAAACAAAAAAATTGTGCTTTCTTTTCATTCCCTCTCTCAGTTTTCAGTCCAAACAGAACCTTGAACTTGCGGTTTCAGCTTATTATTATTTTTGACTGAGATGGAATGTTTAGAGGATCGGGCCTTGAAAGCCCAGCCTACAAAAGGATGTAGACGGCTTCTTCCTGCACCTCCATATAATTTTTAATTTCCCATATTACCCTTGATATTTTATTACACAGTCAGTTATACCTTTCCCAACCCTACACCTTTGTATATTCCTCCACCTTCATCTATTTCACACTTATGCTCTCTGAACAGGCTGCTGTCGCCAGAACTCTGTCACCGGTGCCATCATCGTTTGTCGCTACTGCTGTCATCGTTCACCGCTGTGTTCACTGGTGTGAAGTGAAGGTAATTTATTGATGGTTTTGGAAGAAATTTTTCTCATGGAAAAAACATTCCGGATGGCTATTCTAAAAGCTGTTTCCGCATTCCAAAATAATTTTCGAAATGGTACATTTTAAAATATTTTTTCTACGAGAAAAATCTATTCCGGGATAACTCATTCCGGAATAGGGATATTAAGAAAATGACTTCCTCAGTCCAGCATTCCGTAATAGGAGGAGTTATATTTTATACAAAAATATAGTAAAATCTTTTTGAATGGAAAGTTGGAAACACTGAACGTACTAATTTCAAACAATGATAGAGAATTTATGATATTGATCATAATATATTAAATTTGAATTATTCAAATTAGTTATGATCATAAAGAAAATATTCATATGGAGAAAGATGTCTAAAATTCCTAAACACAAACCATGCTAAAAGAGTTGTGTGATCAAATATGACAACACGGAACTAATATAAAAAAACTATAAAAACTGTTTTATTCTAAATTAATAATAAACATGTTCAATTCCAAGTTTCCCTTTATCAATTAGGAAAAAGAACTTTAGTTCTCACACTGTATTATTATGAACAACAAAGGGAGTGAAAAAAAAAAACTTAAAAATCTTTAAACTGAGGCACATAATTCTCATCTAATATTGGATGAAAGTGATTGAATGTCTCTGACCATTTCCAATCGTGTTTAAGCATGGATTTACATGCGTCCAGAAAATGTCGATGACTTATTGGCTACAACACAAACACTCGTTTCCTTCCCTTCCGAAGGAAACAAAACAAAAAGGTGAAAAAGCAGAAACAAGAATGGAAATGGCTGAACAACAATAATTCTATATTTACGTACACGCAAAGAATCAAAGACATTACATGAACTAACCCAAAACAATACTATGTAAGTGCTTGAAACGAAAGATGGTAGGTTACGTAATGAAGAAAATGTGAAGTGATCACGGGCACTGAGGACTGTTGCCTGGGCCACCATAGTAGAAATATGTGCCCCATTCGTTACTATAGGAGCTCTTTATGTCATAACAGTTGGTGTTCTCAGCTAGGGTTAAGATGTTGTGCACCGAGCTAAGACTATTGTCGGTGTCTACAATCTCAAGGTTACGAAAATAGCTTGCTTTTCCAAAACCATCTCCGGGAAAGTGGCCGGATCCCATCTGGGTGGAAGTGTGTTGGCCGTTGGCACGTGTGTTGACCACTTCGCCACCCCACTCGACCATGGTGGCATGTGTGGCTAAGTGTGTGAATAGCTCTACGGGCCAATACCCCACCAGTGTGCCGTCGCCGAAACTCATCCACCAATTGCCGATTTTGGGGTCCTGAGATTGATGTTAGAAAAGGAAGTGAAGAAGAGTGAAAAGGTTTTTGGATTGTGGAAGAAATTTATACGAACCTTCCAAATTAGGATGGTGATGTCGTATTGGTTAGCGTCGTACGATGAGATGGGGGAAATGGCGGCTCCAATGGCTATTCTGCTGTTTGTTTGCACAAAACCCGCACAAAGAAGGTTGTAGCATCCTGTTGCTTGATACGAGTCACTCTGCATCACCCACAAAATCGGTATTTTCCTCAATTTGGTGCAATTTTTTTACAATTTTTTTCATTGTCAGTGGAAGATTTCGTGGTAGTTTGATACAATTTCAATTCTTCTTTTTGTATTACACGAAGTTGTAAGAATGTCACACTATTTCTTTTCAAAACATATTACAATTAACCTAGTACAATTTCATTATAATATCATCTAAACAATTAAAATCAATTCATACTTCAGTATAATATGTTTTCAATAACTAAAGTGTATCATACTTTAATATAATATTATATGAACAATTAAAGTCGTATCATATTTTCAATATAATATAATTTAAACAAGTAAAGTGGTATCATATTTCAATATAATACTTCAATATAATGATATGAAGAACTAAAATGGTATCATACTTTTAGTATAATATGATTTGAACAAGTAAAATGGTATCATATATATTAAAGTGATATCATATTAACACATTTTTTTCATAGTAAAAACATATCTTATTTATAAATTAAAAAATATTAATTTTTAAATATTGTGGTGCAATGTCAACATGGAAAAAAGTCAACAAAATCATTACTCACACAAATTTTTTATATTATTCTTGTTAAATCTTCACGGAAGTTAATAAAATGATTAAAAGGTTGATGTGAATAGTTGAAGATGCTGACCGTCCAGTAAGTGAATAATCTGGGCCTGGTGTCACCATAGAGCTCCGGACTGACCTGACTAGTAGAACAATCAAAGCTTTAGATACAAACTAAACCAAACCATTTATTAATTATTTCTTGATTAATTAACCCTAATCCTAAGCCTAGTTTCTAAATTTGATGATTAATTAAGCTAATGATGAAAGCATGAATACCTGCCATCCAGCTTCGATGCTGTTGAGATCTGAGCCATCGAATGAACCAGAAAGAATCCAAATTTGAGAGAGACTGAATTCGTTGACCACTTGAATAGAAGGTTCCCACACATTTATTGTTGCCTTTGCCCCATACACCTCCTGCGTTGATCCAGTGTATGCGATTGCATGCTACATCATACATCCACATATTATATATTATTTGAATTAATGTATAAATAACAACATAATATATAATTATTTAAAATGTACGTGTGAATTAAAATTAAGAAAATGTATTAATAACTCACAAGTTTATGTCTCGTAAAATTCAATAAAAATAAAGAGAAATATTAAAATCTTAAATCTGTCCTGTTTGCCAACACATACCTAATTGTAGGAAATTAAAAATAAATAAATAAACCGATTGTAAATGCTTTGTGGCCCCGGTCAAAATCTGGAAACGTATTATAACAGTGACATTAATTGCCAACTTCTTCTAACCTATTTTCTTTTACAGCCTTTCTTATAACCTTATTGGAGTTTCACTTTCATACTTAGAATTGTGAAGTGCCGAGAATTAATTAAAAAAATAAGAGTGTAGTTAAAAACTATTTTAATCTTTAAAATGATAAACAAATAAAAGTCTTAAGATAAACTCTGAGTGGGTTTCGCAATATAAGTATCAAGCATTTTAAGTATGCAACATAATCTGTGTTAGAAGAGACAGGTAATTTATTTCCTTTAATTAAAAACGCATTTAGAGCATTAAAATATTTAATAATAGTGTTGATTAAACGGTACTACTACAGTTCAATGTGATGCATTTATTATACGGTGAATTAATTAAAAGTTATTGTATATATATGCATGAATGTTATAAAAGTTATTAAAATTTATTGCGAGTATGAAAGTCAACAAGTTTATTAAAATAACGATTTATTTAAGATTAAGATAATATTAATATAAACACAGAAGTAAAAGTACCTCGTGGCCATTGCCGGTGACGACATCGGGGGCGTCGCTGCGTGCGAGAGAGAAACGTCGTCGTTTCTTTCCAAAGTCAAACAAAGACTTTGCTCGCAACACGTCATGCACCGTGCTCCGCCGTATCGGAACGGTTCCTTTGGGACACAGCGTCCCATTTTTGTGCCACTCTTGCATTCCCATTTCACTCTTTTCCTTCACCTTCATACCCTTTGGCATCTCACACGCTACCCTCTGTTGCATTCATATTCATTCAAACATATCCAATAAAAAAACCAACCTTTTCCCTTTCAATGTCAATGAATCTAAGTGGGTACCTGGATCTTGTGATTCTTCAAAAGGGGGTGATCTAAAGCCGGTTGCTTTCTTTTGTGGACACAATCTATGAGATCACCATCAGGACTCTGGAACAATACATTCAATGAAGCATTGTAATGATTATTATGCAGCAAAAAAAAAAAAAAAGAATCATTTTTTAGCATCAGCATCTCAACCAATCACATGCATATGTATATAACATTGAATGAATAATTAAGAACCTGTATGGTCAGGAGAGGGGTCTTGTTAATGTTGTCCAAGTGTCTCTGAATCCTTTGGAGTCTCAAGCTGCTGACTTTCCTGTCGGTTGTGTAGTTAAGGTTGCTGGGTTCAACCTCAAATGTTTGTAGAAGAAGGGCCAAGAGGAAACAAAGAAGAAGGTTGTGATGAGTAGGAGAAGAAGAAGAAGAAGAAATGGCCATTATTTGTGTTTCAGTGTGAAGAAAGAAAATGGGGAAAGTGGAGAAGCATTACTAGGAAAGAAAAGAGCAGAAAGTAAAACTGAGTTTCATGGGCATTTCCATATACCACACCCAAATAGAAGCACATAGAAAGAAAATAGAGTTAGTAATTAAGTTATGGTTTTCTCTCTCTCTCTCTTTCTTAATGGTATTAATGGTGAGGAAGAAGTGGTGGGTGGGGTTAATTAAGGTGGTGGTCAGAGACCCTCTTGGACTTTCAGCATCAACATGATGATTGCTTGCATTTGATTCATCATGTGTATTAATAATGCATGAGGATGATGATGAAGGTTGATCTTGTGATGCACAAACGTTGAAGCAAATTGAGGATGAAAAATGGGAGTGTTGTTCAAATTCGAAATATTGAAAGCAATATAAAATGGCAGACCTACCCAACTGAAAACAAAGCCCTTTTTATTGCAGTTCTTGAATGTGCATCTGCCACCAAACACTTTGCCATTAATATTTTTCCCTTCACACAAACCATATATTAATGCCTTCTCTTCTTCTCTTTCACTTTACCACTGCTCTCTCTATGCCTTCCTCTGCTTAACTTATTTTCTGGATCATAAAATAAGACAAAAACTGACAAATTAATTCAAGTGGGCACTCAAATGGTGGAGAGCTGTGTTATTAATTCCACGCGGAAAGCCCTAGCAAGTTACTTCTTCAATATGGTCTCCTAAAATTACGTAAACAGATTAATTGTGTGTGTGTGGCCACTCATATTAATTTAATACACTTGTTTATTTTATGTGTTTTTGTGTAAACTTGAAGTATTGGTTTTAAGATATTTAAATTTAAGATAAGGGGTTTTAAGTTTAGAGAGAAAAAAATCTGACTGCGCAAGAAAAAATAACTTCAAAATTATAAAGAAAATAAGTGTGACAGGTGTGATATAATTAATGTTGGCGGTTAATTTTGTATACCAACGTAAAAGTAATAAAAAGAGGAAATACAAAATTTTGTAACTATTTTACTAAAAGGATTATTACGTTTTTCATTTAAAAAATAAATTAAACGACGCATAAAAATAAACGGAAGAAATGACTTTGTACTTGATTTTAACAAAAAAATAATGGACCTATACGTATTAATAAATTTTAATACTGTTAATTATTGTTTATTTTCTCTTTGCTTTTGTAAGCCAGTGATGTTATTCTTAAATGAATTTGTTATAATGTTTTTTAGTTTCTCTCCCTATCTAGAATTTTTTTGTAATGGAAAAAGTTGTGGTGAAGAAGTGAGGAATCTCTATACCTTATTATGGCATTGGAAGTAAGAAACCTCATCAGTACAAAATTTAAAGTTAATTGAATTTTAAATTTATTATAAATTTAAATATTATTAATTAAATTTTTATTAAAAATTAATATTCTATTAACTATTTGGAAATTTTTGTATTTTTCAACGTAGTCGTTGTCATCCAAGTTTGCCCTCTTAAAATAAAAATCATGAAGTTCGATAACAATAAAAATAATTATTAGAATCCTAATTATCTTTATACAACAAAGATATTATTATATTTTTTACAATTAGATACTAAAAAAAAATATGAAACAATATAATTAAAGTTCTAAAATTTTATTTATTTGTTATTCTTCAAGTTTATAATATTACGTTTAAGAGTGTAAAATGAAACAGTATCACTCTAGTTAATGACAAAGGCAAATATAAAAAATTAAAATTTTTAATTTAAAAAAACCTTTGAGATTTAATTAAAACACTTAAGTTTATGAGAGACTTCAAAATTAGTTAATTACTTTTTATTTTCTATATAAAAATACGATATTAGCAAAATTTAAAATCTAATTAAGTAAAAATAAAATAAATAAAAAACTATTTTCGTAAAAATCAAATCACAGAACTAGCAATCCAAGTTTAGAAGTAGGCTCGTCGGGAATTGAGTTTAGTGCAAGAAATTAATTCCATAAAATGATAAATTAGAGTTAGAATATATTAAAAAGGGAGTTATTCAGCATAGAATTTTTTATGGGTAACTTGAGTTTGAGCAGTGAACTGTATTTAACAAGTGTAGTGGATTCTAACTAGATTTTGGAGTTTGGAATGTGAGACAATGAGATCGAAGTAATAAATAATTTAATCAACATTTTCAAAAGAGAGATCCATTTGAAGATGAGTTTAAAAAACGCACGAGCATCCATATGGCATGGAAAGTAGTACAGATATGAGAATTATATTATTTAAATGGAGTAAGCTTCTAATCGCGAATCTCAATTTTTTCTTCACTCAAAACAATTTTGTAGTTGTCAGTGCTGTGGATATCATATTGCATTAATAATAATATTTTTTTTACAGCAATCATATTATTCAATACCTCCTTCCAAAACTATTATTTTTTAACTTACTTGTAAACACATGTTTGACAAACCCAAACAACCCAACATGCAACGAATAAAAAATTTATTCAAGAAAAAATTATTTAAAAATAAAGTTTGAATTATTACAATTTTCCTATAAATTTTTAATTAATTAATAAAATATTTAAATTCGCCAAACTTAAAACTGCTTTTTTATTCTCAGTTATGCTTTTCTAATGTAATTAAATATGTATTAGTAAAAGTTCCAAATTAACTGAAAAACTGAATATTTGAATTAATTTTAAATTTTTAATATATAATATACCTTGTCAATAGAAATATATATTATTAAACAATATTGAAAGATATAATATTTCTTTACCATATTGATGGATTTTTTAAGTAAAATTTATCATATAGGTAAATTTTTAAAGTACAGCTTTAAAATATTTTAGAATAATAAAAATGAAGTCGTATTTTGAAATCATAAATTTGAATTATTTTGTCTTCTATTATTATTATTATTATTTTATAAAAATCTTACTTAGTATATATGACTTTTTTTTTCTGCTCTCTTTTATATTTTTATATATTTTTTATTTTATTTTTTAGAAGTTCTGCTTTCAATGCATGATTTCTTTCTATCTCCTTTATATTTATAAAAGTCAGAACTTCAAATGTACACCTTATGATCATAAAATATGGATTGTAGGTTAAGTTGAAAAAAATCATAAAATATCATAACACAGAGATATGCCAGCCTTTCCTAGTTGCAATATAAAACGAAAATAAAATAAAAAAAATTAGTTATATCTAAACGCAATTATTGCTTTTGGATGTAAAGGCAAATTATATCTATGCAATCAATTATTTGGGAAGGTTCTCAGAAGAATCTTGATTAAAATTCTCCATCTAGTACTTCCATAATTATTGCTCTGCTCTCCACACAAATTAATCATTATCTTAGTAGCCAATCATTAAATTGAAGTTTTGATTACTAATAATCAGCTTTATCAATGAAACAAAAACTAATTCGACAAAGGACCATGATTATGGAATGATATGGTTTACACGAGTTTAAACTGTAAAAATATAATTTTAGAATGTCAAGGACCACGCCTTTTCTTTAAATCAACATATTATATATTTTATTTTATTTTAGAAAGGTGAAAAAAATGAATACCGATTCACTAAGTTAATAATAAAACATCGAGATTCTCATTATTACTGGATTTGATGTCTGAATCTTAGAACATTTATTAAATTATGGTTTATCTTAATTTTGTGGATAGTGTTATGTCCAATAGATTTCAGTGTTTAACATAAAACTTACTCTAACATAAAGGTTATTAAAGTCTTACAATTGACCTCTTATTACTTAAAACATAATCTATATTAATTTTGCTTATTCAAAACCTTTTTTTTTCTTTAGTAAAAGTATTTGTTACCAAATGTTATATAATTTCTTCCCTGATAAATTTTGTTAAACAACGTTGTTTCACTCCAAAAGAAAAAAATACATTATAAGAAATTGTATTGGAAATTATACTAAGTGTATAAATAAATATTGGTATATATCAAATAAAGGGACACTACATATCATGAAGGCAAGGATATGATGGTTTATAGTGATGTAAATTGGGCAGGCACTCTTGATGATAAAAGAACAACCTCTGGATACTTTACATTTATAGAAGATAATCTTGTCACATTAAAAAGCTAGAAGTCACAACTAGATCTAGTACAAAAGCTAAACTTAAAGCAATGGTTCTAGACTATATAGAACTTTATAATTCAATTACTTCTCTAGAATTTAGGATATATACATGTGTACAATTTAATTGTATTGTGATAATAATATCATATGACATTATTCACAACTTTGTCTAGATGTCCATATCTAACATGTCCATATGAAACATGTGGATGTTGTTATATTTTTCATAATGAAAAAATTTATTAAAATATTTTAAAATTACCAAATTTTTAATTTGAAGATGACAAATATTCTTATCAAAACGGTGACAAACCAGGTTTTTTGGAGGTTATTAATAAAGTTAAAAACGTATGATGTCTTTCTGATTGGCTAACTTATATATTTGTTTAAAATGTTGTATAATGGTATCTTCTTTAATTTAAACCTGATTTATAAAATTTATTATTTAATTCCTAATTTTTTATAGCAAAATAGAAATGAGAATGAATGTAAATTTTTTTCATTTTTGCCTATAAATAACTCCCTCTTTAAAACTTTGATAAAACTTTGTAGTAAGAGTCACCCCTCACTGCTATGATTTCTGCTAGTTTCCTATTTTATTTTAAATAATTAATTTCTATTTTGTAACAATAATGAACTTCCAAAGGTTTTAAATTTTTTTCACATTTTTTGTAATTCAAAAGTCTTCTAACTGAATAATAAAAAATAGTTTGAGTTTTGCATTATTACACATTATATGTTTTCAAAAATCAAATGTAGACTTCTAGATCGTACATTGTATAATAAGAACCAATTAATTTCTAAATTGTACAACTAAAAAACACCTCATTGAAAAGGATTTAAATCATACAATCAAAACTAATAATTTTTAAAAATCTGAATTAAAAAAATTCATAAACCATTTCCAAAATACTTAATTAAAAGTTTTATACAAATTTCGAATTTTAATATCTAGAAGAGATGGTAATATTTTTAGATTCTTGAATCCAAAATATAAATTAACGCAATTACTTCTTCAGCGGGCAACTTTAAACATGTTTATGGAGAATGTCTACCATTCTACCAATCAACTCAATGTTGGTTTCCAACAACACGGACCAGAATGTCCATTCAAATTGCAATCATGACAAACTCATACAGTACAAACAGGGATCATATATTGAGATAAAATGCATTCTAATGGCAAAGTCATACCCATTATTTTAATCATGATTATATACACTAGGCAGCATCTAAAGCTTGTTGATGAGACTGAGATGTTAAACAAACTTCCGAATCAAGCTTGCTGATATACAGAAAATCGAAATTTCATATTGATTGTTCCATAGTTTATTTCTAGATAGCATGATCTAAAAGCTTTAGGAGTTACTCAATTAGAAACTTCACAAATTACTAAATCCAAAGGTTTTCTGTTAAAAGTATTTTTGACATTTCTCTCAACCCATAGATGGTACGAGCAAAAGTCTTTAATTTATAATTGAACTCTACCGTTATAAATTGAACTCAACTAGATCCCGGTATTAAATATTCAACCACATGCCAATAACCTGAGGTTATAAAACATAGAATAAATCTTTTAAAAACTACGATACAGGAAAAGCATGTTCAAAAAAGTAAATCAGAAATTGAATTTGTCATACAATAAATAGGTTTGATCACGAGCTACAGCTTCTACAGGCAAACTCACTAACAAACTCGCGACTATTATTCCCACATAAACGAATGATTATAAAAAGAACATAATCCGCACCTGAACATTTTAGTTCATTTAAATGGTAAATTAGTCATTCTTCACATTAACAGCTGTAAGGAATAAAGAGGCACGAAAAAAATGGCAATACATACATTGTAAGTAAAAAATATATTACCGCCAAAATTGATTGAGTAAGACATACAAATATAGTTACAAATAATTAGCCTCCTCTAATTTACAAAGACAATTGATATAATCAAATACCCAGGCGCAAAAAATTGGGTAAAAAGCCTCAAATTGCATATTTCTATATATATTTTTGACTATATCACAGTGCTACCAGAAAAATTGGTTATCAACGAGAATTCTGTAATTAGACCATGAAGAAAGGGAGAAACACATCACTTGATGAATCACAAACTACTTAGCTACTTGCGGTATCTTCGTCGCTATCATCACTGTCATCGCTGCACAGCAGTAAATACGAGAGAAATTTATCAATAACATAATTGTGCGTGGATTCTTGACTTAACCAGTCAAATGTATAAAAAAAAATTATTCCGAAGCAACAGTTTATGATATCTAACAGAACCTAAATAATCAGTTTAAGAGTATTTACTTTTACACAGAAAATTTTCAAAAAAATCAACAGATTATCCATGTAAGTAATAAAAAGAAGTACTTTGGTGTCTTCATATTTTGGAAATGAAATTTCAAAATTAACCTATAATTTTATCATCCCCTAATCTAAATCAATTTTAAAATTACCCCCTTTCGGCAGACTTAATTTTTTTGGGTGGAAAAACAAAACATAAAAGTTATACTCTATGTAGTCCTTAATAGCATGAATGTCTCAAATAATTTAGTCCTTGTAAGAAACACGGTCCTGAGTACAAAAAACATGATCCAGTTTCAGAAGTATTAAACACTAAATCTCTTTTATACCCATAATTCATTGGGAAATTCATTCACGATGTTCATTCACTCTATTGGCCTATTAACAATAGAAGTCACTCGTTGCATGTCAGGTTCATTGTCATTTTCTTTTCTCCCCTAAATATACGGGATTTAGCAACTTGCATTAGATTGAAATGATCCTTCAAGAGAAATGCATATTTGATTATATACGTACCTATATTCTGGAAACTTGGATAGACGCCTAGCATCCAAACCAGTGATATACTTCTGAGCTGCTTGAACATTTTCTGAACCTGGAAAACCCAAATCCAAAAAAGAGTTAGAACTGTATCTCCATTCCATTTATCAGTTGCTTAACCTAAAATCCAGTGCCCGTAGAAAGGCAGGAAAACATATTCAACAATAAACAGTTCTGGAAATACAAATGTTTGGGAGGTTTTTGGTACAGAAGAGTTACACAGATGCGCTTTGGAAAAACAGGTTATTTCAAAGATGACAAGTTTAGAAACAGATTCAAGTAAGAACTAACAAAGGTGCCGAAAGAAAATATTTGCAGAGGAAAATAAAGGCAGAAAATTTCTAATCAATTCATTAAATTGACAAAGATGTGACTTCACATTGAGGGACTCTACTCTAACACAATAACCAAGCTTTCTCACACCATACGAACAAACAGCGTCATAATTTTTTTTTTATTGTGAACATCTCTATAGACAAACTATTAAACCTTCAACTTTGTCATGGTTTCACCTTTTATTGGGTCTCCCTCTACATCTAGCAATAGGGCTAACCACTACATGATCTAGGTTCTGGTTGTGAATAAACTAATTTATAGAAGTTCTTTCATATTAATTATTCTAAAAGATAACTTTTAATTCATATGTAAGGTAATTTTACCCTTCTTCAGACATGCCAGCCACCTAATCCAATTCCTCTCTAATGCATTCATTGACAATCATAACCTGTTAAGCATGCCCACTCATCCTATGTAGCATTCCCATCTCCCTTACATTGAGTTTATTAGCTTGTTGGCTTGTTACCATATAACACTTGATTACATACAACACTAATCTTATAGATGTACAGTAAAACTTTGGCTTAAGCTTAACTCGTAACCCTTTGTCACAGGAAAACACTCAGCGCACGCCTCCATTTCGTCCACCCTATCCTATACTTTACATTAACATGATTTTTCTATCATTTCGAGTGATGGACCCAAGATGTTTAAACCATCTGATTTGTGAAAGGTATGATCTTTTAAGTTTTCACCATTAAGAATTAATGCACCTCATACTAACTAACAATCATTATACTCCGACTTCTTAAATAAAAGTCACCAGTTTCCAAAACACGTACAAGGTAAAAAAGAAAATAAAACAACTGATTTCATTCGTAAGAATAATCATTCAACTTGAAAGAAGTACTACATGCTGCAAGAACAGTTCCAGAAAAAGAAATCTCAAAAAATGATTATGGTTTCATGACTACTCTTCGAACATCATTTATCATACTTATTCAATAGCCAAGTAAATGTAAGAACACAATTATAATCAACCTTGCCCAAAAATAATATCAACAACACAAGATAAAGGACAATGCCAAGTGAAAGTACCCTTTGCTAGTTGAAAGGCATGCAGAGCACATCGTTCTGCAGCAAGTCTAACGGGGGTATTTGCATCTTTCAAACACTCCGCTAGTGCAGGTCCAACTATGGTGCCTTGTGACAAAATGGCCGAAGGATTTGCCTGTAATGTTTCAGGAATGTAACACATATAAATTTCCAAACATTATTCTACAGGTGATGCTATGTGAACGCGAGACTTCAAGCCCATACCTTGGCAACAGCTTTTATGCCGGATAATGCCCTTCTTCTAACTTCACTAGAGTCATCACGTGTGGATAAAACTAGCAGTGAAAGAACATCTTTGTAAAGCAGTGTATCAGAAGGATCTATCTGAGCTCTATAAAGAAGCAGCCTTCCCAATGCCTTGGTCGAAGTTTCCCGAAGAGGGAACTATTTTACAGAAAATTGAATAAAATCAGACAATAGCCATATAACAAGAAACTTGTTGGACTTGAGAGATAAACACGATGAATTCTTAAAAAAACACAAAAATAATCTGGATTTTAGGCCAGATTTCAGTACAGAGGGTTTTCATAGAGCACGAATTTCCTTCTTCAAAACACCAAAAATAATATCCTGACAACTAAGTTGCCTTCAACAAGTCTGTCACAGAACCTATACATCACTGTAACTATCACATCATAACATCTAATTGCTAAATTTGATATTCATATAATAATAACTCCCTAATTATATCCAGATACAGAATTAAAACTGCATAATTCAGAAACTTGGTCAATTAAAACCAATTCAGGATTATCATACCTTCTCATCCTTCAGGGTGTCTCTAAGGCAATCAACAATAGTTGGGAACAAGGAAGACGAACAAATTGTTGATGGATTGTAACGAAACCAGGAAGAGATTGTAAGGACAGAACCATGCCTGGGTGGCCAGCTTGGTGAATTAGCTAGACTTGACAATTCTTGAATCAACTCTGTCAGCTGAACATCTTCAAGGTACTGGAGTTATAGTAACATAATAGTCAGAAAATATAAAAACAAAATCAAACAGTGAAGTAGAATTAAGCACTCCGATAAATATCAGAAATGATAGCAATGTAATAATAACATAATTTGGCAATAGCAAAATGACACATTAATTAATTTATTTTTCAATCAACAAAGTAGAAGAGTAACGTATTACTATAGTCATTCAAATATGTAATGAAGATTACAGAGAAATACAAAAACATCAGTGAACACAAATACATTCAGTAGTGTACAAACCTGTGTCAACATTCCCAATATGCTAGAAGCAAATATCCGAACTTGATCATCATCATGATGAATTAAATCCTTGAGAACACTGTAAAAACGATTTCTAACACCAGAGCTGACATTCTTCCCAGCATGCTTCAAGACACCCTTTAAAGCAGTTAGAATAGCTTCACGAACACCGCCATCTGATCCCTAAATAATCAAATTCCCAGTTTTGTATTAGATAAGTGACACCAGCAACACACAGTATTGCATCAAGTTAAGTAAGAATAGCAGAAATAAAATCACCTGCAAACTGGACAGCAAATCACTAACTAAAGGGTCAACCCTGGTACTGAGTCCGCTAAGTTTCCCAAGTGCCAAGGCAGCACTAGAACGAACAGTTCTGCAGTCACATGCATATCTTCAAGACTCCCGTATATCAACATTTTATTACAAGTTAATTAGAAAAGTAACAGAGGGTGGAAGGGCAGCGGTTCAGCTTAAAAAGGAGGTTACCAAGCAAGTGGCATTCAAGGCTGCAGTCACATGCATATTAATAAGCACACATAATAAAATATAGATGAGAGTATGTTAGGAGACTCCCAAATATCAACATTTTAGTACAACGTAATTAGAAAAGTAATTTAGAGGTTGGAAGGGCAGTCGTTCAGCTTAAAAAGAATGTTTCCAAGGGAGTGTTATTCAAGATTGCAGCGTTGAGAAAACTGGGTGGGGCGTCAGCTGTAAGGGAAAATCCTTGGAGTAGTTTTCTCTGCTTTCATATATTTATCCCTTTATATTTGAGTTTGTAAAAATACCGGTCCAGTGTGCCAAATCTCTTGTCGATTAAGAGTGAAGAATAAGATGGTGAGAAAATGGAGGTGAAGATGAAGGCGCTGGAGGTTAGGGTAGTATTCAAGCACATAAACTGGTGTTCTATTCACCCTTTGAGGAGGATGGTAGAATTTTGTAGGCAACAGCCATGCATGGTAGAATTTTGCACAATCCCATCAATACACAACAACTGGTGTTGTATTCACCTTTTGAGGAGGATGGACAGTCAACTAAGAATGAGCTTTGGGGCACGTGTATGCTAGCCAATCTTCCCCTGCTTTAAGAACCGTCAGAATAAGTCTCTGTTTTCAATTTTTTCCATCTAGTTTTGCAACATGTTCTTCTCATGAGGATTTTGTATCTCTCAGTATGTATCTTCATCTTCTTTCTCGATAGATTATTTGTTAATAAAAGGGAACACAAATTAGGTATTAACAAACTTAGTAATTCCTTTAAATCAGGTTCTCCCCTTTAATTATGGCGTAACTGAAAGTTTAAATTTTTTATTACAAAACTTTTTCTACGCTCCACCCACTTTAGATTTCAAAACCAAATACTTAGATGTCGTTAGCAAGTCATGTGACAAATCCTGCAAATACTTAATTGAATGATTTACTTGTAAGATAGCAATTAAGTTAGCACATTTTCAAACAACATCAAATGTACAGAAGCTGCTAGCTGAGGGGGGTACACAACAAATTGGGGAGAGGAGAGATGATTTTATAATATATTAACATCTTAAACAAACCTCGTAGAATCCTGTAGACACTTGACAAATGTTGTTTGCAGCTGAGGAAGAAAAGGCTTCAGGGAGATTCCACCCTTTTTTATCATAGATGTAAGAGTAGACAAGATGGCACTCTTCACTTGCCATGGGAACCGATCGCCTATAATTCGGATAAGAGGCCTACAACAACCACGATTGCAAAGTCAGGATGTATAAAATATATGTCCCCAAAAATCATAAATGATAGAATATAGCATTCGGTTGGGTATGAAGCATGGACAATCAAATGCCTACCTCACATAAAGCATTGAGAAGAAACTACATATAATTAAAACAATGAGAGGAGTAAGATCAAGCTCTAAAGAAACCTATTTAATACCAAGTCAAGCACTCAAAAATCAATCAACAACTCCAGCTCCAAGGGAAAGACATAATAATTGTATATCTTTAACAAATGAGACTAGTCCTACTTCTTGAAATTTTCTTAAAAAGGAAAAAAGTCAATCAAATCAATTTTGTGTCAGCTCATGCATATAATAAAGAGGGAAACAGTAAGCCGCCAACCAATGAATTGGTTCAGTTAGTGTATTGAAATAAAAGAGACCAGAACATTGACAGAATACTAAATTATAAAATGACGTCATTTTACTTGATTCATACAGCTGCTTATGCTAAAATATGAATACTTATAAAAATAATCCATAACATTTTTTTATTAAATACCCTGTTATTGGGATGACAAACTCCTTGAGTGATTGCTCACTGGTCACTTCTATCAATTCGCCAAGTCCCAGAGCAGCCTGCTCCCTCAATTCAGCAGACCCGCTTATCAGACCCTGTACACCAAAGGTATAACTTGGAGAATGAATTTACATGTAAATCTCCAATCTTTTATTACGTTAAGATCAAAGATACAAAATTGAAAAACAGACAACTAAATAATCAAAGAGCAGTTACAAGACAAGTCAGTTATAACTGTCTAATTAAATCAGTTATAATAACCACAGATAAAACAAACTATAATAACGACCTCGAACAGTTACACTAAACTAACACAGAAACAGCTGTAACAATATAACAAACTAATAACATTGTCTAACAGAAGATGCACTTACTCACCCTCCCCAAGAAAATCAAGGGGGCCGAGAAACTGAAGGATCTCAGTTACATTGAGTTTGTGCCTAGGAGAGAAAAATAAGTAGGAGACATTTCTTACAAGATACACTCACACCTCACAATATTACATAAATGAGCAAGCATTGCTATACCACAGAATTTTTTTAATTCTGTACGTAACCAAAACAATCAGTAAATTTGTAGTATTATTTAAAAAATGTACATAAATGATATCAAAGCCAATTGAAAACTAATCCATGGAAAAAGACCCACAGAGAAGGTAAAAAGAGTTGTGCTTTTCACTCAGCTGGAGGGATTGGGGAGAGAAGACTGAACAATGAGACAGTGGACCAGCAGGACCACCGAAGAGGATAAACTGACATGACAGCAATAGCATAGAAAATGCTCGAATTGATAGAGTCACAAATTTGAATTGCTTAAAGAAATAACACTGGCATTTCATTACTTACAAGAAAGCAATCAATTACAAAGTTCCTATAAGTATTAGGATAAAAAAGTTTTAAAAACAACCTGATACCTATACTAGGCTTCTTTAAACATCCACAAAATTGTGAAAATGTTAAGTATGCAACTTGACTACAAAGCAAGTAATGATCATACAAAATTAAGAAATTTCAATTGAATAACGAGAAGAATACTTGGAGAAAAATTGGCAGTATAGGCTGAAGTGCTTTAGGAAGACAAAATCCAGGTATGAGAATTGGTCCTCCCTGTAGATCAATTATGCACAAAACGCATTCAAAAATTAGTCATTAGGAACCAGAAACAATATCTGAAAGTCTCAGATAGGAATAAAATTCAAAGTAACAGCTTCACCTTCTTCTTCCTCCGTTCCTTGTCTCGGGATGTTGACACAGCATCTCGGACAAGTTTTATATAAGAAGGCAGAACCTCCTTGGGTACTGAAATTATGACCCTTGACAAAGCTTCCCAAGAAACCTAATAAAAATAAATTTGTAACAACATATAGAGGATCTGTGTATAATATCAACAACTCAAACACTTACAGCTACAGTAGATGAATCAGAATCACTTAGCAAGATGATTAAGGTAGATATCATGTTTGGAGCTTCATCAACCAGATATAACTTGCTATTTTTGAAGAAATATCCTATCAGATATGAACTGGATCTTCTTACAGCAGCCTGTAGATAATTATCAAAAAGTGAACAAAATTGTAAGGAGGCATGTAGGAGATAGATGAAGGGCATTAAATTATATCAATTATTATAAGAATATTACCTGGCTATCATTAACACCTTTGACAAGCTCTGATATGAGTGGCTCAATACCTTCCTCATCAATAACTGAGACCACCGTTTCAGCAGCTTCCTTAGCCAGTGTTTGAACCTCCTAGAACATCAACCAAAAGAAAGGATTAATTTGTCCAAATCAGTCCTTAGCAAACATGACGTTTGAATTCTGAAAAAGTATTTTCTCCAAATAATCTGAGCATAGTCTACCTTGTTATCATCACCCATTGCAGATAGCAAAGGAGGAAGCACAGTACCAAGATGAAAGTCAAGGCCAGCACCAGCAACCTCTGCTAAAGCTCCTAAAGCATGTGCATTAAAGGCACTGCACAGGTACCAAGAAAGTTCCCAGTTAGGATAAAAGTGTCATATATTCAGATGAATGGATCAAAACAGAAAGAAACAGAAAGAAACGTACGACAACGGAGGATGAACCAGTTTTGGTAAAATATGTGGCAATACTGCACTTGTTCGGACACTGCAAATAAGGACAAATGCAAAAGTTTAGTTTAAGAAGAAAATAAGAAATCAACAAAAAATAATAACTTCAAAACATGATGCTAATGCACATTTTACCTTAAAATTTGCTTAAGGCCATCCAGTGCGGTATCAGAAGTTTCATCATCCTCCAATGCATGTAAAAGTGTTGGAACAATCTCGTCAATAGCTAGCATTCCAGCACTCTAGATTCCAAATTTGAGGGATAAGTATGGGAAAACAATATAATCTCAACCACCACTGACAAAAAACAGAAAAATACAGTAAAAAGTGCAACCTTATACAAAGTGCTGAATGCTAAGCCAGCTGATTCACGAACCTCAGGCACACTGTTAACATATCCATCAAAATCAGATAACGCAGTCTAAATTCTGCAAACAGTGAAATCAGAATTAAAATGCACAAACCTATCACAGAGTGCAGTCCGAATAGTTGGGATGAGTTCGTTCATGAAAGTCAACAACTGACTCTTACCAGCACTTGCCATCACTTCACTCAGACCAACACATACACCCTTACAAACAACAAAATCCACAATTGTATCAAATAACAGGTTGAGCTACTGAATTTAAGCAAAAAACAATGTAAAACTTTGTTCATTAGGAGGAAATAAAAATCCCAACACCAAAAAACTATTCTAACCTGTCTTCTGCTGCTGTCAGGGTCACTCAGCCCCTGGGATAAGATTGGAATTATCAAGGGAAGTACCCGTTCACCAAGCTTCCGGACAAGCTCACCCAGTGATCGTCCAGCAACCTGCATTAGCAATAACAACATGTAATTTCTGAAAGCTACAACAGAAAATAGATTGACAGATACAAGTACAGACCTGCCGCCTTTCAGATGATGGTGATGCAAGGGATGTAATTAAAGTGTCCATCAGAACAGGCATGATTTCCCTTAGAGTCTTTGGGGTGTTTGCCACAATAGTTTTCCACACGTGTAATGCAGCCTGAAAAGTGAAAAAAAAAAAAAAAAAAAAAAAAATAAA